>Ga0308157_10003730_pt1 | contig 21513 bp, 18 predicted proteins | sample PhyBR1_FD_201035 | JGI IMG/M metagenome (GOLD analysis project Ga0308157, IMG submission 201035) | Phyllosphere microbial communities from UC Gill Tract Community Farm, Albany, California, United States - DLSLB.R1 | ecosystem: Host-associated > Plants > Phyllosphere > Unclassified | place: USA...
CTAAAACGGCTGCAAATTGCTCTTCTTTATTTAAGTAAGAATTATCAATCTCTATTGCATCATCAGCAATTACCAAAGGAGAATCTGCACGATGTGTGTCCATATAATCTCTATCCACAACATTTTTTAAAACTTCTTCATAAGAAACATTATCTCCCTTAGCCTGCAATTCATCAAAGCGCCTTTGTGCACGAGTTTCTGCACTTGCGGTCATGAAAATTTTAAGTTCTGCGTTAGGAAAAACTACGGTACCAATATCACGACCATCCATAACAATAGCTTTATTAGTTCCCATTTCCTGTTGTTGCTCTACTAACTTGGCACGAACCTCAGAAACCGCTGCTACTTTGCTAACGAAATTAGAAACTTCAATAGTTCTAATTTGTTTCTCTACGTTTTCACCATTTAGATACATTTCTGCAAAACCTAATTCAGCATTAAATCTAAATTCAAGTTTAATATCTGTTAATGCTTCAATCAAAGCTTCTTTCTTAAAAAAATCAGCTCCAATCAAATTATGTTGCATAGCAAAATAAGCAACCGCACGATACATCGCCCCTGTATCTACATAAACATATTCCAGCTCTTTTGCTAATTGTTTTGCAAGAGTACTTTTTCCAGTAGATGAAAATCCGTCGATAGCAATGGTAATTTTTTTCAATTTTTTATTTTTAAATTTTTATTCTTTTAAAGCTTTTATGTTCTTAATAATAAATACTCATTAAAATATCCGATTTAGAACTATCAATTAATCGCGCTATTCTTTCGAAGTATTTTCTATTAACCATCGGACAGCCATAACTATTGCAAATGTAGCCATCTTTCTCTTCATATGGAACATCATAATAGTAATGAAAAACAATATCACGTTTGAAAGCATTATTATTCGTTTCATCTAACCCATACAGCCTATATGCCTTTCCAAACTTTCCGTAATAATGATTTCCGATGGAATATCTTCCTAATGAAGTACTTAATGAATTTGGAACGTTGCTAAAGCGAAGTTTTCCTGCTTTCCCGGTTTCAGAACCAGAACCGTGCGCAACCAAACCTTTGTCTATAATCTTATCTGCTTTTAAATCATAAACGAAAAAGCGATTCTTTCCCGAAGGAATCTTCATATCTATAAAAAAAGCAATTTTATCATTGTATTTTGGACTCTTATGAATTAGCTCTTTGATATCAGCAACATGAGCTTCAATTCTTTTATACCCAGAAGATGATAAATCAACATTATTTTTCTCGAAAATTATAAAATACCCAGCTAAAATCACAAGAGCAAAAAGACATATGATAATTACTTTTTTCATTAAATGATTATTATAGAAATATTTTCGTCTTACTTAAAAGAAAGTTTTGATTCTGTCTAAAAAAAAAACTTACTACCATAAATAAGACTAAATAAAATAGTTTTTTGTAATTATTGAAAATTTAATGTTAAACCAAAAAGGCTAGTATTAGCCGCCAATGTATATCTCGAATATGAATAATTAAATTTTAACTTATTCATTCTTAAACCGAAACCTAATGAGACACCCGAGAAATTACGCTGCTCATCAACTCGCAGCTCTTCACCTCTTCTAAAATTATATCCTACACGAAAATTGAATGCTTTTTTAGGAAAAAGTTCCACACCAAAAGCAACGTGTCTCAAAGCATTATTTACAAAAGAAACCTTTTCTGGACTTGTACTTCCGTCAATATTAGTTTCTCCCCGATTTGGATTAGAGAAAGAAATATTCCATTGTTGTAGATTTTCTAAGGAAAGATGCCAGCGAATTGGCACATGCTCTAATTCTTGTGAAATACCAGCTACGATTTCAAAAGGAAGATTTTCTTTGATTCCTGAATAAGTCGTAAACTGCGTTCCCATATTTCTAAACACAAGAGCGAAGTTCAAATCATTCATTTCATTCACATACAAGAAACCCAAGTCAACAGCGCCACCAATTGAATTATAACTTTCAAGAGATGATGTTATCAATTTAGCAGTTGCTCCAATGTAAAAATCGGTATAAGGAACATTGTATGCGTATCCAAGTGACAAAGCGCCTTCACTTCCTGTAAAATTAGAAGTAGCCTGTCCATTTTCGTCATAACCTTCAAAAGTGCCATAATTTACATAAGTAACTCCCGCATAAAAAGTCTGAACATGCCTATCATAAGTATAAGCATATGATGCAGTACCATAAGAAGCCTCGCCGTAATAACTTCCGTAATTTAACGCCAAATGATTGTCCATGTCTGCGTTTATTAAAGCGGGGTTTGACATGGCCTGATTAACATCTTCGTCATATATCGTAATTATATCTCCTCCTAGTGCCGCTTGCCTTGGCGAAGTAGTAAGATTTAAGAATTGATAAGTGTAGCGCCCTCCAACTTGTCCGAAAGAATACGAACAAATTAAGAATACAAAAAATAAAACAACTTTTTTAAGCATTTGTTTTTGGCGCACCTATATGGGAATAACGCAACTGCAAATATAAAATTATATAACTCTTAAAATAATATGGAATAAAAAAAATCCAAATCCCAATCATTAAAATTGGAATTTGGATTTTATATATTGTGATTTAAAATTATTATTTCAAATCTTTAGCATTTTTGACTTTTTGATCAGTCAAAGCGATTGCCAGAACTTCACTCATTTCTTTTACATAATGAAAAGAAAGGCCTTCTAAGTATTCTGCTTTTATTTCATCAATATCGCTTTTGTTTTCGTGGCAAAGAATAATTTCTTTAATTCCAGCTCTTTTGGCAGCTAAGATTTTTTCTTTAATTCCACCAACTGGAAGTACTTTTCCTCTTAAAGTGATTTCTCCTGTCATTGCTAAACTTTTCTTTACTTTTCTCTGAGTTAAAAGAGAAACCAATGAAGTAAGCATTGCAATACCAGCGCTTGGCCCATCCTTTGGAGTTGCACCTTCTGGCACGTGTAAGTGAATGTTATATTTCTGAAACAGTTCTGTACTAATGCCTAATTTCTTAGCATTTGCTTTAATATATTCTAAAGCAATTGTAGCAGATTCTTTCATTACAGTTCCAAGATTTCCTGTAATAGTCAATGAGCCTTTTCCTTCAGAAATTAGAGATTCAATAAACAGGATATCTCCTCCAACACTTGTCCAAGCTAAACCAGTTACAACACCAGCAACATCATTATTTTCGTATTTATCACGCTCTAATCTTGGCACTCCCAAAATTGCTACAACATCTTCATCTGTAACTTTTTTGTTATACTCCTCTTCCATTGCAACAGATTTTGCCGCATTTCTGATAACTTGAGCAATTTTAGTTTCTAAGTTACGAACACCAGATTCTCTTGTATAACCTTCAATGATTTTTTCTAGTTGTTTTTTGCCAATAGTTAAATCTTTTGCAGTTAAACCGTGAGCTTCCAGTTGTTTCGGAAATAAATGTCTTTTAGCAATTTCTACTTTTTCTTCAATTGTATAACCTGACATTTTAATCACTTCCATTCTGTCACGCAAAGCAGGCTGAATCGCAGCCATATTATTTGAAGTCGCGATAAACATTACTTTAGACAAATCATATCCCATTTCGAGGAAATTATCATAAAAAGCATTGTTTTGCTCTGGATCTAAAACCTCTAACAATGCTGAAGATGGATCACCACTGTTTCCATTTGACAATTTATCAATCTCGTCTAAAATAAATACAGGATTTGATGTTCCTGCCTTTTTTAAACTTTGAATAATACGCCCTGGCATAGCTCCAATATAGGTTTTTCTATGTCCGCGGATTTCCGCTTCGTCACGCAAACCACCTAAAGAAATACGAACATATTCTCTTCCTAAAGCTTCTGCAACAGAACGTCCAATAGAAGTTTTACCAACTCCTGGAGGCCCTGTTAAACATATAATTGGCGATTTCATGTCATTTCGCAATTTTAAAACTGCCAAATGTTCAATCATTCTTTTCTTTACTTCATCAAGGCCGAAATGATCTTTATCTAAAACTTTTTGTGCGTGTTTTAAATCGAACTTATCTTTAGAATATTCGCCCCAAGGCAATTCTAAAAACAGCTCCAAATAATTGCGCTGAATTCCGAAATCTGGCGACTGCGGATTCATGCGACGCATTTTAGATAATTCTTTCTCGAAATGTTTTTGCGTTTTTTCGTCCCATTTTTTGGTTTTCGCCTTCTGCCCCATTTCGTCCATTTCCTCTTCCTGAGAAACGCCACCCAATTCTTCTTGAATGGTTTTCATTTGCTGATGAAGGAAATATTCTCTCTGCTGTTGGTCCAAATCAAAACGGACTTTTGATTGAATGTCATTCTTCAGTTCTAATTTTTGAAGTTCTACATTCATATAACGTAAAGTCTCTAATGCACGTTCTTTTAATCCATTTATCGATAAAAGACCTTGTTTTTCTTTTACAGATAAATTCATGTTCGAAGAAACAAAATTGATTAAAAACGACTGGCTTTCAATGTTTTTAATCGCAAAAGTAGCTTCTGAAGGAATATTTGGACTTTCTTTAATAATTTGAATAGCTAATTCTTTTACCGAATCTAAAATAGCCGTAAACTCAGTATCATTTTCATCTGGGCGCTCTTCATTTACTTCTTTGATTGTTGCTGTCATATATGGCTCTTCAGCAACAACTTCGTCAATTTCGAAGCGTTTTTTACCTTGAAGAATAACGGTTACATTTCCATCAGGCATTTTGAGCACACGTAAAATACGAGCTACAGTTCCTACTTTATGAATATCATCTTTTGACGGATCTTCATCTTCTTCATTAATTTGAGATACAACCCCAATGATTTTACCACCAGCGTTTGCATCATTAATTAATTTAATGGATTTATCTCTTCCAGCAGAAATCGGAATAACAACTCCTGGAAATAATACAGTATTACGTAAAGGTAAAATTGGAAGCGAAACAGGAAGTTCTTCATTGTTCATTTCCTCCTCATCTTCTGGCGTCAACAATGGAATTAATTCTGCCTCTGAGTCAAATTCTTGAAGTGACAGATTGTCAATGGTAAGTATTTTATGGTTTGACATAATAAAATATAAGTCGTTTTGTCATTAATTATTTTGTGCTACCTGTAAAAAGAGTATTGCTTATTGAAGTTTTTACTGAAAACGCGTTTCGTTTTTCAATTACAAGATAGGGCATAAAAATAGACAATCATTATGCCAAAACAAACTTAAAGTACAAATAATTCCAATTAACATTTTTTAGAAATCTAATCGCTTGTAGGCTCAGTAAATAAAAAACCCGAAAAAAAATTTCGGGTTTAAAAAAATATTCTTTTAGAATTATTTTACAGAATATGAAACCAATTCTGAAGTAGTTCCTGATGATTCTAATTTTACAATTCCAACATCTTTAGCTATCCAATAGTAAGTGTCAGATGAAGATGTTTGTCCTTGTGTTGAAGCTTCTATATGAAATTTGAATTTAACAACATTATCATAAGTCACCTCTTTCACTTTTATACTTCCTTTTTCTAAAATAGTTCCTGTATATTTTACATTCATTTTAATAGCTGGAAAACTAGGTATATTAAACGCTGTTTCTTGAGAATAACTTCCTGCCCAAGTTTGATTAACTTCTAAATAATCTTTAAAAATAATGAATTCGTATTCTGTCATTTTACCAGTTATTCCTTCTGCATTATAAGTAACTTCATCCATACTTATGTAATAGTCTCCTTTAACTTTTTTTAATGAAGCGCCTGCTGTAGCAGAAATATCTTCATTTCCTCCAAAAAGTTGATTAAATTTATAATAAGTATTGCCATCTTTATTTGATGAACTTACAATTTTTATTGCGCTTTCAGATCCATCTTGGTCAAAAACCCATTGATTTCCCACTTTTGAAGGCCAATAATCTCCTGTTGATTCTCCAGCAGTTTCTTCAGAATCACTGCTACATGAATTGAACATAAGTCCTGTCATAACAAACAGAATTGCAAAGCATTTGTTTAGTTTTCTCATAATTGAATTTGTCTTTGGTGTTAATTTTTTATGTGAAATTATAGCAATGAATGTATTATACCTTACGGCATTACGTAAAATCAAAAAATATTTTTTATTTTTTTTATCAAAACTGTAACAAACAAAAAAAAGCCAAGTCTATATTAAAAACCAAAAGCCACTACTTGAGTATAAACAACCAAAATATCGAAGAACTGATTGCGCTTTGCAAAAGCAACAATCAAAAAGCGCAATTTGAAATATACAATCGCTATTGTAAGGCGATGTATAATGTGGCTTTTCGTATTGTAAAAGACGAACATTTTGCACACGACGTCATGCAGGAAGGTTTCTTAAAGGCTTTTACAAAAATCAATGACTATAAACAAGAAGTGGCTTTTGGAGCATGGTTAAAAAAAATAATCATCAATTATAGCATCGATTTTTACAAGAAAAACAACTCTTTTCACGTAGAAGATTTAAGTAAACAGCTTTATAAAATCGAAGAAAACGACGGAATTATTTCTGAAAACATTGACTTAAACTCTCTAAAAGTAAAACAGGTTTTGGATACTATTCTGCAGCTGAAAGATAATTACAGAATGGTGCTGACACTTTTTTATATAGAAGGTTATGATCAAGAGGAAATCTGCGAAATTTTAAACATCACATACGCAAATTGCAGAACGACTTTGAGCAGAGCCAAAGATAGTTTGAGAAAAAAATTGGAGGAAATATAAAATGAATTGGAATTATGAAAAATGAAAAAGACAATTTAGACGAATTATTCAACAGATTTGAAAACCAATGGGATGTTCAGGAATTAAATCCAGATCATCAGATGGATTTTCTTCAAAAATTAAACAAAAAGGAGCCTAAGAAAAGATATTGGTTCGTAACTGCTATTGCCGCTTCGATTGTATTGATGCTTGGAGTATCTCTTTTTTATAAAAATGAAAAACCAAAAGAATTCAAATTTGCTTCTAGAGAGACTAAACGCACCGATTCTATTTTCAATATTCTAATTGACAACGAACTGGTTAAGTTGAAAGAGAAAAATTCGCCAGAAAATCAGCAGATTATTAATGATGCAATGAAGCAGATGAAAACTTTCGACGCTGATTATCAAAAAATCATAAACGAATTGCAGAAAAATGGCGAGAATAAACAGATTATTTATGCAATGATAAGTAATCTACAAACACGTATTTCTTTTTTACAAACCGTTTTGAAAAGAATTGAAGACAACGAAAAACTAAAAAACACCTCTAATGAAAAAACACTATAATTTACTCATCTTACTTCTTTTGATTCCTTTTTTAGGATTTTCAAACGATGACTCTTTTATAACAAAACAAAAAAACATTAAAAAAACGTATATCGTAAACTCAAACGCAGGAATCGATGTTGATAACAAATACGGAAGCATTACTGTAACGACTTGGGACGAAGATAAAATTGATCTTGACATTACCATAAAAGTAAATGGACCAAACGAAAATTGGGTTAATGAACGTTTAAACAGCATTGATGTGGATATCACAGCTCTTAAAAACATGGTTACTGCTGTAACATCGTTAGGAAGTTCTAATGTTAAAAGTAAAGGAAGTAATAACAGTTTTGAAATCAACTATATTATTAAAATTCCTAAAAATGGGACAATTAAACTTGCCAATAAATATGGAAATATTTCGATTCCAAATGCAGAATCTTCTACAGATATTGAATGCAAATATGGAAAAGTTGTGTTGGGAAAATTAAACGGGTCTAGTAATCAGATTTCCATTCAATATTGCCAAAATTCAAGTATAGAGTATATAAAAGCAGGAAATATTGATGCTAGATATTCAAATCTTAAAATTAATGATTCTGGAAACCTAAATGTTAATGCAAACTATACAGATATCAATCTAAATGACGGTCAAAACATTAAAGCTGATTGTAGTTATGGCACATTTAAATTTCAAAAAATCAATTCTTTAAGCGGTTCAGGAAATTATTTAACTTTTATTATTGGAGAAATGTCAAGTAACTTTAGTTACGATACAAATTACAGTAAAATAAGTATTGGAACAGTGACTGAAAAAGCTGGAAATATTAGTATAAACTCAGGATATACAGACATTACAATTGGTTACGTCCCAAACTACGCTTTTGACTTTGACATTTCGGCGAGATATTCGAATATCAAACATGATAATTCTCTAGAAGTTTCAGTTTCTGAAGTCAAAAGTAATAGCAAAAGAATTGCGGGCTTTTACAAGAAAAAAGGCCAAAACAAAATCAATATCAATTCAAACTACGGAAATATTTCACTGACAAAAAAATAATCATCTAAAAATCAAAACAATGAAAAAATCAATTTTACTATTAGCATTAACTGCGTTTTTTACAAATAGTGTAGTAAATGCGCAAAACAAAGTACAAGGTAACGGAAAGATAGTTACTGAAACAAGATCTACTGGAGATTACGACGGTATTAAAATAGCAGGTTCTTTTGATGTGGACTTAGTGTCTGGAAAAGAGGGAAAAATCACCCTTAAAGGAGAAGAAAATTTACTAGCTGTGATCAAAGTTGAAGTTGAAGATAATTCGCTAAAAATTTATGTAGAAAAAGGAACTCAAATACGTACAAGTAATGGTAAAATTCAGGTTACCGTTCCATTTGAGAAAATTTCAGAATTAAGTTTAGCTGGTTCAGGAGACATACAGTCAAAAGACGTAATTAAAAATGATAACCTTGCAGTAAAATTATCTGGTTCAGGAAATTTCAATCTGCCAGTTGACACAAATAACTTAGAATTACATGTAAGTGGGTCTGGAAATATTAATTTAAAAGGAACTGCAGATAAACTTACAACCAAACTTTCTGGTTCTGGTGACATTGACGCTTCAAGCTTAAAATCTAAAGTTGTAGAAGCAAATGTTTCTGGATCGGGAAATAGCAAAGTAACTTGTGCCGAAAGTATAACTGCAAGAGTTGCTGGTTCAGGGAATATAAAATATATAGGAAATCCTGAGAAAAGAGATGTAAAAGTTTCTGGATCTGGAACTATTACAAAAGGTTAATTTTCTAAAAAATATCACGAATTACAAAAGAAATCATCAATCAAACAATCCTTGCAATTCGTGATATTATTTATTACAGAAGACGTTTCAATTAATTTGAAACGTCTTTTTTATGTACTCTTCTTAAAAGGAAAATTGAAGTTACAAAGAATATCGCCAGAATCACAATCGCCGCACGCGGACTTCCTGTAATCTGGTCAATAATTCCGTAAACACACATTCCGATTACGATTCCAATCTTTTCTGCTACATCATAAAAACTAAAGAATGATGCAGTATCTTCTGTTTCTGGCAATAGTTTTGAATATGTAGATCGTGATAAAGCTTGAATTCCTCCCATTACAAATCCTGCTACTGTGGCCATTACATAAAAATGCATTGGTAAGATTATAAAATAAGCCAAAGCACAAAATACTGCCCAAATTGCATTTATAAAAATCAAAGTTGGAACGTTACCAAATTTTTCAGATGCTCTTGAAGTTAAAACTGCACCCACAACAGCTACTAATTGAATAATTAAAATACAAATGATTAAACCAATTGTGCTTTGCTCTTTAGTTTCCCATTGAATTTCCTGAGCTCCAAAATAAGTTGCCACAAGCATTACAGTCTGAACAGCCATACTAGAAACAAAAAAACCTCCTAAATAACGTCGCAAAGGGATATTATTCTGTAATAAACCCCAAACCTTTTTTAGTTCTTTAAATCCATTAAATATTACAGATTTTGTTAGCTTCTGCCCTGTTTCTTTGCTTCCTTTTGGCAAATAGTAATACGTATATTGACTGAATAAAATCCACCAAACTCCAACCATTACAAAAGAATAACGCATTGCTTTCATAGCTGCTTCACCATCAGTTCCTGATATTCCAAAGATTTTTGGCTTCATTATCATTCCTAAGTTGATGATTAGCAAAATAACACTTCCTATATATCCTAAAGAATATCCTTTTGCACTAATTCTGTCTTGCTGCTCCTCAAAAGCAATATCTGGCAAGTATGAATTATAAAATACCAAACTTCCCCAATATCCTAATAATCCAAGGAAATAAAATGCTAATCCGACATAGATGTTTTCAAGATCAAACCAATATAACCCCATACATGACAAAGCTCCCATATAGCAGAAAAATTTCATGAAGGATTTTTTATTTCCCACATAATCGGCGATTCCGGATAATAGTGGAGAAATAAAAGAAACAACCAAAAAGGCAGCCGCTGTGATAAAACTAATTAATGCTGAATTTTTTAGATGAAGACCGAAAACATCAATATAATGATCACGATCACTGAATAACGCTTCATAAAAAATTGGAAATACTGCCGAAGCGATTGTAAGTGTGTAAACTGAATTTGCCCAATCATAAAATGCCCAAGCATTTAAAAGCTTCTTATCTCCTTTTTGTAGGTTTTTCATAGAAATGGTTTTGTTAATAGGCTACGAATTTATCCATTTTTTACAATAAACAAATAGAATTTATTCAAATCATACATTATTAAATCATGAAGTATCTTAAAATAAAAAAAGCTACTCCAAAGAATAGCTTTTAAATATATTTTTTATTCATTATTTTATCGTTCCAACTTTAAGCGCAATTGCTTTTGCTTCTGGAATCAAGGCTTTAATATTGGCAATTCTTGTAGCATCAGAAGGGTGTGTACTCATAAATTCCGGTGTAGAAGCCCCTCCAGATTTAGCAGCCATTCTGCTCCAGAAAGCAACAGCATCATCTGGATTATAACCTGCAATGGCCATTAAAGTTAAACCAATTTTGTCTGCTTCACTTTCATTGCTTCTGCTAAATGGAAGCATGACACCAACTTCAGAACCAATTCCGTAAGCTTGTGCAAATATCTGTTGAGTTGCTTCAGATTTTCCGCTTGTGGCTGCTCCTAGCGCTGCACCACCAATTTGCTGTAATTGCGCTGCAGACATTCTTTGTGCTCCATGATTTGCTAAAGCATGCGAAACTTCGTGTCCCATTACGGTTGCCAAACCTGATTCATTTTGCGTTACTGGAAGAATCCCAGAATACACTACAATTTTACCGCCAGGAAGACACCACGCATTTACTTCTTTATTATCCACCAATTTATATTCCCAGCGATAATCTTTTAAGTATTGCGTCTGACCTAAATAATTTAAATATTTTTCTGCAGCTGCCTTGATCTTAAACCCTACCGTTTCCACAAGTTTTGCATCTGCTGTTCCGGTAATAACTTTGTTCTCAGTTAAAAACTGGCTGTATTGCTGAAAAGAAGATGGAAACAATTCGCTATTTGAAACAAAATTCAAGTTTTGTTTCCCTGTAATTGGATTTGTTGCACAACCCATCATAAGTGCTCCAAAAACCCCTAAAAACACATATTTTTTCATAATTCGAGCTATTTTTATAACAAAAATACGATTAAAAAAGATAAAATGTTTTATACGATAAATCAAAAAAATATCAAAATTTGACTATTCGCCAACAATATGAAGTTCATTGAACTCTTTATCAACAATCAAGAAATGATTTAAATCAAAATTAATTTTATCAAACTCAATTTTTTCATTGTCAATTTCAATTTCTGTAACTTTAAATGGAAGTCCAATTAAATTGATTTTATATTTAGAATATGGTGTTTCGTATTTCCCTTCTTTGTGAAGCTGAATAATAAGCTCTTTTTCTTTTCCTATATTTCTTAATGACAAATAGCTGTAACGCCCTTTCTTATAATCATAACCATCTTGAGCATCTTCATAAACTGCCGATTGCTCTTTACCGTTTTTATAATAAACGTCAAGTGTCAGTTCATCAAATTCTAATTCGCCTACATATTGCTGAACTGGATATTTAGGAATAATGGCGCCCGCTTTTACAAAAACAGGAATTTCATCAAATTTACTATCAATCCAGATCTCTCTTCCACCAATAAAAAACTCATTTGTCCAATAGTTATACCATTCTCCTCTAGGAATATACATACGTCTACCTACAGCGTTAGGTTCAAGTATTGGGCAGACTAAAATTTGGTTTCCAAAGATAAATTCATCATTGCGATAATGCGTCTGCGTATCATCCTGATCAAAGTAAACTAGTGGCTTCAACATCGGAACTCCTTCTTCAATATATTGCCAAAACATGGTATATAAATAAGGAAGCAATTGATAACGAAGGCTAACAAATTTTCTAGTTATATTAATCACTTCTTCATCAAATGACCACGGTTCTTGATTTCCATGATCTCCAGAAGAGTGTGTTCTGCAAAATGGATGAAAAACGCCTAACTGAATCCAACGTGCATATAACTCTCCAGAAGGCTGTTCTGCAAATCCTCCAATGTCAGAACCAGTAAATCCCATTCCAGAAATAGACATTCTCTGCACCTGTATATTTGCAATCCATAAATGCTCCCAAGTGGCCACATTATCTCCTGTCCAAGAAGAAGTGTATCGCTGCGCACCTGAATAAGCCGATCTTGTAATGACAAAAGGACGTTTCGGATAAGCAAATCGTTTCACACCATGATACGTTGCCCTTGCCATCTGAGTTCCGTAAATATTATGTGCTTTTCTATGACTGCAAGGATTTCCATCGTAAAAATGGCGAACATCCATCGGAAAGGTTTTATTTGGAACTTCCATTACTGCAGGTTCATTCATATCATTCCAAACTCCTTTTACGCCAATTTCTGAAACTAATTCTTTAAATAAACCAGCCCACCATTCTCTAACTGCAGGATTTGTATAATCAGGAAAATTGCATTCGCCTGGCCAGACTTTTCCTTTCATATAAGGGCCGTCGGCTCTTTTACAGAAATAATCTTTTTCTAAAGCTTCTTTGTAAACCCAGTAATCTTTATCAATTTTAATTCCCGGATCGATTATTACAACGGTTTTAAAACCATCTTCAGCCAGTTCAGCAACCATCTTTTTTGGATCTGGAAAATAGTTTTTATTCCAAGTAAAACATCTGAATCCGTCCATATAATCAATGTCCAAATAAATGGCATCACACGGAATTTGAAGTTCCCTGAATTTTGAAGTGATTTCTTTTACTTTACTTTCTGGATAATAACTCCATTTGCATTGATGGTAACCTAAAACCCAAAGTGGCGGTAATTCTGGCTTTCCTGTTAAATCAGTATAAGTAGTTACGACATCTTGCATCTGTGGACCGTAAATGAAATAATAATTCATTTCGCCACCTTCTGCCCAAAAACTGGTAATATTTCTTCTTTCCTGACAAAAATCAAAGAAAGTCCTAAAAGTATTGTCAAAAAATATTCCATAAGACTGTTTGTTGTGCAAGCCAATGTAAAACGGAACAACTTTATATAAAGGTTCCTGATCTTTTTGGTAAGCATATTGATCTGTAGCAAAATTTTCTACTCTCTTACCCTTTAGATTCATTTGAGTGGCTTTATCTCCAAGACCGTAATAACATTCTCCATCTTTGGAGTATTTACTCATTTTTACAATATTTCCGCCATATTCGTAGCTTTCTTCCCAATGAAAACCAAGTTCATCTTCCAGAATTAGAAAATCGTTTAAATCATAAATGGAGAGACGAAGATCTGCTTTTTGGATTTTACATTTTACTTTACTCGTCCTAATCTGGAAGTACGTTTCTTCTTCTGTAAGTTCTAAGAAATTATAACCGTGAAGCTGTGTTTTATCGATAGCATATGAGAAGTCGTTACTGAAATAACCTTTTGTAGTAAAACGAAATCGGATTAAACTATCACGAAGAATAGTAACTTTTAAAATTACTTTGTTATCCGTATTAAAGAAAATAGAATCTCCTTCATGTTCATAAGAGACAATTTTTGATGGATATAAATCGCCTTTGTATTCTAATGATGTGTTTGTAATCATATCTCGAATGAATTAATTTAACATTTTCCTTCTATTCAAACATACAAAAAAAGTTCGTAACACCCTATGAATAAAAGGTTTATTAACGAAAACGTTTTTTCTGAATGAGTTTCAAATTACAAAAGAAAAAATCAGCAATTTGATAATTTTGAAACGATATAATGACAAAATCTCAGTTCAAGATTTTTTATTCAATCAAAGAATATATGGTAACACTTAAAGGCGGTAAAATTAATGCTGCAGAAAAATCTCTTCCATCATAAGCGATTGTTTCAATTTTTAATACTTTAGAATTTTCGACACCGCCTCCACCATAAATTACAGCGTCACTATTAAAAATCTCTTGCAATTTTCCTTTTTTAGGAATGCCAATTCTATAATTTTCTCGCACAACTTGAGTAAAATTGCACACCACAATCAAATTTTCATCAGGATTATTTCCTTTTCGGATATAAGACAAAATAGCGTTCTGATGATCTGAATAATTAATCCATTCAAAACCATCACCTCTAAATTGCTTTTCATACAAGGCTGGCTGTGATTTATACAATTGATTCAAATCTGTAATCAATCTTTTTATTCCAGAATGAAAATCATACTGCAGCAAATGCCAGTCTAAACTTTGTTCGAAATTCCATTCAGAAGTTTGACCAAATTCGGCTCCCATAAACAAAAGTTTTGTTCCAGGATGTGTAAACATATAACCGTATAACAATCTCAAATTTGCAAAACGTTGCCATTCGTCGCCTGGCATTTTATAAATAAGCGAATTTTTGCCGTAAACTACTTCATCATGCGAAAACGGAAGCATGAAATTTTCAGTGAAAGCGTATGTCATCGAAAAAGTCAATTCATTCTGATGGTATTTTCTATAAACCGTTTCTTTTTGAAAGTATTTTAAAGTATCGTGCATCCATCCCATCATCCATTTCATTCCAAAACCTAAACCTCCGATAGATGTCGGTCTTGAGACCATCGGAAACGAAGTACTTTCTTCTGCAATAGTCTGAACTCCATCAAAATTAGAATAAATCACCTCATTAAATTCTTTAAGAAAACTAATTGAGTCCAAATTTTCTCTTCCTCCAAAAATATTAGCTTCCCATTCGCCCTCTTTTCGAGAATAATCCAAATAGAGCATCGAAGCAACAGCATCAACTCTGAGTCCGTCAATATGATAATTTTGAAGCCAAAAAACAGCATTGCTTATTAGAAAAGCACGAACTTCATTTCTTCCATAATTGAAAACTAAGCTTTTCCAATCTGGATGATAACCTTTTCTACGATCAGGATGTTCATATAAATGAGAACCGTCAAAAAAACCTAATCCATGGGCATCATCAGGAAAATGTGACGGAACCCAGTCTAAAATCACTCCAATTCCTTCCTGATGCATTCGATCTACCAAAACCATAAAATCCTGTGGTTTGCCAAAGCGTGAAGTTGGTGCAAAATATCCTGTTAGCTGATATCCCCAAGAAGGATCATACGGATATTCCATTATAGGCATAAACTCAACATGCGTAAAACCAGTTTCCTTTACGTATTTGACTAAATGATCTGCAAGTTCTAGATAAGTCAAAAACCGATTATGTTCTGCTCTTTTCCAAGATCCTAAATGCACTTCATAAACTGAATATGGTTTGTCTAATGCATTATATTCCTGACGCTTCTGCATCCAATTTTGATCTTTCCACTTATAATCTAAATCCCAAACTACAGAGGCTGTGTGAGGCGGTTTTTCGCAATAACGAGCAAAGGGATCGGCCTTTTCTGTAATTACGCCATTGATATTGGATTGAATTTTGTACTTATAAAGCGCTCCTTTTGAAATATCAGGAATAAATCCTTCCCAAATTCCAGAAGAATCCCATCGTACATTTAAATTATGTTCGCCCTGTGTCCAATAATTAAAATCGCCAATTACAGAAACAGATTGAGCCGTGGGAGCCCAAACAGCAAAATAAACACCTTTAACTCCGTTCACCTCAGTTAAATGAGCCCCTAATTTTTCATATAATCTGAAGTGCTTTCCGGCTTTGAATAAATCTATATCAAAATCAGTAAAAAGAGAATGTGCGATTACTTTAGTCATATTTGTTTTTTAAGGCAATTGAATTTAGTCCCGATAGCTATCGGGATTATTATTGAAGTTTCATTTTGGTCATTCAATTCTAAAGTTATCAGAAAGCGTCACTCCTTTTTTAATAACAACAATACCATCTTTTATGCTATACAATTCATTGGTAAAATTGTCCAAATGTTTGCCTCCGCTAATATGAACATTGTTTCCAATACGCACATTTTTATCAATCAAAGCGTTATTTATAAAGCAGTTTTCGCCAATTCCGACATGAATTTTATTAATACTGCTTTCATGGTTCATTTCATCAAGATCTTGATAAAAATCGTTCCCCATAACATAGCAGTTCTCTAAAACAGTTCCTTCTCCAATTCTTGAGCGAATTCCAATAACCGAACTTTTGATTTCTTTCGCATTGATAATGCAACCTTCAGAAATTAAAGATTGATTGATAATTGAATTTCTAAATTTGGATGGCGGCAGTAATCTTGGCCTTGTAAAGATTTTATTTTCATTATCAAACAAATTAAATTCAGGAATATCTGCTGTTAAACCGATATTGGCCTCAAAAAATGATTCAATATTTCCGATATCAGTCCAATATCCCTCATATTGATAACTTAGTATTTTATGTTTTCCAACAGATTGCGGAATAATTTCTTTACCAAAATCTTTCGTTTCTTGATCAGCCATTAATTCTTCCAGCAATGACTTATTGAAAATATAAATTCCCATCGAAGCTAGATATTTTTTGCCTTTTTCCTGCATTTGCTCACTCACTTCAGATTCCCACTCAGGCAATAAGGAAGCATGAGGTTTTTCTATAAACGCATGAATATTGTTTTCGTGATCGGTTTTAAGAATACCAAATTCAGGAGCATCTTTTGCATTTACGGGTAAAGTTGCAATAGAAATTTCAGCATCAGCAGCAATATGAGCTTCTAGCATTTCATTAAAATCCATTTGATACAATTGATCCCCAGAAAGAATTAAAGCGTGGTCGAAATCGTGTTTCAAAAAATGAGACATACATTGTCTAACAGCATCAGCCGTTCCTTGAAACCAAGTTGGATTGTCTGGAGTTTGTTCAGCAGCCAATATATCAACAAAAGACTGGCTAAAAATGCTAAAATTGAAAGTGTTTTTAATATGGGCATTTAGAGATGCAGAATTAAACTGTGTCAAAACAAATATTTTAAAAATATCAGAATTGATACAATTCGAAATCGGGATATCAACCAAACGATATTTTCCTCCAATCGGAACGGCCGGTTTTGATCTTGTTTCTGTCAATGGAAATAAACGTGAACCTTGTCCACCTCCTAAAATAATGGCGACTACATTTTTCTTTTTAAATTTCATCTTGCTGAATTATTAAGTTGTATATTTCGATATATTCTTGGCAAACTCTTTCCCAGGAATGATCTGCTGACATTCCTCTTTTTAAAACTTTATTAAAGTTTATCTTATCCTCATACAACCTAACCGCACGATTTATTGAATAGCATATATCAGCCACAGAAGCTTGATCATGACAAACTCCGTTTCCTTCATCTCCAAAATCAATAACCGTATCTCTCAATCCTCCCGTTCTTCTAACAATCGGAATTGTTCCGTAACGCATCGCATACATCTGATTTAATCCGCAAGGTTCAACCCTAGAAGGCATTAAAATATAATCTGAACCTGCGTAAATCAAATGTGCCAATTCTTCATTATAACCTATAAAAACATTGTAATTTCCTTTATAATCATTTCGCAACTGAATCAACTGTGACTCAATTTCTGCATTCCCTGATCCCAAAATCAAAATATTAATTTCTTCGAAATGTTCTGATAAAGCCAAAGTAGAAGCATGCGGGAGCAAATCGCCTCCTTTTTCTTCAAACAATCTCCCAATAAAGCTAAACAGTGGTTTTGAAGGATCTAAATCAAACTCTTCACAGAGTTTTTCTTTATTTTTCTGTTTTCCTATTTCAAAATCTTCAATCGAATAATTTTCTTCAATCATTTGATCTTTCATCGGATTCCAAACTTCAATATCAATTCCGTTTAAAATTCCTCGTGATTTATTTCGGACAGAATTAAACAGAGATTCTAAACCATTGGCAGAAATATTAATTTCATTTAAATAACTTGGAGAAACCGTAGTCACTGCATTTGCACATTTGATTCCTACTGCCAAAGAAATTATCGAATTGCTCCATTCTAAAAATCCAACATGTTTCAAATCAAACTCTGGCAGATAATATAACTTATCAAAACCAAACCATCCTTGATACAAACCATTATGAATCGTTATGACTGTTTTTACATCCTTTAGACTCTCATACTTATAAGCAAATTGAAGCAAAAACGGAATAACTCCTGTATGATGGTCATGGCAATTAATAATATCTGGAATTTTACTACGTCCTATAATCCAATCGAGTGTTGCAATTTGAAAAGATAAAAATCTTTCTATATCATCTTCATAGCCATAAACATTCGGACGAGTGAATAATTCATTAATTTCTATTAAATACAGCTCATATCCCAATTTATTTGTTGTTTCCTTTAAAACGCTAAACGGAAAATTAAAATCTCCTAATTTAACTGTTCCCCAATGAACACATTCAAAATCATTTTCATGTCTAAACTTCGTGTCATAACAAGGAATTACAACTCTAACATCATTTCCTGCAGATTGCTGATATTTAGGCAATGCACCAACTACATCTCCCAAGCCTCCAACCTTTGCTACAGGATAACATTCTGCACTAATATGAAATATTTCCATTCAAGAAATTAATTTATGATTATAGATAACTAGCAATCATTTAAATGCTATTTTTATGCTTTTTAAATTTAGCAAAAAAACAAGCAATATCCTTCTTTTAAATCAGTTTTATTGAAATGGCAAAAAAGGCAATTAATCCTACTAAATCATTAAAAATTCCGAATATTATTATAATTTCTGCGAAAATTTGCGCTTTTATATCAACTAAATTAGTTACAAAGTTTGCTGCAAAAATTTTCACAAGTCCAATAAAGCACAAAGTTCCAAAACGCGAATTGGAAATGGATTCACAAAGTCAGCAAAAATTAGTTTATGTTCCTACTATTGATAAAAGCGTAGTCACTTATGTATATGGTAAAAGCCAACGTAAAGTATTATTGGTTCATGGCTGGTCTGGAAGAGGAACTCAACTTTTTAAAATCGCGGATGAACTTCTAGCAAATGGCTATTCAACAGTTAGTTTTGACGCACCAGCACATGGAAAATCAAAAGGGCAAACGTCAATAATGTCTGAATTTATAGCTTCAATTTTAGAAATTGAAAAACAATTTGGCCCTTTTGAAATTGCAATAGGCCATTCTTTAGGTGGAATGTCTGTTCTTAATTCTATTAAAGATGGACTTAAAGTAGAAAAAGCAGTAATTATAGGAAGTGGTGATATTGTTCAGGATATTTTAGATGAATTTACTTTTAAATTAGGGTTGAAGAAAGAAATCAGCTTTCATTTAAGAGATTATTTTGAAAGTAAATATCAGGCCAAAATGGACAATTTTTCTGCTTATAAAGCTGCTCAGAAAGTAGAAATCCCAGTTTTGGTTATGCATGATAAAGATGATCCTGAAGTTTCTGTTAAAGCGGGAATACATATTCATGAAAATCTTAAAAATGGCACCTTGTTTTTAACTGAAGGACTTGGGCACAGAAAAATCTTAGGAAATCATAGTGTAATTAAAAAAATTCTCGAATTCATACAAAATCCGTAAATTTATAAATATAAAAAACTAATTATCAATATTTTAAACTTTAATAAAATGGATTTATTTGAACAGACTTCGGATTGGGAAACAAAATTAAAGCCCATTTTAAAAAAATACAAAGGAAAAAAGCATCCTCTGGAATATCATAACACTTATCAATTGCTTGTAATGGTTATACTTTCAGCACAAGATTCTGATGCCAATATAAATACTATAGCACCTAAATTATTCGAAAAATATCCAACACTAAAAAGCATATCACAAACCAACATAGAAACTTTTACATCGCATATTACTAAAATTAGAAATTACACCACAAAAGCTCAATGGATTCTAGATATAGCAAAAACTATTAAAGAAGATGCAAATATTCCACTAACAATGTCAGGATTAACAGCTCTAAAAGGTGTTGGAAGAAAATCTGCAAATGTTATACTAAGAGAAACAAATAAACCCGCAGAAGGAATTATTGCTGACTTACACGTTATCCGTGTTGCCCCGAGAATCGGAATTATAAAAGAAAGTAAAGATGGTAATAAGGTAGAAAAAGATTTAATGCAAGTTCTTCCTAAGAATATTTGGTCAGAAATAGGAATGGCAATTTCTTTTTTAGGAAGAGAGACCTGCAGACCAAAACCTAAATGTCTTGAATGCCTATTAGCAGACATTTGCCTTTACTATAATACAGAAGTAATCTAACTACTTCCTTCTAGTATCAATTAAATAAATAATCTTCCAGGAATCTTTTTCTCTAAATAACGTAAAAGCATTCACTCCAGTATGACTCAATTTATCATTGATATAAAATTCATATGGAGCCCAAACATGTGCCATACTACCATCAATCTGAATATTATAGCTTAAAATTTTCTCCTGAAATTTCATGCTTGCAGGAATTGAAGCAATGGATTTATAAAATTCTTTTGCGCTTTCATTAGACAATTTATTCCCTTTTACAGTACTTTCGCTAATGGATTGCAAAATCATTTTATCTGCACAAACTAATTTAATCTTTGTTGAGTCTCTTTGATGAAATCCTTCAAAAAAAGATTCAATGCATCTTTGAGCTTCTTGTTTTTGAGCATTACATGATAATCCAAAAAAAAGAAAAAAGATAATAATGCAATTTTTCATAACTATAAAAAGTTTTTAAACGCCAAATTGAGAAAAATGATGGTCTAAATGTTTTGCAAACATATTATTCCATTCTTTAGAAGACAATACACCAAAAGAAAGCGATTCTTTCCCTTCAAATTCTTTTTCTCCTAATTCTTGTGTTTTTTGAATATAAGAAATCAATCTGCTTTTTTCCAGATCAAAATCACGATCTCCTTTAATAATAAATTGCGAAGCCGTACTAAGATTTCTTGGATAAGGAGATTCGCTCACTACTTTATTCTTAGCCAATAGTTTTAAAAGAAGTTTCACAACAACATTTGGTTTAGGATGAATATTATCATAGACCATTTCATACGTTACATTGCAATGAGCTAACATTTGGTCAACAGACATCTTACCCCAAAGTGGTCTAGAATCAGATTTAAGCTGATTCACTCTATTTACAAATTGATCACAATCTTCTTTCAGAAAAACATTTTGCATAGTTTACAAATATTATAATAACAAAGTAAAAATATAAAATTTAGAGGCTGATCTCAATTTAATCCAAAAAAAAACTTCAATTAGCAAAAGCTAATTGAAGTTTTAGTACTCAGAGCGGGACTTGAACCCGCACGAACATTGCTGTTCACTGGATTTTAAGTCCAGCGTGTCTACCAATTTCACCATCC
>Ga0308157_10003732_pt1 | contig 21501 bp, 9 predicted proteins | sample PhyBR1_FD_201035 | JGI IMG/M metagenome (GOLD analysis project Ga0308157, IMG submission 201035) | Phyllosphere microbial communities from UC Gill Tract Community Farm, Albany, California, United States - DLSLB.R1 | ecosystem: Host-associated > Plants > Phyllosphere > Unclassified | place: USA...
CGCTTGCCTTTGTGCTACCGAGCGTCGTAAGGCGACGGGATGAGCATGCAGAAGTCAGCCGAAGCCGTAGTAAGTGGCGGTTAACCGCGCCACCAAGGGCCGAACAGGTTATGCCGCCAGTAGGCGTTATTGTCTCGTTGGTAGCCGCAGTGCAGAAATTTCCCAAAACGGAAACTGTCATTCAGAGTCCCGGCCAGAAGCCGAGGATGGTGTCTGGCAGTGCAAAGGTACCGACGGCGTCAGTAACGTGGACGAACGCGGAGCCGGACACGCTGATGGAGCGGGTGCTTGCACCGGCCAACCTCAGGCGTGCGTATCAACGCGTGGTCAGTAACAAGGGCGCGCCGGGTGCCGATGGCATGACGGTCGCCGACTTGGCGGGCTACGTGAAACAGTATTGGCCAATTCTCAAGGCCAGGTTGCTGGCGGGTGAATACCATCCTCAGGCAGTGCGGGCGGTTGAAATTCCCAAGCCGCAGGGCGGCACACGGCAACTGGGAATCCCTAGCGTCGTGGATCGTCTAATTCAGCAAGCACTGCTGCAGCAGCTCACGCTCATCTTCGATCCTCTATTTTCGGACTTCAGCTACGGCTTCCGTCCGGGCAGGAGGGCTCATCAAGCCGTTGAAATGGCCCGCTCCCATGTGGCGGCGGGTCATCGCTGGTGTGTGGAGCTTGATCTTGAAAAGTTCTTTGATCGAGTCAATCACGACATCTTGATGGCTTGCTTGCAGCATCGGGTTGAAGACAAGCGAGTGCTCAGGCTTATCCGCCGTTACCTCGAAGCCGGGATCATGTCGGACGGAATCGTTAGCCAACGGCAGGAGGGGACGCCGCAAGGCGGCCCGCTGTCGCCGTTGCTGTCGAATATTTTGCTCGACGAACTCGACCGCGAATTGGAGCGACGTGGCCATCGCTTCGTACGCTATGCCGATGATGCGAACATCTATGTCCGCAGCCATCGAGCTGGCGAACGGGTGATGGACAATGCCGAGCGCTTCTTGAACCAACGCCTGAAACTGACGGTGAATCGAAAGAAGAGCCGCGTCGCAAGGGCCTGGAAGTGTGACTACTTAGGTTACGGGATGAGTTGGCACCAGCAGCCAAGGCTGCGCGTGGCAACGACGAGCCTGAGTCGCCTGCGCGACCGGCTCGCAGAACTGCTGCGCGGAGCACGGGGCCACAAGATGGCGAACACTATCGAGCGGATAAACCCTGTGCTACGGGGTTGGGCGGGTTACTTCAAGCTCAGCCAGAGTAAGCGGCCACTTGAGGAAATAGATGGCTGGATCAGACACAAACTCCGCTGCGCCATCTGGCGCCAATGGAAGCAGCCCTCAACGAGGGCGCGTAACCTGATGCGCTTGGGCTTGAGTGCGGAGCGTGCCTGTAAATCGGCCTCCAATGGTCGAGGCCCGTGGTGGAATTCCGGGGCATCTCATGTGAATCAGGCGCTACCGAAGAAGCTATGGGATAGACTCGGACTGGTCTCGATACTGGATACAATTAACCGGCTTAGCCGCATAACCTGAACCGCCGTGTACGGAACCGTACGCACGGTGGTGTGAGAGGACGGCGGCTGTGAAGCCGCCTCCTACTCGATTACGTGCCTATGGCATGTCTATGGTGTGCCTGCGACAAGTCTACCCTGTCTGAAATCACGAAATATAGAGCTGGATTCCCACCCCCCTTTCGCGTTTTTCGTGTAGCCACCTTTGGTCTCTATATCTAAAGTTGCTGATTTGGGGGCTGGATGTGAAGCGGCAATGGATATTGTGTTTTCTACAGGGGAATTGACCATGACAGTTTCCGGAAGATTGCTGAATGTGGCCGTAGTCGGAAATTCATTGTAGAGAGGGTTTCTTTTAAAGGTGAAGTTTGAAAGGTCTAGTGTGGCAGTAGTTCTTGGGGCGGTTTTTGTAATCGTCTTAAAATTGTTGGTGGTCATGTATACATTGATTGTGTTGTTGGTGGTTGGATAGATGTTTATAGTAGTCGTGGTAGTAGTAGTGGTGAGCTCGCCAGAGGCAAACAACTTGCCTGGCAATTCCGCGTTGACAGCTGCTTCTGCAGTTTTTCTGGCCGCCGCCTTCGCCGCAAACATGCTATGGGCCATGACCCCCAGCGTAGTCACCGCACTGGCAATCCCCAGCCAGAACGCCCAGTTATTAATCGCCTCGCCCCCTGTCATCAGTCCCACTGCACCGACCACCACAGCGGCCACGTCAATGACAAGGCTGGCTGCGCCCATTGCAAAGGCCAGGGTCAGGCCTATCGGCGGCATGAACATGAAGCTAATCACTGCAAAGACAGGACCCACGGCCCAGCCAAGCCAGGATCGCCAGTCGGCTTTGGGCATCGGCTTGGGCGGGATATACGGCGCCTCCATGCTGTGGCGCACGCCGTAATGGCCGCTTGGGTCGCGCCAGTTGACGGGGTTGCCGCCGCAGTACACATACGGGTTGATACCGGCGTCTTCTGGCGCCGCCGTGTCCGGGCTGTGGAAGCGCATCAGCCCAGGGTTGTAGGCACGGTAGCCGCGCCCCAGTAGCGACCAGCCCAAGGCTCGTTCGCGGGCTTCACCATTGAAGCCTAGCAGGCCCACCAGTCGGTCGTTGTCAGGTGAATCGCCATAGGCCGTGTACGCGTTATCGTGCAGTGCATCACTGCTGCATTCACCCAGCACACTGTTTGCCGCGTCGGTCGCGTACAGCCGATTGTCTGCGGTTTGGCCTGGGCGTTGCAGCCCCAGAGGGCGCTCGCCTGCGTACAGGTACTCGGTGAGCACGTCGGCATCGCGTGTACTGCTTAACCGGTAGCCTTGGTAACGGCGCGACACTTCCGCGGCTTCCTCATGACATACGCCGATCAGGTCGTTGTGGCCGTCATAGCGGTAGCGATACAGGGGTTTTCTATCGCTGGCACGTTGCACTTCGCTCAGGCGACCTTGGTCGTCGTATACCAGCTTGTTGCCTTGTTCGTCGTTCTCCAGGTTGCCTTCGGCATCGTGATCGAACGTTTGGCAGACCGGGTAATCAGGCTGCAGGGAGTGCTCTGCCTGTTTCAGGATGAAGCCGTCGTAAATGTAAAAGGCCTCGTCCCGTTTGCCATCGGCAAACTCGGTGTAGCACTCAGTCAGGTTGTTCAGCTCGTCGTAGACAAAAAACTGACTCTTGATGGCCCGGCCAGCAGGGTTGCGCGGCAGGGTGGTGCCTTGGCAGCTGTGTTGCTCCAGCCGGTCGAGTGCATCGTAGTCGAAGGTCTCCAGCAGCACTTGCTGGTTGTCACGGGTGAGGGTGCGGGTACGCAGCTGGTCATCTTCCTGCCACGTCAGTGCGATGCTTTGGGTGAGGGTGGAGCCATCGTGACGGGTGAGCGTTTGTTCGCGACTTTTCTCTCGGCCTAGTTCGTCGTAAGTCTGCTCGCATAACAGTACCTGTTTGTTGGCCAGGTCCTGGGTCGTGGTTTTCCAGAGTCGCCCGAGCGTGTCGTACTCGAACGTTGCTAGCAGGTCACCTTGGCGGGTCTGTTGCAGTTGCCCCAACGCGTTGTAGTCGTGGAGCACTTCAGTGCCGTCACTTTCTGCGTAGCCCAATGGCAGGCCCTGCAACGAATGGCGGTAGTCGCACTGGTGGCCATTGGCATCCTGCCCCTGCCATTCGGTTTTCAGCAGGTAGCCTTGATCGGTGTACTCATAGGTATGCTCACCTTGTGCATTGCTGGCCTTGCTGACAGCTGAGGTTTCGGGGTCGTAATCGAAGGTCGTACTCATTACGGCATTCATGTCGATCTGAGTTTTCTTAACGGGTTTAACCTCGATCTTGTTAGGTTGGATGGAGCGCTCGGGGTTGTAGTGGTAGGTGAAGGTACGCTGCCCAGTAGTGCGGGTTTCTACCAGCGAGGTTTTGTGTTTGTAGGTGTAGGTTTCGTGTTGCTTACCCGCTTGCAAAGACTTCAGCCGTTCAAGGCCATCGTATTCCCTTTTCCAGGCAAGGGTGGGGTCAACACCTTTTTTGCGCGGCTCGACCAGCAGTTGTTCGGCCAATGGGGCGGCACTGTGCAGCGCGAACTGGCTGAGCACGGCCGACTTGTCGGGCCGTTCGGTACGGGTCACGCGGCCTTCGGCGTCGTAGGTGTACGTGTTGATGCGTTTGACCGGGCGATCGTTTCGTTTGAAGGTGTGTTCTTCGCTGATGCAGCGGCCAAGGCCATCGTAGCTCGAATCATGCCGGCCAATGGTCTGGCCTGCGTCGTTCAGCCGGTATTGAATCGACACTTTGTCGAAGCGATTGCTCTCTGTAACCTGCTGTTGCTGGCGAACACCAGGTTTGTCCGGTGTTTCCACCCAGCGGGTGATGACATCGCCTGTTTCGCCAAATGGCGAGTATTCGCTGTGCTGCGTAACGCCGCTCGGCAAGGTGGTCTTGCACAGCAGGTTCCAGGCATCGTATTCGAAGGTGGATGTCAGCGTCAGGGTCTTGCCGTCGTAGTAGTCGAAGACGGTTTCTTCGCTCATTTCGCCCAGTTCATCGTACGTGCGCCGCGCAACCAACCTACGCTGCCGCGAACTTTTAGTACCCGGTGCGCTATCCACGGCGTTCGTTTCGCGCTCTTCGGTCACCACCCGGCTGCAGCCATCCAAGGTGATGAGGGTGGTCACGCCCGTATTCCCGGTGACCGACTGCCAGGCTTGCCCGGCAGCGCCTTGTTCAGGGTGGGTGACCAGCCCGTAGCTTTGGATTACCTTGGCCTCGTCCAAGCCCTTGCCTGGCGCAACGGTTTCCTCTACCAGGCGGGCGAGCGGGTCGTAGCGCCTGCGAATGCTGTTGCCGGTGTCATCTTCTTCGTACACGATCTGGCCATGCAGGCCAGACATGGCCATGCTGGTGGTCTTCTGCACCAGGTCGAAGCCGGACACGGTTTCGTCGGTCCAGTATTCCAGGCCATGCTCCTTGTCGACGACCTTGCGGTAATCCCATTTGATGCATGAACTGCGGCTTTCAATGGCCCGGCGTAGCGGGTTGGTGCTGTCTTCACCGTAGCGGGTGGTCACCTGGTGGTCGGGGCGGCCGTGCAGGAAGTCATTGTCAGGCCTGTTCAGGTAGGCGCGCTCCACCTTTATCAGCAATTGTTCGCGCTCACCGGGCTGGTCCGCATCGAACACTTGCAGCACCTGTTCTTCACAAGGTGCAAGCCATTTGCTCGCTTGGCCAAGCCTGGACAGCACCGGGAATTCCTTGTAGGTCATCCGTGCCCGTTGGACGGGGGCGTCGCCGGGCAGACCCTGTACGGGGTAGGCCGTCTTGCATTTGACGTTGCGCACAAAATCTTGCGGGTCGGGTGGGCAGGCCCAGGTATCGCCGTCCTTCTCGCCATCCTTGTCGTAGTACTTGTAGGTGACGCGTACACCCGTGGGGGCTTGCTCTTCGGTGACGTTGCCGTAATCGTCATACAAGGTGATCGCCGTTTCCTCGTGCAGTTTGCTACCGTCACCACGCAGCTTCCAGCGTTTGGTGATGGTTTTGGGCAGCTGGAAGTTGCGCGGTTGATATTTGAACTCCACGCCAGGGCGTTCATGGAAGACGGTTTCGGTTTCTTCGATATGGCCGTCTTTTTCAAGCGTTTGCTTGGTCATCAGGTGGTGGCGGTTGAACGTCTGTGTCTGTGTGCGCGCGACCTTGTCATCTTTCCAGTAATGAGCGGTGACGCTGTAGCGGTAGCTGGATTGCGCCCGGTACAGGTTGTCCTCGCCGTCGTCTCGCCAGCTCACATCGCTGTTGCTGCCGACAAAGCTGTGCGCCATGTGGGTGTTGCTTTCTTCATCAAAGTGCGTGTAGGTGTAGGTCGTTTTCAGCGGCAGCTGGTCGTTGCGGGGTTTGACTACATGAGAGGTCACCCGAGGCAGCACTTTTTCTGTGCCGGGCAGCAGGTGGCCTGGGTCCTCGTCCTCGCCATAACGCACCTCCTCCACCGCGCCCGAAGGCGTGCACACTTCTGAAAGGCAGGTCAGGCCCCGGGAGGGGGTGTAATCGAAGCGCCAGTTGCCGCCCAATTCGGGTGGTAGTTTTATCTCCCTCAATGCCCGGTTTTTCAGTACCAGCATATAGCGCATGAAGGGCTGCTCGTCGGCCCCGGCGCCGGGGTGCGTATCGATGGTTACCCCGCCGTTGGTGTACTTCAACTCCAGCAGCAGCGTGCCATTGTCATCAACGATTTTTTCCAGCCGTCGGTTCTCAGGCACGTAGCGGAGCGTTATCCCATGGCCGGAGGGCGCCCTGACCTTGGCGGGCAGGGCGATGGGGTTGACCACGTCATGCAGGGTGAGTATTTCCACAAGGCCGGACTTGTGCACTACACGGTACGGGCCTACGCCTTCGCCGTGTTCGTTAAAGCCGTCGTCGTAAAAGTGGAAACTGTGAATTTTCTTCTCGCGAATGGAGGGTCGCGGGCCTGTACCTGTCACTCTGTAGCTTTCACCCGTATGCAGGGTAAGCATTCGACTGCCGGGCACGTAACGGGTCATTGCCAGTTGCCAGCCCGTGCCGAAGCCTGAGTCCTCGGTATTGAACGGGCTGTACGACAGGCGCAAGGGCAGGCCGGGGCCGGTCAGGTCGTTGCCGGCCGGCACTTGCAAATTAATGGCCACGTTGTACTGGCCGGTGCGCTGGTCGACATGGTTCTGCACGAAGCTCTGGAAGTTAGTGGCGTTGCTGTGAAACCCGGGATCGTTAGCCATGATCAATTGCTCCCTGGGGCAATGGTGACCTTGATGCAGGAAAGTTTCCCCTGCTCGATCGGGTCGCCTTTACCGATGACCCTGAAACCACGGCTTGGGATTGGTGGATTGGTATCGAGGCCGGTGTTGGTCAGGTAACCCGGCTTCTCCGGGGAGCCCGGGTAGAGCCAGATTTTGTCGATGCCGATTTTTTCGAGCGAAGCGTTGGCGCGGGTCGTGTCAAGTTCCACCCAGGCGCTGTTGGCTTTTTCACAGCGCTCGTTATTGGTGAGGAGAAATGTCGATTTGATCGGCACGTTTCGAATGCGAATGGCGTAGGGCTCTCTGGCGTTCTCGGGGCATTTTTTTTTGGGTAGCACATCCATGGTCCAGCCGCTGCCCGCTGCTGGTAGTTCCACCCCGCAGGCGGGTTCAGTGCCGTTCTCGACGGTGTGCCATAAAGCGAGCATAGGGATTGGATCCGGCTGGGTTGCAGCAAAACTGGCCCCACCACTTAAAAGCAATGGTGCAGCCAGCATTGCCTGTTTAATGGCTGTTGTGACGGCAAGGCGACGCTCATGTAAGTGCTTCATTTTTCGTGCTCCCTGTACAGGTTGTTTGAACAGACAAAGTAAGAAATCTGTGTATGTCGCTGGGTGTGGAGTGGCGTACTGTCTGTTCGGAGCTTATTGAACCTGCCGTGCTGTGACACCTGTCAGAATTAACAGGTGTGCTGAAGTACCGGGTATTGGGTTTGCGGCTGCTGCACGTTTTATCGGTGCTGTCACCTGGTAGATTTATCAGGTGTGCGCGTGCCTGGCGGGCGAGCACTACCTGTTATTTCTGCCAGTAGCCAGCCGCAATGGCGCGCCGTAAAACTAAAGGCATCTTGAACCCCTAGGAGTATGTTCATGGCGCCCAAACGCTCAGTGGAAGACGGGGCTGATCAGTCCCCGCACAATCCCGCCCCAGAAATCCCGACGCAAAATGCGTGGGGTGAGATTGATGTCAAGAACATGAACAATGCAGACCTGGAATTTGTCATCAAAGATGCGGATATCAGCTTTGGTCAAAAGATCTATCCGGTCTGGCGCGGCGTTGCTGCAGACGGCACCCCTTTTGATGAACTTGATGCGATGGCTGAGGTACCTCACGACTACGACGCTACAAAAACGATGGTGGCGCGTGTCTCCAATCGTTATGTTGAACCCTACGACGGTGGGTGGGCCTTTTTATCTTATAAAGTTGAAAACCCAGCAGAGACTACGCCGGATTCAGGGCGCGTCTTTTGTTACCTGGGTTTGCGCGACCGTGATGGTGGTGCCGAAACATTATCGGTGCCGCAGGCGCGTGAGTCGCATGATTGTGTGGTTGTTGTTCCGGATTTGGAGACTGAAGGTGTGCGCCTGTTTGCGCCACGCTACCGCGCCATGCAGGCTGGCGACAGCGTCGAACTGGTGGCGCGCAGGTTCAATTCTACGGGCGGCGAAGTAACGCCACCGGCAAGCGCAGTGCATAACGTGACCGAGGCCAACCTGGCTGAGCCGCTGCGGTGGGACGTCGCCAAGTCGGACATCATTCGCGTGCAGGATGGACGGATGGAGTTCCAATACACCATCACGCTGGGCGGTAATAGCGAGGAAATTAAATCACCGGTGCAGCACGTGGCGGTTGCAAAGGCGCCGAGCCCGGTCGAGCTGTTGCCTACACCCAGCGTCGATGGTTTCTCGGGCGCACCGCTTGACCCTGGCAACTTCCCCGATGGCGTCACTGTCCGCGTACCTTCCTATCCGGGTATTCAAGTGGGTGACTACTTGCTGCTGCATTGGAAAAGCCCCGCCCGGATCGAGCCTGAGGTGCAGTTTGCACGCATGGATGCGAGTAGCCTGCAAGGCGATGAGACCGTATTCCAGATTGACCCAAGCCTCCTTGTAGAGGGTGACCACTACGTGTTCTACCAGTTTGCACGTGCGGGTCATGCGTTGACTTCCGATAGACTGGACGTCGAGTTAGATTCGGCGCGCAGCCTTCCAGCGCCGGCCATCGCGCGTACCCAGGAGGATGGTCCGGGCAGGCAATACCTAGCGGCGGGGAGCGCAATTCTCGGGGCTGTCGTCACGGTACCTGATGTTGCTTTGCGCCCAGGTGAACACTTTGAAGTTCACTGGGACGGCTATGAGCAAAACGGGAAGTATGTTACTGATCCCCCCGAGGACAAAGGCTGCCGAACTTTCAAGATACCCCCCAGCGTTGTCGCCGCGAACATGCATCAACCCGGCGCGATTCACAGCAGGCGTTTCAACGTGTTTTACCACATTGTCGATGAAGATGACGTGCGTTCGGCGCCTTCCGCCGCTGTGGACTTGCGCGTCCAGCCGATAGTTTTCGGAAACAATGTTACGTGCCCGCAAGCGGATAACGACGGCCAACTTAAGCGAACCGCCCTCATCGCCGGGAAGGGTGCAATGCTCAAAGTGGAGGCGGCGGTGCTCTGGCCTTTCGTTGCGCCAGACCAGCCCTTCACATTGGCCATTGAAAACGGCGCCGTATTACGTGATGGGGTGCCTGTGAGCCCTGGCGAATATAGTAATAACCGGATAGAGGGGTGGTTGAGTTTTGCTGTTTATGACAACTTGGTGGATGGCAAGGAGTACACCGTTAACGGGACTGTAAGCTTCGATAATGGCCACAGTTGGCACGCGCTCATGCCGCTGCGGCTTACGCCCAAAAAGTTACTGTAAGCGTCCTTGAAACAGGCCCGGCCGGGCAAGCTCGCCGGCGGCCTGGCGGTGCATTGATGAAAACATGGAACATGGAGATTAATTCTGATGAACAGTAAAATTCCTGCGCTGACTCAAGCCAGCAGCCCTCAATCGCTTGATGAGTTTCTTGAAGAGATGGAAAAGGGGCCACAAACCTTCAAGTGGGATGCGCTGCTGGTGTTTGACCGATTCGCTGCCAACAAACTGCTTACCCAGGAGTACATTGACCGTATCGGTATCGAAGATGAGTTTTTCCCTACGCTACCCGACGACACGGTCAAAGTAGGTAATGGCATCGAGCATGTCTTGATTGGCCTCGAGCTTGACAAGCCCCTGCTGTCTTTCGAAAACGCGAATATCCTAGATCCGCTAGGCAAGTTGCAGATGCGCTTGGTGGGCGGTAAGCACCTCGAAGTGATGGAAAGGTACCTGGAAGGCGAACCTGTCAGGGTAGTTAACGCCCTGAAGGTCTATAACGCTGCCACATTCGGTTTACTGGATATGAATATCAGGCTGCTGCAGGCGCAAGGCTCAGTTGAAGGTAACGGCAAAGTCTTGCTTGATGTGGATAAGGCATTCGACCATATGTTCAGTGGAGGGGGGACTGACCTGGAGAAACAGCAGTTGGGGATCTATTTCAAGCAGGTGTTCGCCACCTGGCGTGAAAAAAATGTAAACTTCACCCAGTTCCCACTTAGCGAGATAGTCGTTTCCGAGGGGTCCCTTTTCAATCCTGGTCAATTTCGTCTTGGCACCCACACCGCCCAGGGGGGGGATGTGCTCGGCAGTGAAAATTATGGTAACGGCGCAGTCGTTGTTTTTGTTGCCATGAAGGACAGTAAAGCTGGCGATATGCCCAGTAGCAATGGGGCGCTGCTGTACATGTTGCCTGATGCGGCAAACCTATATACCAGTAACCTGGTGTTGTCACAGAAGTTTATCACGGAAGTCATCCGTTCTGGCTTGAACAAGTTTGAATGGATAAAAGGTAAGTTTGATGTGGCACCCTTGCCTGGCGAACGTTATAAGCTGGTCGCCAATGCATCGGTTACTACCCACGTGCCGTTCCAGTATTCCGATCTTGGCAGTGGTGGGACAGTTCGGCCTTGGCGCTGGAAATTATCGGTTGATGGAGTTAATCCTCAGCTTTTTACGATGGGCGATGAGCTAGTATTCGAGGGTAGGTCGCTAAAAGCGCGCTGGCATTCCACTTCAAACGTGGGTGGCGTGGTGCGCTGGACTCAGACTGGGAATAATGATGCTGGGCATACTCGAACCCTGGGGATTCATGCAACGGCGTCAATTGATGCGAGCTATACATTTACGCTCTCTGATGCGGGGTTGTTGAAGTTTAAACTGGCTGATGATTTCAAAGTCACTGTAGATATTTCTATTGAGGATAATTGGGGTGACGGTGACGCTGCTGACGATGCCAAAGCAAATTCAAGGGCCTTGATAGGTGAGTTGGAAAGTACTTTGAAGGTGGCGTTCCGCAAAAATGCCGAAGAGATCATGGACATCGAGTTCGAAGTCGACGCTTTGCGTCTTAATAATTTGCTATTCCGTGGCGAAAACGTCGTCGACCCGCGCGACGTGTCCATGCCGACCGACTTGACCCTGCTCGGCAACCTGGCGCCCAAGCGTACCTCGTTGGTCATAAGCCCTTCGGAACCGATTGTTGCAAGCGGTCAGGTGATCGAGTTCACCGCCGAATCTGAACTAGGTGGTGTCACCTGGAAAGTGGAAAACCTCCCAGGCGAAGAAGGCGAAACCGGGGAGTTCAGCGATTCATCGAATGGACGATATACGGCGCCATCGGATCTTGCGCTGCGTGCCGAAGGCCACCGCCGGTTGATCGTGACGGCCACCCGTGGTGATTTGGTCAGCAGGGTGTTGGTTAGCGTTGTGCCAAGCCAGGTCACGGTGAACCCATGGGTAGCGGTGGTCAATGTGGGTATGAGTCATTCGTTGAGTGCAGCCACGCCACATCCTGGCGGGCTGACATGGGACACCCCCAAGCTGGGTGCCATAGCCCCCGATGACGATTTGCTGAACCCTGGAGGTTACAAGTATACCGCGCCGGTGAAACTGCCCGAGCGTGAGGCAGACGATCCGCTTTACCACATCTCGCTGCGCCTGGACTCCGTCACCGTTCACCCCGCTGCCGGAGGTCCGGCAGCGACCATCGACATGCTGGTGGTTGGCTCCAAGAACGCCAATTACTGGTTGGAGCCGAAAGGCTTGCCCGATGGCAGAGTCGAGCTGCCGTTCTACAAGACCCACCGTGAAGATGGCAAGATTGCCGTACCCGAGCCTGTCGAGTGGACAGTGCTGCGCGGCAGCGGAATCGTCGACCAGGCTACACGGGTCTACACGCCCGCGCCCAATAATAGCGAGCAGTTCGTGATCATAGCGGCATTTTACAACGACGGTGAATCTACCGATACCGTCGACTACGTCGTTTTGCCGATGCCACTCGTTCCGGTGCAGCGTTACGCCGAAATCCTCAATCCAGCCATCAAGGAGGTGTGCGATGGTGAGTGATATGCAGAAGGCGACTTTGCAACCAGACCCGCCAGCTTCGGTGCGTCTCGGCTGGGGGGGCGTGCTTGCCCTGGACCGCACGCTCCTTGACCTTGTGCTGCGTGAACAGTACCTCCAGGCGCTGGCGAATCTCGGCTCGATGGACCCTATCAACCTGGAGGCCTACCTTGACGATGGGCAGCGAATCAGCGTGGCGCTTCAAGGGTTGGTGCTGGGCCCGCCCCAGGTCAGCTTCGAAAATGCGACGCTGATGACGCAAGACCTGACGTTACGGATGAACATCCTTGCCGGGGAATACATGCGGGTAGTGCATCTGCCTGGCAGCCCCAAACGGGTCGTGGAGAGCTTCACCATCACCGAAGCCATGGGTTTTCGCGTCGAAGCACCGTTGTCAATACGGGTCGGCCAGCCGAAGGGGAGCCGGTTCACCTTGCTGGAGCTGGATCTCGCCAGTGCGGTCAACTTTTCCACCAACCTGGGGCCAAACCATTATTCCAACACCGCGCTTGGTCTTCGCTTGCAGGAATCGATCAGCTACATGCGGGCGTACCAGCGCACCTATTCCCTGGGCCGTTTCGTCATGGACGATTACTACCCGCTGAGCCCGGAGCAGTTCATGGTGCGTACTATGGCGGCCCCCTGGGGACAAAGCGAAGATAGCCCTCTCCATGGGGATGGTGCGGTGCTGGTCTTCATGAAGTTGGGGATCGACGCGCGCCCAGGGGTGCAGCCAGAACCAGGTATCGTCTACGCTTATCCGATCGCCGAGGGTGCGACCGGTGTGCCAGGTGCTCTGATTCTCGTTCCGGATATCGAGGATCTGGGGGCGGGAGACTACAGGGGTGTGTTGAAGACCTTCAGCCTGCCCACCGACTTTGAGTTCCTCCCTGGGCTACCGAACACCGGAGTCGATCTTGTAGTGCCGGGCAACTGGCGTAAACGCCAGCAGGCCGTAACGGTCGAACCCGCCTTCGCGAAGGTTGTAGCCGGGGAGTCCATTGCGTTCACTGCTGATGGCGCAACTGGCCCCGTTCAGTGGTCGGCCGTTAACCTGAAGCGCCCTGCGGCGATCGGCTCATTCAGTGGCGCTAGCTACAGCCCGCGCTCTGCAGCCAGTTTTGTCGAGGACCAGCAGATGGTGCTGGTGACCGCGACCGCGACCTCGCCTGAAGCAAGCAGCCATGCCTTGGTGATGGAAAGTGCCCGTGCGGTGCATGTTGCACCGCGTGTTGCCACCTGGATGCAAGGTGATGACCCGATCGAGCTCCGCGCTTCCAGTGTCGGCTCAGGCTCACTGGTGTGGACGCTGGTGGACGCAGCGCTTCTGTCGGAGGGTGAACAACGCGTTCAGACGCTTGACGAGCCGATTGGTAAGCTTGAAGACAAGGGTGACGGACGGGCCATTTTTACGCCCTTTGCGCCTAGTGGCACGGGCGATTTCAGGGTTCAGCGAATTCGTTGCACCAACCAGCAGACCGGACAAAGCGCTCAAGCTGCGGTGGTAGTGATCAGGTGGCTTGCAGGCTTGAATGTGGTTCCGTTCCACGTGGCCCAGGCGCTTTCGGTTCAACCCACGCAGTTTACCGTGATGTCCAAAGACTTCTCGCAAGACCTGGGCAGTGACATGACCTGGACTGTAAGTGGGGAGGGGGAGTTCGATGGCGACGTGTATATGCCTCCGGACAATCCCGAATTCCCCATTGCGGTGGTCACTGCGTTCGACCGCAAGGAGCGCACCGGCTACGCCATCGTGGAGTTCAGCGAGGGTCGGCAGGCAACCGCCGGTCTGTTGACATGGGAGGCGATCGCCACCTTTGAAGTTGAAGCCGTGGGTGCGCCCCGATGCTTCGCCAACGGTTGGCAGCAGATAATGGTCCGGGTGACCGTTGCAGCTGCTAGTGATTCCAATCACCAACCGATCAAGATCTCCGACGCCGATATGGCAACTTTGAAGTTCTTGAATCTCGACAGCAATAACGATTTACCCTTCCTCGCGCCAATGGAAGAATCCTTGAACAGCGATGCTCCAGGTGATCAAGGCTGGGCGGTAAACAAAGAATATAACAATATCCAAAGGCAAGCTGGTGTGAACAGTGGGTCGAGCACGCCTTTGGAGGCCAGAACTCACTATTTCTACCTCCATTGCCGTAGACCGGGGAAGATCAAGGTTATTGCTTCAATACAGAATACCCTGACAGGTTATACAGTCACATCAAGGGCAGTTGGCGAGGTAGGCAAGCTCGAGTTGACGGGGCAGGACGTGCCTCCTTTCGCACAGCGGGCCTATTCCTTCACGCGCACCCGCGCGATAGGGGATACGTCTCCGTCCGAAGGGGATGAGTTCGCCTATGTTGATAAAAGTACTGACAATTGGTTGCTCGAGTACGTCGAGAAGGAGGGGCGCCCGATCAAGTTTGCACGCCTGTTCATCTCCGATAATAAATCGGGTGTGCGTTGGTCGTGGGAGCCCGGGTCGTCGTCGACGCCGATCAAAGACGACGATTTTGTCAGCTACACGGGTTTCTCGTTCCGGTCGATTGATGGTGGGATCAATGACCGACTGTTGTTTGACGGGCGGCTCTACCGCATGGCGAAGCAGCGAGGGTATCCACTGCCGCCGCTGGTGGAAGGTAAGGGGCCGGGTGCCGGGGAACTGATGATCACCCTGAACCGGGATACGGGTTTCGTTCGGGAGAGTGGGATGGAAGACCCGGCTTATCGCCAGGTACTTGAAAAGAACCTGACATTCACCCTGCTGGATATGGAGGGCAACGTGCATCCGCTGACGTTTGCCTTTGGCGTTACGGCGGAAGAAGAAAGTCGAGGCATAAGCCATCGGGACCTCCTGAAACTTTCCATTCGCTAAGCATGGGCTCACCTCGGCACATTTGAGCGCCGAGGTGGCCACTCCACGACACCTTTTGGATACCCAATCACATGGCTATTGAAACCGTACTCCACTCCAATGCATTCAATGCTTCGGGTTTTGTGCAAAACAATGTCGACCCGCGCACCGGCCAGTATGCGTTAAGTATCAACCTGCCATCCCTCGTCGGTAATGACCAGATGGGGCCAGAACTGCCGATCCGGCTTATCTTCAACCCGTTCAGCGACCAAAACGTCGGCTTTGGGCAGGGTTGGTACATCGCCCTGACTCAGTACGTGCCCGGTAAGCGCATGCTGCGGCTTCACACAGGAGAAAGCTTCCTGGTGACGGGCAGTGGTACAGAGCCGGGCATCAAGGAAAAAAAGCTCGATAATTTCCGTTTTTTTGATGACAGTGTCGGCGACAAGAAACAGTTTCGGGTGGTTCACAAGTCGTACATGGAAGAAGTCCTCAGTGTATATGGGGTGGGTGACAATGCTGTTGCGTTGCCTTCCGAGGTGCGCGCAGCCTCCGGCCATCGTATTCTGCTGAGCTATACGCCCGATACCCAAAGACTGGAAAGTATCGTCGATGGCACAGGGCAGGAATTGCTGAAAATCAGCTATGGCAGCACGGTGACCCTCGACCTGCACCCCAATGCCAATGGTGGCAACAAGCCTTTGGCGCAATACCAGCTCATCTTGCGCAATGAGGAGTTGCGCCAAGTTGCCTTGCCGGCAGAAGCAGGGGGCAACTGGCGTTTTGAATACACCCCTGCCTTTGGCCTGACCTGCCTCAAAAAGGTATCCACACCCTTCGGTAAGGTGGAAGATATCCGCTACGGGGAGGATGGCGATACAGGCCATTTGCTGCCGGGCGGCGGAACCCGTACTGCGATACCGCGGGTGACCTCCCATACGGTCAACCCTGGCGCTGGCCAGCCGTCGGTGAAAACCACCTACACCTACACCATTTTGCAAGGTGGAATTCAGGCGCAGAACAACTTTGTAGGTAACGGCGGCGTTGCCAGCTGGCGTGACGATGGCGAAGATAACCTGTATCGCGCCCCCTCCACCTACCTGTATAGCAGCACGGCTCACCTATGGCGCATGGTCAAGGGTGACAATGACCAGTTACTGCGCACGACCCAGCGCACGTACAACCGTTTTCACCTGCAGGTAAGTGAGGTGGTGTTGCAAGGCAACAACCGACTTGTGAACAGCACGACTTACCACGGCAGCGTGGCAACGGCCTTCGACGAGCAGCCTGACAACTTCCAGCTGCCACTGGAACAAGCCCGTAGCTGGTCAATCCTGGGGGATGCGTCCAAGGTTCGTTACGAGCCGGCCACCCGGACCGAGTATGACCTGCATGGCAATTTGACCGCTCGAACCCTGCCCTCAGGGCAGCGTACTGTCATCTCGTATTACCCTGCCGAGGAGAGTGACGGCTGCCCGGAAGACCCGGACGGCTTCGTGCGTAATCAGAAGTGCGTGACGGAATACCCGGCAGCAGGTGGAGACAAACCTGCACCTGTCTTGCGCAAGCGTTATCAGTATGGGGCGCTCGCCCGGGTCGGCTACCCAGGTGCCTCGGCCAAACCGCCGGCGTCCGATTGGCTGGTCCCGACACAGGAAAGCCTGTGTGAAGTGGTAGGGGAGGTGGAGCAGGCTGAGCTGCAATTAACCACCATGAGCCCGACCGATACGCCCACCGACTTGCTGCGCCATGGTCGCCCGCTGCAGCAAACATTGCTCATGGGCGGTAAAACTACCAAGACAGATTTTACCTACAAAAAGGAAGTCCTCAATGGGCACCCTGTGCTGGTGACCGAGCAGAAGGTGACTGGCTTCGATCATGGCGAACTCGACGGCGAGACCAGCAAGCCGCGCCATGTTTACAAGGTGATCACGCTGAAGGATTCGATGCTCATTGGCCAGCCGCTGCTCAATCGCGACGACAACAATGTCGAAATCGAGTACGAATACGATGCTCTGCGCCGGGTAGTTCGCGAAACGGTATCGCCCCATGAAGAGCCGTTCAAGGCATCGCGCTTGTACGAGTATGGCCTTGTGAGCGGACCTGGCGGCAGGGCTTCGCAAAGCCGGGTGGACGTCAAGGGGGTTGCCATTCTCTCGTACATCGATGGCCTGGGGCGAGTGGCCAGCGAAGAACGTCATGACGCCGACGCCGAAGACAAACGGCTGCATAAGGTCTTCCGCCCGCGCAATGCGTTTACCTACGATGAGCTTGGCCAGCTGGCCCAGGCAATCGAATACGATTGGAAAGGGGGGGAGCAAATGCCGCTGGCGACCCGGTATGAATACGACGACTGGGGCCAGCAGCGCTGCGAGATCGGGCCGGATGGGGTCAAGCGGTTTGAGGAGCATGACCCGATCGGGTCCAACCCTGCCGGTCAAGGCCCCGAAGGTAACCTACCCACCCAGACCAGTTGGAGCGAGTCTGCCGATGGCACGTTGAGCCTGGGCAAGACCACCACTTGGTTGAACCTGTTCGAGCAGCCTGCCAAGGTACAGCGTTTCGACCTGGCGGGTAAGCCGTATGCCAAGCATGAGTATTTCTATGATGGCCTGGGGCGTAATGTGCGGGAAGTCGATGCACGCAACGCGGTTACCGGCTCCACCTATGACGCTTTCGGCCGCCTGGTTGACCAGACGCTGGCTGACAATTCCGTGGTGCACCGCGATTATGCCGTGCACAGTAGCGACGACCTGCCGACGTTCATCAGTGTCAATGGAACCGAGCTGGGGAGGCAGGTTTTCGACGGCCTGAACCGCATGATCACGTCCATCACCGGGGGCCGTCCGAAGCACATGCACTATGAGCCTGGCGAGACCAAGCCGAGCAGGGTGAAGACGGCTGCCGGCAACGTCATCGAATACCAGTACCTGCCGCAGTTGGGTGAGGACCCGGAAATGCGGCGCATTCCGGGTAAACAGGCGGACTACAAATTCGACCAGCATAACGCGCGTCTTACCTGGTGCAAAGAAGAAGGGGAGGAGCTGACCCGTGCGTACTTCAGCACGGGCGAGATCAAGGAGGAAACCCGCACGATCGGGGGCGAGACTTGGACCATGGTGTATGGCACCAGCCTGTTGGGTCGCCAGTTGTTCTACAAGGATGTTCTCGAACAGACGCAGACCTACGACTACTACCCCAGCGGCCTGCTGGAGCAAACTGCGCTGGGGAGCACCAGCAGCCGGTTCTTCTACGATGGGTTGAGCAATACCCAATGCATACTCACCCTCGATGGCACCCAGGGACTGGCCACTGAACTGGAGTATGACCACCAAGGGCGGGAATGCCTGCGCAGGTTCGTGTTCCTGAGCACCGGGGTCGAGGCACCGAAAGAAGACTTTGAGTTCGCAAACAAAGCGGTGCAGGCGCTGGTGAAAGAGGCCGGGCTGCTGGTGCAGGGTGTACAAGAACTGGCGCAGGAATATAGCGTGCTTGATCAGATAACTTCTAAAAAGCTGAGCGAGAATGGCAGTTCGTTGCGTGAGGAAACGTACAAGTACGACAGGCGCGCCCGCCTGGAGGAGTACTTCTGTAAGGGGTTGCTTCCCCATAGCCCGAAAGACCCGGCTGGAAAGACTATTCGCCACCAGTTTTTCGAATTCGATGCACTCGATAACATCAAATGGGTACTGACCGAGTTTGAGGAAGAAGACGGTAGCACGGGCTCAAACCAGGCCACTTACCTATTTGAATACGACGACCCTGCGCAACTGAGCGGCGTGACAAACACCAACAAAGAAAATTATGAAGACTTCACGCTGAAGTATGACTGTGACGGCAACATGACGGTCGATGACAAAGGCAAGACGTTGAGCTATGACGCCCTGGGTCGCTTGAGCAGCTACGATGGGCGCAAGTATAGCTACGATCCTCTGGACAGGCTGGCCGGCCAGGAGGTATGAGGGAAGGGAAATAAAGATCGGGCCGTGAGGCTAATGCCAGTCAATTAAGACCGAGACATTGCCCTTTCTCCCCAAGGCCGCAAAATCCGATGCTTGGAAACGAGCATCGGATTTTTTATGCGCCTGTTACAAGCCCTGTCCCTCACTCACGAAATGGCATCGCGGCCAAATGCCCTGGAGGGTCTGGGAGCGTTGCTCGATCCATTCGTTGACCCTGTTCGACAAAGGTTTCTATTCGTTGGGCTTACTGCACCACTGGCAATCGCAAGGCGAGCATCGGCACTGGCTGATCCCCTTGAAAAAGGGCACTCAGTACGAGGTGGATCACAACGACCAGCAAAATACCCGACGCGAAAATAAAAATGCCAGTCAGCTTAACTAACTGGCATTAGGCGCTGAAGACCGATTTTTTGCGGGCTTAGCGTATGTCCACGCTGAACTGGACATCACTGTTGGCGGAACCGCCGGTGACCGGGGTAGCGATTGCTTTGTACGCGACAGAGAACAACATGTCGTCATGCAGGGGGTACTGTTTGGAGGCGATCCCGTTATCCACCGGTGTGCCTACGTTGTCCTTGATGGTCAAGGCCAGACCCGTGGCGCCACCAGGTTCCAAGGCATACAGTGTGCCAGTGGCGCCAGCGCCGCCGTAATTTCCGGTAAAGGTTACGCTGGCATTGGCACCGGGCACCAATATGCAGCCGCTCCCGGGTGTAACGCGCAAGCCGAAGGCGCGGTTTGCAGCCTCGTCATCCGCGTCGTTGAACTGGGCAGCGTTCACGTTGCCCATAAAGATTCGGCTGGTGGGCAGGCCAGTCGAAGGGTCGATGATTTCAATCGAACAGGTCCCACTGTTGATCTGGCCGAAGAAGTTGATCGACCCAGTGTTTGCCAGCGCGTGTTGACTCGCCATGGCGAGTCCAAATGCGATGACTAGCGGCTTCATGGAAGGCTCCTTGATTTTTTGAATGGCGATAGTGAACGAGCCCGCAGGGCTCGATCATAGGGAATGGCAGGCAGTTTCAGGGGGCGCTAGACAGTGCTTTGTGCATCGCCGGAGTGGCGACCCCGTAGTCATTGATGGTGGTAAAGGTCAACTGCAAGGCATTTACCGATTTGATACGGGCCAGGTCATAAACCTGCTGCCCGAACGGCGGCGCCATTGCCATGGCCTGTATAGCTTCCGTTTTACCTGCAGTACTGACCTCCAGGCGGCCGAACGTGTAATGGTAGGGCGTCGGGTTGTCTACCACTAGCTGGACACGCCCAAGGCCTTGGCGCACGGACCATTTCAGCTCACTGATGCGGTCGACGGGCCGGTCTTTCAATTCGCTGGGGCGGTAGAAAAGCTTGAGGCGCGTATGCAAGCCAATATTGAGTACGTTTACGTCCTCAGGGGTTGCTTCGGGAATTTCCTGAACATTAAGGTAGAAGAGTGTTTCACGATCCTGCGGCAGCTTGTTGGGCAGACGGCTGATCTGCACCATCTGCTCCTTGCCGGGGTCCAGGCGAAACAACCCGGGCGAAGCCGCCAGAGGCATGGCTTTGTCGGTATCGTCCTTGGTGGTGTTGACCCAGCTTTGTACCGCGTAGGGGCGGGGGCTGGGGTTGGCGATCACCACAGAAGTGCTGCGTTTGTCGCTGTCGAAAACGATACGTGTGGTGTTGACGGTGAGCGCTGCCTGAGCGGGTTGCAGGATGGCTGCGAGGCAAATACCTAAGCCAAGGCGGCGCAAGTGAGTCTTCATCTGGCGATACCTGCTGAACGGGACGAGTTGACCCCAGGCGGCTTCAGCACGCCTGGGGCACCTTCTCACGGGATGGTGACAAGGAATTGCACATCGGTGTTGGCGGCACCGCCAGTGACGGTGTTGTCAATGGATTTGTATGCCGCAGAGAAAATCATGGTGGTTTCGTCCGTGGGATCCACTATGTAATCCTTCGAAGGCATACCGTTGGCCACCGGTGTGCCGGTATCGTCCTTGATGGTCAAGGCCAAATTTTTGGCCCCATCTGGCGCCAGCGCATACAACGCACCACCTGTACCAGCGCCGCCGTAGCCACCGGTGAAGGTGACGCTGGCGGTACCTGCGTTGACGACACAGCCGCCGCCTGGGGTGATACGCATGCCGAAGGCGCGCGTACCCGCTTCATCGCCTGTTGCTTTGAACTGTGAAGCGTTGACGTTACCCATGTTGACACGAGACATCGGCAGGTCTGTTGATGGGTCGATGATTACGATCGGACAGGTACCAGCATAGACATGGCCGTGGAAGTGGATCGAACCGTTGTTGGCGGATGCGTTGCTGGCCAGGCCAAGCCCGATGGCAAGCGTGATAAGCGTCTTTTTCATGTTTAACTCCAGTGCAGCAGTTGTAGGCAGGGCGTTCTGGCCCCTTGAGTTTCTGCCGAACAACTGGCCGGCAGGGAGGACACGAGATTAGGCCGAGAAGCAATTGATTTGTGTAGGGAAAGTCTGATTATGTCCTGGTAAATTCATCAGACTGGCGTTTGATGATGTGGCGTCCAGTGATCTGGCAGACAACTTGTTACTGATTTTTTAATCAGAATGGTCAACTTCAACGTTCAGGGCAACTGACAAAAATGCTAGTTTTCAGGCCTTGCTCAAGGGGGTTCAATCAAGTCTTGTTGAGAGGCGGACTATGCATATGA
>Ga0308157_10003733_pt1 | contig 21496 bp, 11 predicted proteins | sample PhyBR1_FD_201035 | JGI IMG/M metagenome (GOLD analysis project Ga0308157, IMG submission 201035) | Phyllosphere microbial communities from UC Gill Tract Community Farm, Albany, California, United States - DLSLB.R1 | ecosystem: Host-associated > Plants > Phyllosphere > Unclassified | place: USA...
CAAAAAAGCTGTTTCAAATAATTGAAGCAGCTTTTTTTTGACTTTAGAAATTAAACATTGTAAATTTGACGACTCATATTACAACTCATGCTTGACATTCAAAATATATCTTTTTCGTACACCGAAAACCCCGTTATAAAAAACATCTCTTTTTCTATTGAAAAAGGTCAGAATATTGCGATTATTGGCGAGAGTGGCTGCGGAAAAAGTACGCTACTCAAGCTTATATACGGATTATACGATCTGGATGAGGGGAAGATTTTTTATGGCGACAAACCAATCTTGGGGCCAAAGTTCAATCTCATTCCAGGGATGCCTTATATGAAATATCTGGCACAGGATTTTGATTTGTCTCCATATGAAACGGTTGCAGAAAACGTAGGTAAGTTTCTTTCGAACGGTTTTGCAAACATGAAAAAGCTTCGTGTTCAGGAATTGTTAGAGATGGTAGAAATGGATCAGTTTGCAAATGTTAAGACCAAATTTCTAAGTGGCGGACAACAGCAAAGAGTGGCGCTGGTTAGAGTTTTGGCCTTAGAACCAGAAGTAATTTTGTTAGACGAGCCATTTAGTCAGATAGATGCTTTTAGAAAAAATGCTTTACGTCGTAATTTATTTCGTTATCTAAAACAAAAGGGAATTACGTGTATTATTGCAACACATGATAGTACAGATGCTTTGTCTTTTGCCGATCAGGCAATCGTGATGAGAAACGGAGAAGTTTTGGTAAAAGACGATCCTTCAAAAATATATGAAGATCCACAGGTTAAATATGTGGCATCTTTGTTTGGAGAAGTAAATGAAATTCCGACTCATTTATTATTGTCTTACGCAGACGAAACGCATAAAACATTGGTTTATCCACATCAATTTAAAATGGTTTCGGAATCGAAATTGATGGTAAAGATTAGGAGAACTTATTTTAGAGGAAGCCATTATTTGATTGAAACAGTTTATAAAAGACAGTTGATTTTCTTTGAAAGCGAAATAGATCTACCGCTTGAACAAGAAGTTTTTCTGGCTTTAAATTATTTATAAAAAGAAACCCGATAGTTAATTCTATCGGGTTTCTTTTTATAAATAGATGAATATTAATTCTTTAAATATTTTTCTAAAAACTGATCTTGTTCCCAAAGCAGGTGCAAAATGTTTTCTTTTGCTACATAACCGTGAGATTCTTTTGGCAGAATAACCATTCTTGCTGGAGCTCCTAATCCTTTTAATGCTTGAAAATAACGTTCTGTCTGCAAAGTAAAAGTTCCTGGATTATTGTCTGCTTCTCCATGAACTAACAAAATTGGCGTTTTCATTTTTTCAGCATTCATAAATGGAGACATTGCGTTGTAAACTTCTGGCGCTTCCCAGTAATTTCTTTGTTCAGATTGAAACCCGAATGGAGTTAATGTTCTATTGTATGCGCCGCTTCTTGCAATTCCGCATGCAAAAAGGTCCGAATGGGTTAATAAGTTGGCAGTCATAAAAGCTCCGTAAGAATGTCCTCCAACAGCAACTTTTTTACGGTTAATATAACCTAAAGCATCTACTGCGTCAATTGCTGCGGCTGCATTATCTACTAATTGCGAAATAAAATTGTCGTTTGGTTCGGTAGTTCCTTCTCCAATAATTGGAAAAGCAGCGTCATCTAAAACAACATACCCTTTTGTTACCCAATATACAAATGAACCATAATAAGGAAAAGTGAATTCGTTTGAATTTTGAGTCGATTGAGAAGCACTATTCCTATCTTTATATTCTGCTGGATATGCCCAGATCAATAGCGGCAATTTTTCTTTTTTAATTTTATCATAACCGACAGGAAGATATAAAGTTCCCGAAAGCTCTAATCCGTCTTTACGCTTGTATTTAATAACTTCTTTGCTAACGTTTTTAATGCTTTCAAACGGATTTTTGAAATCAGTAACTTGTGTTAGGATATTTTGTTTTTTAATATTTCTGAAAAAGTAATTTGGGTATTCTGTTTTTGACTGAATCTGAACTAAAATTTTCCCAGACTTCAAATCTTCAATTTCTAAAATATCCTCTTTTTTATCTTTGTAAGGAGAAGTGTAAATGCGTTTTGATTTTAAAGTTTCTAGATTGAATTCATCTACAAAAGGAAATTGTCCGTTTTTAGTATAACCTTCGCCAATTCTATAAAGGTTGTTTTTTTCGATTGCTAAAACATATTTATTGTAAGCATTTTTTTTTGTTTCAAAAACTCCGGGATCAGAATAAACATCTTGCGAATTTCTATCCGTAATTAATTTTGGCTGTTGATTTGGGTTTGATGGATTAATCAAAAATGTTTTGGTGCTTCTGGTGTCATACCATTCTTCTGAAACAATCGCTAAATTGTCATTCCCCCATATAATGTCGCTAAAACGCTGGGGAGTTTTTGCTAATGAAGAAGCTTCTTTGCCAAAAGGCGCATCCCAAAGGAAAATTTCATCTCTAAAATTAACTTTATTTGCAGGATCTCCCTCGTCTAACGCTACCACATAAGATAAAGTTGCAGGTTTGTCGTTTCTCCAAGCCATTTCTCTTTTTCCTTTTCGAACAGCCATGAAACCTTTTGGCATAATTTCATTTAAAGGAACCTCGTTTACCGTTTTAATCTCTCTTCCGCTTAAATCGTAAACAACCGTTTTGGATGGAAATCTGTTTAACGGAACTACATAAGAAAAAGGTTTTTGAATTGTTGTCAGCATAATGTACTGACCATCTGGAGAGATTCTTTCTCCGGCAAACATAGCGGCGTCTTTGTATAAAACAGCATCTCCATTTAGTTTTACTTTATACAATTCAGAAGTTATGCAGTTTTCAAAATTAGCTTCGTCGTTTTTGTTTTTCAGCATATCGGGATATGTCCTGTTTTGAGATTTTTCTCCTGAAGTATTTGAAATAATCGGCCCAGTAGGCAGATCTTTTTTAGAATCTAAAAGTGGCGGTCTGTTTTTAGGAAGCATTTTTACTAAGATGGTTTCACTGTCTAAAAACCAATTAAACGGATTTCCAAGATTTGCATTTACTCTAGCCTCTGTGAGTTTGGTCGCTTGTGCACTTGCAACATCTAAAACCCAAAGTTCTACACCAGAATTTGTAGTGTGTGAGAATAGGATTTTTTTGTCGTTTGGTGACCAAAGAATGTTTGATATTTTCGGATTATCAGGCAGTCCTTTTACCTGAATTTCTTCCTTTCCGTTTATTTTTCTTAGTTTTAGATTGATTAAATATGTTACAGTACTTGAAATATTAGTAACCGGATTAATTCTCAAACCAGCTAAACGAACTTCTTCTTGGTTTAAATCGTCGAGTGTTTTATAAGTATTGCGATACATTAAGAGCATGTTCTCTTTTTTTGTATCCATTGATACGGAAGGAGCTCGTTGATAGTCTGCCAAATCTAAAATAGATTTTGAAGGTTTTTGATAAGTTAGATTCTCTTGCGCAAAAGAGAAAAAGCTTATATTTAAAAATAAAAACAGAGTAACCTTTAATTTCATAGTTTGAATTTTATGGGTTTGTAAAACGGTATTCAAATGTTTGTCTAAGATAGTTTTGTCTTGTTACATCTTGAGCCTGATTTTTAATTTTTTTCAATGTTTGCGTCCGAAAATTGCCTTTTCAAGAAGTAAATGATGATAAGTTAGCGTATAATTAGAATATATTAAATTGCTAATAACGAAAAAAATAGTATTTTGTGTACGTATATTTTAAAGTATGCGTAAATTTGCAATCCAATTTTTTAATAAATAATAATAGATATATGTATCATTCAAAAATAGCTGGTTTAGGATATTATGTTCCTTCTAATGTGGTGACTAACGATGATTTGTCTAAGATAATGGATACCAATGATGAATGGATTCAGGAAAGAACCGGAATTCAGGAAAGAAGACACATTATCCGTGGAGAAGACACTACTACTTCAATGGGAGTAAAAGCAGCTAAAATTGCAATCGAGCGTTCTGGTGTTGCCAAAGAAGATATTGACTTTGTAGTTTTTGCTACATTAAGTCCAGATTATTATTTTCCAGGACCTGGAGTTTTGGTTCAAAGAGATTTAGGTTTAAGAACAGTTGGAGCATTAGATGTTAGAAATCAATGTTCTGGTTTTGTTTATGCAATTTCTGTTGCAGATCAATATATTAAAACCGGAATGTATAAGAATATTTTGGTTATTGGTTCTGAGGTTCACTCTACAGGATTAGACATGACAACTCGCGGACGTGGAGTTTCTGTAATTTTCGGAGATGGAGCAGGAGCTGCAGTTTTAAGCCGTGAAGAAGATTTAAGCAAAGGAATTTTATCTACGCATTTACACTCTGAAGGAGAGCATGCAGAAGAATTAGCTTTGCAAGCACCAGGAATGGGAGCGCGTTGGGTAACAGATATTATTGCAGATAATGATCCGAATGATGAAAGTTATTATCCATATATGAACGGACAATTTGTATTTAAAAATGCTGTAGTTCGTTTTGCTGAAGTAATCAATGAAGGATTGGAAGCAAATGGTCTTCAGGTTTCAGATATTGATATGTTGATTCCGCATCAAGCAAATTTGAGAATTTCGCAATTCATTCAAAATAAATTCAAATTGACAGACGACCAAGTTCACAACAATATTCAGAAATACGGAAACACAACAGCAGCATCTATTCCGATTGCTCTGACAGAAGCTTGGGAACAAGGGAAAATCAAATCTGGAGATACTGTAGTTTTAGCAGCCTTCGGAAGTGGATTTACTTGGGCAAGTGCTATTATTAAATGGTAAAATAATCATCTTACATTATATTTTTTTAAAACCTGCTTCTTATTGGGAGCAGGTTTTTTTATAAATTGCGTTCTCAAACCAGACAGGCTTTAAAAAACGTATCTGGTTTCATTTGGAGAAAAACTATTGAAATCAAAATGAAAAAAAATCAACTAGAAATAGCTTGTTTTAATTATGAATCGGCATTAATTGCTCAAGCAAATGGCGCAGATAGAATTGAGCTATGTGAAAATATGAAGCTGGGAGGAACTACTCCAAACTCTATTTTGGTAGTAAAAGTTCGCGAAAGTATAAATATAAAAATGCACGTTATTATAAGGCCTCGAGGTGGTGATTTTGTTTATTCTGACGAAGAGCTTACCGAAATGAAACAAGATATCAAGCAATATAAAAAACTAGGTGTTGATGGTTTCGTTTTCGGGATTTTAAAAGAAAACGGAAAAGTAAATAAAAAGCAGAATAAGGAATTAGTGCATTTGGCGCATCCCTTATCTTGTACTTTTCACCGCGCTTTTGACGTAGTTAAAAATCCTGAAAAATCGCTTGAAGATGTAATCGACTGTGGCTTCAAAACCATTTTAACTTCAGGTCAAGGTGTAAATGTAGAAGAAGGGATTTTCGCTTTAGAAAGGCTTCAAGAACTAGCGGGAGACAGAATTGAAATTATGCCAGGAGGAGGTTTAAGATCTTCAAATATCAAACTGTTACAAGAAAAATTAGACCTTACTTTTTATCATTCTTCAGCAATCACAGATAATTCTGAAACTGCAAATCCAGAAGAAATAAAGGAATTGTGTAACTTTTTATAGTATAGAATAAAACAAAAAAAAAGTCTGGAGGTGGCAATCTCCAGACTTTTTTCTACAAGAAATTATTTAAAAAAACTATTTAAAAAATTTTCTCAGACAAGATTAGAACATGCCGCCCCCGCCTTTGTTAGTATTGTCGTCTCTTTGTTTACGCTGTAAATTTTTGATTTTTCCGCCTCCAAAGTTGTAAGTCAAACCAAAGTAAACCGTTTGGCTTTCCCATTTAAACTGACCTGCTTGAGGATAAGGATACATGGTGTCAAAAGCATATTTCATGGTATTGAAAACGTCATTGAAACGAACGCTCAAATTCATTTTATTGTCCAATAAGGTATAACGTGTGCCGATATCCATTTTATACATTTCGTGGCTGTTATTTTGAAGCCCGTCTGTAGCGCCTCTATAGAATCCAAAAGCTAAGAAACTTAAACGTTTATTTACTTTAAAATTAGAGTTCATACGTCCGTTGAAAGCCGCAACTGTGATTTTTCTATCGATTGGATTACTTGTGTTTGTTGCAGGATCATATTGAAATACAATACCTTGCTGATTAATACTTGAGAAATCAATCGATGGCTGGATATCCCACCATTTTGTGATTTTATAATTGAAAGAAACTTCAAATCCGTAAGCTGTATTATGATCGTAGTTGGTAAAACTCATGATTTGTTTTTCCATGCTCGGATCTGCTGGATCAGGATATAAAATTCTGCTGATTTGGTCATTAATACTTCTAACAAAAACTCCAGTTGTAAAGCTTCCTTTTTCAAGAGTTTTAGTATAATTTACTTCTACTGAGTTGGTAAACTGAGGTCTTAATTCTGGGTTTCCTAATGAAGTTACCAATGGAGTTGCAAATTCACGAATAGGTTTTGTCTGTTCTAAACTCGGACGGTCTACACGTCTGCTGTAGCTTAACTGTAAAGTGTTTTTCTCATTCAAATTATACGTTAAATAGGCAGATGGATACAATGTAATATAATCATCATCAAATTTAGTCTGACCGTAATTTAAATTTGCCTGTACTTTATAGCTTTCAAAACGTGCACCCAATTGATAACTAAATTTTTTGTATTTCTGTCCAAATGTTACATAAGCAGAATAAATATCTGTATCATAAGTATAATGAGAGGTTTGGCTTGCTACAGGTAACAAAGGATTTCCAGTAATATAATCGTTATCAGTTCTCGTAATCCTTGCTTCAGCTCCAGCTTCAAGGGTTGTTTTTTCGTTTAACGGATTAACATAATCCACATTTACAGTGCTTAATTTTCTGGTTCCTTGAAGAAAATCATTATAAACAATATCTGAAGCAGTATTGTCAATTTTGGTTGTTTTAGTGTCGAAAGAAGCATTTTGAGTTTCTTTATTATCACTGTAATTTGCTTCAAAATCTAAAGTATGGCCTTCTTTCTTGAAGATGTGTTTGTATGCCAAATTGTATGTTCCAACTCGATCAGGACCCCAATAACTTGATTTTTGAAAGATATTAGAAATATCAGAGCCAGTTACATTATTGTAATCAATATCTGTATCTACAAAACCTTTTCCGTTAGATTTGTTTTGATTTGTGTAGATAGACAAAGTGTTGTGATCATCAATTAAATAATCCATTCCAATTTTGTATAAGTAGGAATCATTATCATTCAAAACAGCGATATTTTGAACTATATCTTGATCAAATCTTTGTATAAGTCCTGTGTTTTGGTAAGTTCCAAAGTTTTGTCCCACATTTCCAAAGAAATTTACTTTCCCAGTTTTGTAATTTAAATCTAAAGATTGGTTGTATTTTGCCGTTTTACCAAATGTAATACCACCGCTATAACTTCCGTTAAAACCAGTATTCGCATTTTTATGCAAGATGATGTTAATGATTCCAGACATTCCTTCTGGATTGTATTTTGCACTTGGGTTAGTAATCAATTCAATTTTCTTGATAGATGTTGATGGGATTTGTTTTAATAATTGGGCAGGGTCAATATTCGTTGGACGACCGTCAATTAATACACGAACATTATCATTTCCGCGAAGCGAAAGTTTTCCGTCCTGATCTACATTTACAGAAGGAATATTGTTCATAATATCTGATGCCGAAGCCCCAGCCGTAGTTAAATCTTTACCAACAGTAACCACTTTTCTATCAATTTTTTGTTCGATAGTTGAACGCTCGCTAACAATGTTAACGCCTTTAAGCTGTGTAGCTTCTTCTTCAAGCGAAACATTTAAAGTGGCATTTTTTTTGTTTTCGCTCAAAAGAACAGAACCGATGTATTTTCTAAATCCAATATATTGAATCTCGATTGTGTAACTTTTTAGAGCGATGTTTTTAAATGAAAAGTCTCCGTTATCATCTGTATTTACTCCAGAAACTACTTTTCCATTTTCTTTAAGCGAAACAGTTGCATAAGAAATTGGCGCATTGTTCGACTTTTCTGTAATTTTTCCAGTAATACTTCCAGTATTCTGGGCCTGTGCTGTTGCGATTATACCGAATAACGCAAACAGAAAGAATTTTAATTTCATGATTTTTTACTGATTATTTTTGATTTGATTGATGATGATTTCGTTTTGTTAGTTTTTCTTTTTTTGTGACTTTGAAAAAATTAAAGTCTCTATTAAGACTCTTTTACGGTTGATATGTTACAAGAAATTAAATAAAAAAGCATATTTTTTTTCTCATTGCCTGTTTTGTAAGAGATTACGGTTTTGGTTTTTTGATAATTTTAACAATTAAAAAATGTGCTTTTTTGTCAAATTGAAACTCTTTTTCTGAATTTAATATGTTTTTGATTTTCTCTAATTGATGAATAAGCAGTATCTTTGCTCACTTTAAAAATAAGTTTACATGTCATTATCACAAATTCTTACACCTTCTATACAAAAAGCAATACAAGCATTATTTGATGTTACTGTTGATAAAATCGAGTTTCAAACTACTAGAAAAGAGTTTGAAGGAGATATTACAATGGTCATTTTTCCGCTATTGAAATTGACTAAAAGCAATCCAGTTGAATTAGGAAATAAAATTGGAAATTATCTAGTTGAGAATGTTTCTGAAGTTGCCCGTTTTAATGTAGTTTCTGGTTTCTTGAATATTGTTATTTCAGACAGTTATTATGTGAATTTCTTTAACGGAATAAAAGATCAAAATCAATTTGGTTTTATAGCACCAAACCCAGATGATAAAGCGGTAATGGTAGAATATTCATCTCCAAACACCAATAAACCTTTGCACTTAGGACATGTTCGTAACAATTTGTTAGGATATTCGGTTGCAGAAATTCTTAAAGCTTCTGGTAAAAAAGTATACAAAACACAAATTATCAACGATAGAGGAATTCATATCTGTAAATCGATGTTGGCTTGGGAGAAATTCGGAAACGGAGAAACTCCTGAAACTTCTGGTTTAAAAGGAGATAAATTAGTTGGTAAATATTATGTTGAGTTTGATAAAGCTTATAAAACGGAAATTAACGGTTTAATCGAAAATGGTAAAACTGAAGAAGAAGCCAAAAAACAAGCGCCAATTATCATTGAAGCACAAGAGATGCTTAAAAAATGGGAAGCTGGCGACGAAAAAGTGATTTCTCTTTGGAAAAAAATGAACGAATGGGTTTATGAAGGTTTTGCAACAACTTATACTAATCTTGGAGTTAATTTTGATAGATACTATTACGAAAGTAACACTTATCTTTTAGGTAAAGATGTTGTTCAGGTAGGTTTAGATAAAGGCGTTTTTGAAAAAGATCCAGATGGTTCTGTTTGGATTGACTTGACTGATGAAGGTTTAGATCGTAAAATTGTATTGCGTTCTGACGGAACAGCAGTTTATATGACACAAGATATCGGAACAGCAATTCAGCGTGTAAAAGATATGCCAGATGTTGGTGGAATGATTTATACAGTTGGAAACGAGCAAGATCATCACTTCAAGGTATTATTCTTAATCTTGAAGAAATTAGGGTTTGACTGGGCTTCAAACTTATATCACTTATCATACGGAATGGTTGATTTACCTTCTGGAAAGATGAAAAGCCGCGAAGGAACTGTTGTAGATGCAGATGATTTAATGCAGGATATGACTGATACGGCAAAACAAATCTCAGAAGATCTAGGAAAATTAGATAGCTATTCTGACGAAGAAAAAGCAAAATTGTACAAAACAATTGGTTTAGGAGCTTTGAAATATTACATTTTAAAAATAGATCCTAAAAAACGTATCTTATTCAATCCAGAAGAATCTGTTGATTTTGCTGGAAATACTGGTCCGTTTATTCAATATACATACGCAAGAATTCAGTCCATAATCCGTAAAGCCGATTTTGATTTTACGGCAAAAATTGAAATTGAAGAACTTCATGAAAAAGAAAAAGAGTTGGTAAAACAAATCGAACTTTTCCCAGAAGTAATTCAGAACGCTGCTCAAAATCATAGTCCCGCATTAATTGCCAATTATACGTACGATTTGGTAAAAGAATATAACTCTTTTTACCAATCAGTTCATATTTTAGGAGAGGTTGATTTAACTAAGAAAATATTTAGAGTTCAGCTTTCTCAAAAAGTAGCTGAGGTAATAAAATCTGCGTTCCAATTATTAGGAATCGAAGTTCCAGAGAGAATGTAAGAATTAAATCTTAAGAAATTTTAAAGCCAATAGTTTTCGAACTATTGGCTTTTTTTATTGTTTTTTTGGCTTATCCGGTAATACTTGCAGGTTAGTTCTGTATTAGTTTTGTATCAGATTTCGTAGTATTTAATTACATAGTTATTAAGATATCTCCTAATATTCGTTTTTTAACTATTTTGAATTAGTAAGCTTTTAGTATAAATGATACAGGATTGAAACCATCTAGAGATAGGTGGTTTTTTTATTTTATTTACATAATTGTAAGTTTATTTTTATAATTTATTGTGTTAAATGAGTGTAAAATCTTGTTAAAATTAATTTAATTTTATAAGTTGCGCCCCTTAATTCAAACAAACTATAATGAAAAGAAAATTTAAAGGATTTGCAATTCTTGTATTTTTGTTGACTGCTCAATTGTTTTTTGCGCAGGAAAAAACAATTTCAGGAATTGTATCAGATGGAAGTGGACCCATTCCAGGTGCAAATGTTGTGGTAAAAGGAACTAGCAATGGAGTTCAAACCGATTTTGATGGAAAATACAAGATTAAAGCAAAAACGGGCGAGGTTTTGGTTTTTTCTTACATGGGGATGAAAGACCAATCTATTACCGTTGGAAATTCATCTTCTGTAAATGTTAAAATGCAGGAAGGTGGAGAACAATTAGAAGAAGTTGTGGTTCAGGTAGCTTATGGAAAAGCAAAAAAAAGTTCTTACACAGGATCAGCAACTCAAATTAAATCAGAACAGCTTGAGAATAGACCTTTAACGAATGCTTTATCTGTTTTAGAAGGTAGTTCTTCAGGGGTACAAATTCAAAGTTCGGCTGGTCAACCTGGGGCTGCACCAGAAGTAAGAATACGTGGATTCAGCTCTATAAATGGATCAAATACTCCACTTTATATTGTTGATGGAGTTCCTTACGCAGGAGATATAAGCAGTTTAAATTCAAGTGATATTGAAAGTCTAACTGTCCTAAAAGATGCTTCTTCAACTTCTCTTTATGGTTCAAAAGCTGCAAATGGAGTTATTATAATCACTACAAAAACAGGAAAGTCATCAAAAGATAAGTTTTCATTAAATATGAGTACGGGAATGACTTCTCGTTCAATTAAGGATTACGAAAGAGTGAATGCTTTTGACTATTATCCTCTAGAATGGGAGGCGATTAGAAATAGTCGTCCAATGGCAAACCAATCTCAAATTGATGCAGCTAATGCTTATGCTTCCACAAGAGTGCCAGTTGTTCTAGTTACAAATCCATTCAATGTTCCTGCAAATAGTATTGTTGGGACAGATGGAAAATTAAATCCAAATGCTCAATTGCTTTACCCACAAGATTTGAATTGGGAAAAACAATTGGAAAGAGCTGGAGTTCGCCAAAATGTAGATTTTTCTTATCAAGGGAAATCGGATAAATCAAATTATTTCGCTTCTCTCGGTTATTTGAATGAAGAAGGATATATACAAAAGTCAGGTTTCGAAAGAACTACAGGAAGATTAAATCTTGTTACAAGTTTAAAAGATTGGTTCAAAACAGGAGTAAACATTTCAGGAGCTTTAACTAACTCTAAATTAGGGACTGATGGTGTAGAAAATACAAGTTCTTTCAAAAACCCATTTAGAACTATAAGAACGATGGGGCCTATTTACCCAGTTTTTGATCATACCGCCAATGGAGATTATGTGTTTGATGATAATGGCGATAGAGTTTATTCAACAACTAGGGGGACGGGTGCTTCTAATGGACGAAATGTTGTTTATGAAACTTTACATGATACTGATGTAGTAAAAGGATTAGCACTTTCGGCAAGAACATTTTTCGAAATAACTTTTTTCAAAGATTTTAAATTCACCACAAATGCCTCAATTGATAAAACATATTCTAATAGAACCTATTCTTATAATACTTTAATTGGAGATGGGGCGCCTACAGGATTAATTGGAAAGGATGATAAAATTTTAACAGGAGTTACATATAATCAGTTGCTTAATTATTCTAAAAAAGTTGGCAGTCATAATTTTACTGCACTTTTGGGTCATGAAAGTTTCGATTATGAAAGAAATTGGACTACGGGAACTAAAACTGGTCAGGTAGCTCAAGAGATTATAGAGTTTGTTAATTATGCGACTACAACAGGCTTGAATTCTTATACGAGAAATTACGCTACCGAATCGTATTTTTCTAGAGTTGGGTATGACTATGATGATAAATATGTTTTTTCTGCATCGTTACGAAGAGATGGATCCTCAAAATTTGCTAAAAATAATCGATGGGGAAATTTTTGGTCTTTTGGGGGAGCGTGGTTAATCTCTAAAGAGAATTTTTTAAAAGAAAAAACATGGATTAATAACTTAAAATTGAGAGCATCTATTGGAGAAGTTGGAAATGACTCACATACTATTAGTGATACAAATGATGCAGGTTCGCAAATTAATGGCTTGAATTATTACGTTAGTCAGAATACTTATAGTTTAGGATATGATAATGGAACAGAAGGCGGTGTGTTAATTTACGCTGCAGGAGCTCCTAATCTAAAATGGGAAGTCAATACTCAGAAAGATATTGCAGTAGAGTTTGGATTATTTAAAAATAGATTAAAAGGTAGTATCGAGTATTATAATAGAAATACTGATGGGTTAATTTTTGCAGTTCCAAATCCATTATCATCTGGCCTAGATAATAGAATGGAAAATATAGGTTCAATGGTAAATAAAGGAATTGAGATTTCATTAGATGGTGCAATTATCAAAACAAATGATTTTTCTTGGAACCTAAATGTTAATGCATCAACTATCAATAATAAAATTACAAAGCTGCCACAAGGGGAAATTATTGATGGAACTAAGAAACTTTCAGTAGGGCATTCAATTTACGATTATTGGCTAAGAGATTGGTATGGTGTGGATCCAGCAGATGGCTATGCTTTATATGTAGCTAATCCGCAATTTGTGAACTCTGGAGATAGTACGATAAGAGTTGTGAATGGAGTGAATGTAACTACAGACCAGAATAAAGCTTTATATCATTATGCTGGTTCAGCAATTCCAGATTTATTTGGAAGCTTTGGAAATACATTTAAATACAAAGGTCTTCAATTAGATATTGTTTGTACTTACCAAATAGGAGGACAAATGTATGATACAAATTATGCTGTTTTAATGCACACTGGGAATAATTACGGATCAGCATTTAGTACTGATATATTGAACAGGTGGCAAAAACCTGGAGATATTACAGATGTACCACGATTAGATGTAAATAGAAATACTCAATCATCTGCCGCTTCAGACAGATGGTTAAAAGGTTCTGATTATTTATCATTAAGACAGATTAATTTATCTTATAAAATGCCAAAAGAGTTTATTTCAAAGTTAGAGATAGATAATGCTTCTGTTTATATTAATGGAGAAAACTTATTGTTGTTTACAAAACGTCAGGGAATGGATCCTACACAAACTTTTAACGGTACAACGCAGAATAGATATATACCATCTAGAGTAATAACATTAGGTCTGAATTTAAATTTTTAACATTATGAAATCAAATTATATAAAATTGATATTTGCATTTGTATGCATAATTATTTTTGGATCTTGTTCGGATGATTTTCTAGATAAAAAGCCAACAGAGTTTGTGAATTATGAAGGAGCAACAAAAACAACTGAAAACCTAATGACTCTTTTGAATGGTATTCACAGATCTTTATATATAAGATATGAAGGAAATCAAAATGAAAATGGGTTAGGCAGTTTGATGCAGCAGATAGATATTGCTGGTGATGACATTGTTTTCCCTGTTACTAATGGCTGGTATTTGCAAGTTTATAACTGGGCAGCATTTTCTAATGAGAATTCTCAGGATTTAAGATTCCAGTTTAGAACTTATTATAGAATAATTAGAAATGCAAATACTATTATAAATGCAGCAGATGTGTCCATCGGTTCTGATGCAGATAAGAAAATTGTAAAAGGACAAGCTTTACTTTATAGAGCTTTTTGTCATTATCAGTTGGTTCAGCTTTTTGGAGAAAGATATATAAACGGAATTAATAATTCTCAGCTTGGTGTTCCTATTATTTTGACTGTTGGCAATGATAAATTTCCTCGTTCAACAGTTGAAGAGGTATATGAGCAAATTAATAAGGATGTAGATGAAGCAAATGTTTTGCTAGCTGATTACACAAAACCCAACAATTCACATCTTGATTTAAAAGTAGCGCAAGGTCTGAAAGCAAGAATTGCTTTAACTCAAGGGAATTGGGCAGTAGCAGCAAATTATGCGAACAAAGCGAGAACGGGAAAAACACTAATGTCTGCATCAGATTATGTTGCGGGATTTAATGATTACTCTAATAAGGAATGGATGTGGGGAAGTCATATAAATGAAGTTCAAACTGATTATTTTGGAAACTTTGGAGCATATATGTCAAGAAATTATAATTCAACTGTTATACGTTCTTGCCCAAAAGCAATTAATAGTAAATTGTATAATATAATTCCCCAAACAGATGTTCGTTCTAAAATTTTTGATAAAACAGGAAGCCATACAGCTCTTTCATTGCCATCGAATTATGCTAAATTTCCTTATACTAGCCAGAAATTTTTATCAATAAATACAGGAGATAGTAGATGCGATATTCCATATATGCGAGTTGCCGAAATGTATCTAATAGAGGCTGAAGCTAAAGCCAGACTTGGAGATGCTACTGCAGCAAAAGTCCTTTTTGATTTTGAGATAACGAGAGATCCTGCTTATGTTTTGACTAGTAATACAGGTCAAGCCTTAGTTGAGGAAATACTTTTACAAAGAAGAATTGAATTATGGGGTGAAGGATTTCGATTCTATGATTTGAAGAGAACAAATTCGTCATTAGATAGAACAGGTGCAAATCATGATTCAAGTATTGTAAATGGAGTTTTAAGTGTAGACTCTGCAGATAAAAGATGGCAATGGCTAATTCCTAAAGCAGAAATTGATGCCAATCCATTAATTGTACAAAATCCTTTATAATAAAATTGAAACCCAAAAAAGCCGGAAGTCTCAAAACTTCCGGCTTTTTTAATAACAACTAATTCTAATTACTTAACAAATTTGTCAATGATTTTATCTGTTTCTGCTTTTGCAGTATCTGGTTTTAAATCAAATAAAAGAGAGTAAAGCGCTTTTCTTTCAACTTTAGCTTCTAAGTTTAAATCTTGGTGTCTGTCAAAAAGAGTCTGCCATTTGTCACGAACATTTTTCCAAAGCGCGTTATTTTCTTTCCACCATTTTTGTGCAGCAATACATTTTACATCTGGAACTTTAGTGTAAACATCAAATCCTTTTTCTTGCGCTAACAAAACATCTTTTCCAGCATCGTCACGAACCAATTTGTCATTGTCTTGCTCATGGTTCCATCCTGTAGCAGTGATTTCATGAATGTTTCTTCTTTTTAATACATTGTAGTCGTTACGTTTTGTTTGCTCTCTTCTTGGAAGCGGTGCATCAGCAACGTTTGCCCAATAATCTTGCCCGTCAACGTGTACCCAAGTTGAAGAGCCTTCATATCTTGGACTATCATCTACTTGATATACTTTTTGAGTCCATTGTCCTTTAACCGCTTTTTTGTCTAGCTTTTTGTATTTCCAAGTATTGCCTTTATCAAAAGAGTATAAGTCTGTGTTTTCGTATAGCCAATCTTGTCTCCAGTGCTTGATAATCATATCATCACTTACAATAAGTAAATGTTGCATTACAATTTTGTTTGGAGTATCTTCTAAAAGTTCTACCCATTCTAATGCAGATTCATGTTTAGTCTCTGAAGGCTTATAAGTAAGAGTGTCTTTTGGATATGAAAATGTTTCTGTGAAATTAAACTTTACTTCGTAACAACCACACATTGATTTAATTGACTTAATGTCTTGTTGTTTTTTGTCCTGACTAAATCCAAGACTACATGTTAAAGCCAAAGCGGCTGACATAAAAAGGCTTTTTGAAATCATAACTTATTGTTTTGTTTTTAAATTTTTCGCAAATATATAAATTTAATTTAGAACAATTAAAAATAGTTATATATTTGCACCTGTTATTAAGACTGAATAAAAATAATGAAAATTAAAATTACTCTTTTTGCTGGCCTTCTTTTTTGTACTTATTCTTTTGCGCAGCAAAAAGATTCGATTAAGTCGGCAGAAAAATTGTCTGAAGTAGTTGTTACAGGACAGCTTGAGCCACAATCTATTAAGAAATCGGTGTTTAATGTACGTGTAATTACTAAAGAAAATATAAAACAATTAGCGGCAAATAATTTAGCAGATGTTTTAAACCAGTATTTGAATATTACCGTAACCTCAAATGGGGATGATGGACGTTCAAAGGTTTCAATGTTTGGATTAGATTCGCAGTACTTTAAAATTTTAGTAGATAATATACCATTAGTAAGCGATACAGGAATGGGAACCAATGTTGATTTAACTCAGGTAAATCTGGATGATGTAGAAAGAATCGAAATCATTGAAGGTTCAATGGGAGTAACACATGGAGCAAATGCTGTAACTGGTGTTTTAAATATTATTACCAAAAAAGGAGGGGGATATAAATGGCAGATTGGTGCAACTTTGCAGGAAGAAACAGTTGGTAAAGAGTTTGCTTTTTTTGATAAAGGCCGTCATATACAATCGGCTAAAATTGGTTACAATTTTAATGAAAACTGGTTTGTCAACATAGGAGGGAATCGTAATGCAATGGCGGGCTATTATGATAATAGACAAGGAAAAGATTATGATGTTAATGATGGATTAAGAGGATATACACAGCTTCCGAAAGAGCAATTGGTAGGAAATGCAATTTTGGGTTATCAGAAAGATGCGTTTAGAATTTTTTATAAATTCGATTATTATGGGGAAGATGTTCATTATTATAATCCACTTGTAAACATTCAAGACAATTATCCATTTGCAGACACTTACTATTCTAGGGATAAAAGATACATTACTAATCGTTATTACCATCATTTAAATGCCAGCGGAAATCTTTTCTCAAAATTAAAATATAATGTTTCGGTTTCTCAACAGAAACAAGAACGTGATCTGGAAAATTTCGTTTATCATATAAATACAAAAGAAGAAGTTGATAACAAAAGAGATACTTACCAGTCAAAAGAAGTATTTTATTCGACAGGTACACTAAGTAATTTTTTCGATAATAAAAAAATCGATTTTCAACTTGGGTATGAAATTACCAATGAAAATGGATTTTATGATTCATCAGTTGGAGCATTTAGAGATGACAATCAAGTAGGGCAAGATATCAGAAAAAGATTAGAAAACTATGATGTTTACTCTGTTGCTGAAATAGGCGTAAGTGATAAATTCTCTATTCGTCCAGGACTTCGATTTTCATTTCAGACTGCCTTCGAAAATCAATATGCAAGTTCACTGGGTTTAAGATATCTTTTTGATAAGGGACTAGAAGCAAGAGCTTCTTTAGGTAAATCTTACCGTACCCCAAATTTCGATGAACTTTATACTTATTTCGTTGATTCTAATCATAATATGCAGGGAAACCCAGATTTAATTCCTGAAAACAGTACTTCTTATGAGGTAAGTTTTAAGAGAGCTTGCACTTTTGATTCAGGAGCTCAGATTGCGAATAACCTAGCAGTTACTTATTTAGATGTTGACGACAGAATTGATATGGTTGTGACTCAGGTAGTGCCCACTTGGAATTACAAGTATGTTAACATTAACAAATACAAAATGTGGAATATTTCGACAGTAGAACAGTACACCTATAAAAATTGGAATGTAATGTTGGGAGCCGCTGTGGTTGGAATTTCTAGAAAGCTTGATTTAGCCGCCCAAAACCTTGTGTCTGATGATAAGTTCTTCTATTCACTGAGATTAAATTCAAGTATCTCCTATAATATTCCTAAATGGAATACTTTGTTGGCGGTTTTCTATAAGTATAATGGACAGCAACAGCAATACGTTGCAGGGACAGGAACTGATGGAAAGGCAGGTTTCTTTTTAAGTACACTAGAACCTTACAGCTGGATGGATGCCTCAATTCGAAAATCATTCTTTAAAAATCAATTTGAAGTTACTGTTGGAGCCAGAAACATTTTTGATGTTACTAATCTGCAATCTGTACAAAACGGAGGTGGTGGCGATGCTTCTGGCGGTGCTCATGGCGGAGGCACAAGCGCCGATATGATGTTGGGTTATGGCCGATCATACTTTTTAAAACTCTCGTATAATCTAAATTTTAATTAATAAATCAATACCATGAAAAAGAACTTTATTCTAATACTATCTTTTGTTCTGCTTGCCATTGGGGCTTGTAGTAGCGATGATGAAGTGGCGCAGGCTAACGTAGTGGCTTTTGCATCAACGTCATTAAATTTGTCAGCGGAAACAACTCCGATCGAAATTAAATTTGCTTCTCCAACTGTATCAGCTGGATCTGTAACTTTAACATATACTGAAACTGCTGTTGTGGCTGGTACAGATTATAGCACAACCCCAGCAATTGCCGCAAGTAAAGTAATTGTTCCTTTCGAAAAAGGTGTTTCTTCAGTAACCTTTACTTTTAAGAAATTAAAAGAAGCTATAGAAGGTGAAGTGAAAAATGTAGTTTTTACTATCAGTAGCGCAAGTATTAATGCTGTAATTGCTGAAAACAAATCAATTCAAGTAAACTTTAACGAGACAGCTTCTTTAGGAAGCGCATTGGCTCCAGAAGTTGGAGGTCCTACAGAACCGAATCAGGTTTTTATTGATTTGAGTAGTGGAAAAATGACTGCTGTTCCTAGGGTTTCTTGGGATTTAGGATTTTACTCTGGAACAGATTTTAGAGTTATAATAAATCATACTGTGAAAATGTCTGCTAAACAAACAACTAGTACAAATATTGATGAAGTTCAGGAAGAAGATGCAACTATGATTTTCAATCAAGGATCTGGTAGTATAACGCAAGTAGATGATCCAGCAGGAGATATTACTAAAACTACTATTGCGGCTATCTCGGCAACTGATAGTGAAAATAAAGTTTATTTGATCAATATGGGAAGTAACCCAGGAGCTACTAAACCAGAAACAGGAAATGAAGGTACTGCTAACGGTCCTTCTAGAGGATGGAAAAAAGTTAGAATTTTAAGAAGCGGAAATGATTATAAAGTACAATACGCAGACATCGCTGCTACGACTCATAATGAAATTACTATTACTAAAAACGCGGCTTACAACTTTACATTCTTAAGTTTATTAGACAAGAAAACAGTTAGTGTTGAGCCTCAGAAAGCACAATGGGATATCAGTTTTACAAGTTTCACTAATACAACTTCATTCGGAGCAGGTTTAGTTCCTTATAATTTTGCTGACTTTGTTTTAAATAATGTTAAAGGTGGAGCAAAAGCTTATCAAGTACTTACATCAGCTTTTACATACGATGCTTTCACATTAGCAAACGTTGACAACGCTAAATTTACAGAGGATCAAAGAAATATTGGTTCAAATTGGAGAGGAACTGTGTCAGGAACAGATGCAAATGGTAATCCAGTTTCTGGATTTAATGCTAGATCAGATCGTTTTTTTGTTGTTAAAGATCCAGCAGGAAATGTTTACAAAGTGAGATTTACTGCAGGTGTTAATGCAGCTGGTGAAAGAGGTTACCCAACTTTCCAGTACGCTATCTTGAAATAAATTCATAAATGAAAAAATCTAAAGATTATAAAGAATATTTCATTTTAACTTAAATGCTTCGGCATCAAAATTTAGTTAATCATTAGCTTTGTTTTTTTTATTTTTTTTTGATTCAAGAGGTTAGAAATTCTAACCTCTTTTTTTTGTTCTACTTTCTTGTTAAAATGAAACAGAAACAAAATGTTATTCTATCTTTGCACAAATTTTTCTGCAATAGATTAACAATTATTTAATTGGTTTAATTTTTGAATGCAGTCCGTTATACTTTTTATATTTATTAGGTGAATACAAAATCTTATTTTTTTCAGTCTTTTTCAATCGTTGCCTTAGCATTGGTTGCTTTTATTGGGTTTAAACAAATCCTTCCAGACAAAATATTTTCTGAGACTAAGTTAGATTCTAAAAACATATTGATAGATAGTATGCTTTTAGAGTCTGTTGCCGACGATTCATTATCGCTAGACAAAGATAGTATTGCAAAAAGTGAGCAAGCACTAAACGGGCAGAAAATTGTTTTTGATGAAACGGAAGGAATCGAGTTTCCAGCCGAAACATTTGAAAACTACAAAGGATATCAATACCTGATTTCCTTTTATGAGAAATTGTATCAGTTAGAAAAAAATCCTCAGAATAAGGTGAGAATCGCTTATTATGGAGATTCAATGACCGATGGAGATTTAATTGTACAAGACGTTCGTACTAATTATCAGGAACGTTTTGGAGGAAATGGAGTTGGATTTGTTTCTATTACTTCAGAATCTGCTGCGTCAAGAGGTTCTGTAAAATCAACTTATTCTAAAAACTGGAAAACACAGTCTTATTTAAATGTAAAAAGACCAATAAGTCCTTTTGGAGTTAACGGACACGTGTTTTTTGCAAACGATAAATCCAATTCAACTTGGGTCCAGTACGAGGCTGGATTGAACAAATATTCTACTTCTTTAGACAACGCAACCTTATTTTATGGTCGTTCATCTAAAACAGGAAAAGTTAACTTCATTATCGGAAAAGATACCATCAAGAAAAGTCTTTCGCCAAATAGTTTAGTGAATACACTAAAAGTTTCATCTGGAAGTTTAAAAGCTTTCAAGGCAAACTTTGTTCAGGCAGATTCTATTCCGATTTACGGATTTAATTTTGATAATGGAAGTGGAGTTCATGTTGATAATTTCTCGCAGAGAGGAAATTCTGGACTTCCAATTTCAATGTTCAATGCAGATGTAATGAGAGCTTTTAATAATAGTCTGAAATACGATTTGATTATTCTGCACTACGGAACGAACGTTTTAAATTACGGAACAAAAAATTATTCTTGGTATGAAAAAGGAATGACTAAAACCGTAAATAAAATTAAAGAATCGTTTCCAGGGGTTTCAATTTTAATTGTTTCTACTGCCGATAAGTCGACAAAATATGATTTAGAAATGAAGACCGATTCTGCTGTAGTTCCGTTAATGAAAGCACAAAAGCACTATGCATTGGAAGCGCAGGCAGGATTTGTGAATTTATATACTTTGATGGGAGGAGATGGTTCTATGATTAAATGGGTTGATGAAACTCCTGCAAAAGCAAATAAAGATTATACCCACTTTAACCAACGTGGTG
>Ga0308157_10003735_pt1 | contig 21490 bp, 18 predicted proteins | sample PhyBR1_FD_201035 | JGI IMG/M metagenome (GOLD analysis project Ga0308157, IMG submission 201035) | Phyllosphere microbial communities from UC Gill Tract Community Farm, Albany, California, United States - DLSLB.R1 | ecosystem: Host-associated > Plants > Phyllosphere > Unclassified | place: USA...
TATTTTTGCACCCTAAAATAAAAAGCAATTAAATGCCTACTATTCAACAATTAGTAAGAAAAGGAAGAGCCACGCTTGCCAAGAAGAGCAAATCGGCTGCCCTTGATTCTTGTCCACAAAGACGTGGTGTATGTACGAGAGTATATACTACTACACCGAAGAAACCTAACTCTGCACTTAGAAAAGTAGCAAGGGTAAGACTTTCTAACGGTAAAGAAGTGAATGCCTATATCCCGGGCGAAGGACATAATCTTCAAGAGCACTCGATAGTATTGGTTAGAGGCGGAAGGGTGAAAGACCTACCGGGAGTACGTTACCACATCGTAAGAGGTGCATTAGATACCGCTGGTGTAAATGGAAGAACTCAGAGAAGATCTAAGTACGGAGCTAAGAGACCTAAACCAGGACAAGCAGCTGCTGCTCCTGCAAAAGGAAAGAAAAAATAATCATTAAATAAGGTACAAAAGCAATGAGAAAGACAAAAGCGAAAAAAAGACCGTTGTTACCAGATCCAAAGTTTAATGATCAATTGGTAACGAGATTCGTAAACAACTTGATGCTTGACGGTAAGAAGTCAATCGCATTCAAAATATTCTATGATGCATTAGATATCGTAGAAACTAAAAAAGGAGAAACGGAAAAAACTGCCCTTGAAATCTGGAAAGATGCACTTACAAATGTAATGCCTCACGTAGAAGTACGTTCTAGAAGAGTAGGTGGAGCTAACTTCCAAATTCCTATGCCAATCAGAGCTGACAGAAAAATTTCTATGGCAATGAAATGGTTAATTAGCTACTCTAAAAAGAGAAATGATAAGTCTATGGCTTTGAAATTAGCTAATGAAGTAGTAGCTGCTTCAAGAGAAGAAGGTGCTGCTTTCAAAAAGAAATCTGATACTCACAAAATGGCGGAAGCTAACAAGGCTTTCTCACACTTTAAATTCTAATTAGAAATGAGTAGAGATCTTAAATTTACAAGAAATATTGGTATTGCCGCTCACATTGATGCTGGTAAAACTACTACTACAGAAAGAATCTTATTCTATACAGGTGTAAACCATAAAATTGGAGAAGTTCACGATGGTGCTTCTACAATGGACTGGATGGAGCAGGAAGCAGAAAGAGGGATTACTATTACTTCTGCTGCAACTACTTGTTCTTGGAACTTTCCAACAGATCAGGGAAAACCTGTTGCAGACACTAAACCTTACCACTTCAACATTATCGATACACCGGGACACGTTGACTTCACTGTAGAAGTAAACAGATCTTTAAGAGTATTGGATGGATTGGTATTCTTATTCTCAGCAGTAGATGGAGTAGAGCCTCAGTCTGAAACAAACTGGAGACTTGCTGACAACTACAAAGTTGCTAGAATGGGATTCGTAAACAAAATGGACAGACAGGGTGCTGACTTCCTTAACGTGGTAAACCAGGTTAAAGATATGTTAGGATCTAACGCGGTTCCAATCGTTTTACCAATCGGTGCTGAAGAAGATTTCAAAGGTGTTGTTGACTTAATTAAAAACAGAGCGATCATCTGGGATGAAGCAGGACAAGGAGCTACTTTCGAAGTAGTGCCAATTCCTGAAGACATGAAAGATGAAGTTCTTGAATATAGAGAGAAACTTGTAGAAGCTGTTTCTGAGTATGACGAAACTTTGATGGAGAAATTCTTTGAAGATCCGGATTCAATTACAGAAGAAGAAATCAATGCTGCATTGAGAGCTGCTACTATCGATTTATCTATTATCCCAATGACTTGTGGTTCTTCATTCAAGAACAAAGGAGTACAGTTTATGTTGGATGCAGTATGTAAATACTTGCCTTCTCCATTGGATAAAGATGATATCAAAGGTACTGATCCAAGAACTGACGCTGAAATCACAAGAAAACCATCTGTAGATGAGCCTTTCGCAGCTTTAGCATTTAAGATTGCTACTGACCCGTTCGTGGGAAGATTAGCATTCTTCAGAGCATACTCTGGAAGACTTGATGCAGGTTCTTATATCTTGAACACGCGTTCAGGAGATAAAGAAAGAATCTCAAGAATCTATCAGATGCACGCTAATAAGCAGAATCCAGTAGAATATATTGAAGCTGGTGATATTGGTGCTGCGGTAGGATTCAAATCTATCAAAACTGGTGATACAATGTGTGACGAGAAAAACCCAATCGTTCTTGAATCGATGGTTTTCCCTGATCCGGTAATTGGTATCGCTGTTGAGCCTAAAACTAAAGCTGACCAGGATAAAATGGGTAACGCTCTAGCTAAATTGGCTGAAGAAGATCCAACGTTTACAGTGAGAACTGATGAAGCTTCTGGACAAACGATTATCTCTGGTATGGGTGAGCTTCACTTGGATATCATTGTAGACCGTATGAGAAGAGAATTCAAAGTTGAAGTAAACCAAGGACAACCTCAGGTAGAGTACAAAGAAAACTTAACAAAAGTTGCCAGCCACAGAGAAGTTTACAAAAAGCAATCTGGAGGTAAAGGTAAATTTGCTGATATTGTATTTGAACTAGGACCTGCAGACGAAGGTAAAGTTGGTTTAGAATTCATCAATGAGATCAAAGGTGGTAACGTTCCTAGAGAATTTGTTCCTGCCATTGAAAAAGGCTTTAAAGCTGCAATGAAGAACGGTCCTTTGGCTGGTTTCGAAGTTGAAGGTATTAAAGTGGTTCTTAAAGACGGATCTTTCCACGCGGTGGATTCTGATGCTCTTTCCTTTGAAATGGCTGCTAAGTTAGGATTTAAAGAAGCGGGACGTGCTGCTAAGCCAGTAATTATGGAGCCTATTATGAAACTGGAAGTTGTAACTCCGGAAGAATATATGGGTAACATCATTGGTGACCTTAACAAGAGAAGAGGTACCATCAGTGGTCAGGAAGAGAAAAATGGAGCTATTGTAATCAAAGGTTCTGTTCCACTTTCTGAAATGTTTGGATATGTAACAACTCTAAGAACACTTTCATCAGGAAGAGCTACATCTTCTATGGAATTAGAGAAGTACCAGGCTACTCCACAAAACGTTGCTGAAGATATCATCGCTAAAGCAAAAGGTTAATTTTTAAATTAAAGAAATGTCACAAAGAATCAGAATAAAACTAAAATCTTACGATTACAACTTGGTAGACAAGTCTGCTGAGAAAATCGTAAAAACGGTAAAGGCTACTGGTGCTGTTGTAAACGGACCAATTCCATTGCCAACGAATAAGAGAATCTTCACAGTGTTGAGATCTCCGCACGTAAACAAGAAAGCAAGAGAGCAGTTCCAGTTATCAGCTCACAAGAGACTAATGGATATCTACTCTTCTTCTTCTAAGACTGTTGATGCTCTAATGAAATTAGAACTTCCTTCAGGTGTAGATGTAGAAATTAAAGTGTGATAACTGCATACTTTGCAATGATTATAGAATCCGTTCCTTTTTAGGAACGGATTTTTTGCTTCCAATTTTTAAAAAGATTCTTATATCTTTAGCGGGATTCATAAATTATCGATATTTTTGGCTCAAACTTTTACCGTGAAAAAACTCTTCTTCTTCTTATTTCCTTTACTGTTTAGTGCACAGACACATCGCTTTGTTTACCTGTTTCAATATAAAAAAGATTCATTGGCACAAGATTTTACTAAAGCCAATATGATTCTGGACGTTAATCCTGATGATGTCAAATTTTATCCTTACTCTTACGCTCAAACAGATTCTCTGAATACTATCCGTGGCCAGAAAAGATCAAGATGGGATGATGATCTTCCTGCCATTATCAGGAAGAAGGATTCTTTTGAAAATACTTCATTGATTTTGCTGAATGATTTTTTTTCTTTAAAATCAACGGATAAAATGAACTGGAAGCTTTTAAGTGATACAAAAGTTGACGGACAGTATAATTTGCAGAAAGCAACCACAAATTTTGGAGGCAGACAATGGATCGCTTGGTTCTGCAAAGACATCAATTTAAGCGAAGGACCCTATAAGTTCCGTGGGCTTCCGGGGCTCATCTTTGAAATAGAAGACAGCAACAGGAATTATATTTTTAAACTGGCTAAAAGTATGAAGTTTCCCAAGACTTATGAAACCCCGTTCCTGGAGAGTTTTATTGGAAAGAAACCTCTTCTTGTGACGGAGAAGATCATTGCAAAAAAGCAGCTGGAACTCTACAATGATCCACTGCATGATGTTGCAGAAGCATTCAAATCAAATACCAATCCCGACAATACATTTTATGTTTTAGGAGTACAGATCAAAAGTTTGGACCAGTTAAAAGGAATGTCTGATGAAAGAAGAAAAATGATGCTCAAAGAAAACAATCCCATCGAAATTGATAAAGCCGTAAAATATCCTTTGAATTAAAGAAAATAGAAATACCCGATTACAACCCTCCTTTTCACAGGAGGGCTTTTTTATGCCGAAATATCTGAAAAGTGAGATATATCAGATTGAATTGTTTATTTAGAATTAATAAAAATAACTAAATTCGCCAAAAATTATCAGATGAATAAAGTAGTATCCTTTTCTCTGCTTGTACTGGGTGGGGTTTTTGTAAACGCACAGCAAGTGAATGATTCTATTAAAAAATCAAAAGAAATTGACGAGGTAGAATTGTTCGGTGAAAAAAAGAAACAGCCGGCAGGACTTGAAACGGTAACCAGGCTCCCTTTGAAAACCAGAGATCAGATCCAAAGTATTTCTGTTATTTCCCATAAGGCCATTGAAGAATTAGGAGCACTTACGGTAACTGATGTTGCCAAAAATGTACCGGGTGTTACCCTATTTTCAAGCTATGGTGGAGGAAACGAAAGTATGTCAATTAGAGGTTATAGAGGAGTTCCTGTTTTAAAAAATGGAGTTCAGATGGATTCTGACTTCCGTACTGCAGGAATGATTACCGATATGCAGGGAGTTGAGAATATTCAGGTTCTGAAAGGTTCGGCAGCAGTTACCCAGGGAATAGGTGACGGGCTGGGATCAGCAGGAGGGGTAATCAATGTAGTAACAAAGAAACCTAACTTTATCAATAGCGGTAATATCGGTTTTAGATATGGAAGCTGGGATTTTTACAGACCGACTGTAGATGTTCAGAGGGTTTTAGATTCTCAGGGAAGAGTTGCTGTAAGATTTAATGGTGCCTATCAGAATAATAACTCTTTCAGATCTCATGTAGAAGGTGAAAGAATTTACATTAACCCATCAGTCGCTTTCCGTCCGGATGATAAAACTCAAATTGTTGTTGAGCTGGATTATCTTCACGATAAACGTACACCGGACAGAGGAACCATCAATCTTGCGGACGCTAATGTGGAAGCTCTTTATAAGATGCCTAAAGGAGCATTCCTAGGATATACAACCGACTTTACAAAAGTTCAGTCATTTAACTTTTCTACAACAGCAGAAAGAAAACTTACTGACAAATTGAAGCTGAGAGCAGCTTTTATTTCAGCAGAAAGAGAGGTAAACAGTGAAGCTTCATCTATTGCCCATGCCAAAAATACTCCCTGGACAGAACGTTACAGAACAATTGGGAAAAGCAGAAGCATTGATGCTAATAAAGTATTTCAGGCAGATTTCATAGGACAGGATATTCAGACCGGATTTATTAAACATACATTCCAGGTTGGGGTAGATTGGAAAGAAAGTGAAGTAACGACCTACGCCTTTAATGCCTATAAAAACTCTATAACAGCAGCAAACATTATTAATGCTGGTAATCCGCTTGATTCTTTTGATGTAATGCAGGGGATTTCAAATACTTTACCTGTCAATGTATTGTATCAGCAGTCTAAAGATCCGGGAGTGGTGAAAACACCAACTTTTGGGGCTATGGCACAGAATGTAATGTCTTTTGGTAAATATTTTAAAGTGCATGCCGGTATCCGATACAGCATGGTAAACGGATCTGATAAAAGTACAAGTAACGCATGGAATCCATCATTTGGATTAATGTTCTTCCCTATGGAAAACCTTAATGTTTTTGGATCATATACTACCACTACATCATTGAGAACAGTTAACAATGTTCTTTTATCCGGAGGAACAGTAGGTCCTTCTACAACTAAACAGTGGGAAGCCGGAATTAAATCAGACTGGTTTAATGAACGTCTTAGATTCAATGTTACCCTATTTGATATTAAGACAGATCATCTTTCATTTACAATTCTTGATGAAAACTATAACCCTGTTGTAATCGACAAACAGACCATGTATGGTCTGGCAGGAAACCTTAGAAGAAAAGGAGTTGAAGTAGAGCTTATCGGTAGAATTTTACCAAACCTTCAGGTAATGTCCGGATGGGCTTATCTGGATGCTCAATATGAAGACAGCCCGGCTTACGTTAATGGGTCTGCACCAATGAATGCACCTAAGCATACTGCGAACGGTTGGTTAAATTATAAATTCAATACAGGAGCTTTAACGGGGCTTGATGTAGGAGCAGGAATTTACTATGTAGGTAAAAGACCGGTTGATGAATGGACGCAAAAAACCTTTACTGCAGGCCATGCAAATAGTGTAAAGCCAGGGGAAAAACCTTTTGATATGCCGGAATATACTACGGTAGATGCTCAGGTGGGTTATACCCTTAAAAATGGTATTGGTATGAGGGTATTCTTCAATAATATCTTTGATGCAGTAGGATATAGCTCTTACTTCAGAGGAGGATATATCGATCAGATTCAGCCTAGAAACTTTGCCGTTCAGGTCAACTATAAATTCTAATCAAAAAATCATCTATTATGAAAAATATGAAAACTTTATTATTCGCATTTGTTATCGGAGCAGCAGTTATTTCTTGTTCCGGCGACAAAAAGAAAGGAATTGATTACAACCAGTTCAAAACAGAAGTGAAACTTACGGCTGAACAGGAAAAGAGTTTTGACGAGATTACTAAAAAATATCAGGACCTTCAGGAGCAGAATTATCAGGCTGCCAAAGCTCAGGGTGGAAATATGGACAGAGTGGCTTTAAGCATCAAGAACGAAGAGCTCAGAGCACAGCAGTCTCTTGAAATGGCTAAAGTTTTAGAGGCTCCACAAATGGAGAAATTCAACAAATTTGTTGATGAAAATTCAAGGAAAAGGCCAAGATATGACAATGCTCTTTTAGAAAGAATTAAAACTGAAGCTCAGCTTTCAGAAGAAGAATTCAAAGTGGTGAATGCCGCTAATGATGCCTTTGAAAAAGCATTCAATGATGCTCATGATGTATACCACGGAAACAATGACCTGGCTAAAGAATACTGGGAAAAGTTTGATGCCCAGAGAAAAGCTGCCATTGAGAAAGCGTTAACGCCGGAACATTACGCGAAATTCCAGGAAATCGTAAAAGATGTTCAGTTCAAAGGAAGAAAGTAATTTCTGAGACTTAAAGCTGGAAGAGGTAAGCCGAAAGTAATATGAAATTAAGGGATCTGATGCCTAAACTTCATCATCTATCTTCATTTCCACCTCTCTCAAATCAAAAACATTCATTTCAAATTTTAATAAAAAACATTAAGACGGCATCCCTGTCTTAATGTTTTTGCTGTTAAACCATTATGAAACCATTATTTAAAAGTCTTTACCGGAAAAAGAGAAAGAATGAATCATTCACAAAATACCTGATGTGGCTCATCCATCTATGGCTAGGACTTTTGTCAAGCATCATTGTTTTTATAATGTGTCTTACCGGATGTTTATATGCCTTCAAAAATCAGATCACCGATCTTTACAATAAAGATAAAGTGTATATAACAGCTGGTACGGAAGCTAGAAGCCCGGATCATATTCAGACCGAATTATCAAAAAACGGTAAAGAACTTACTTCCCTGCTCATCCCTGAAAGTAAAAGCAGAAGTTATGTAGTTTCCTATCGGGAAAATCAGCTTGATAAAAGTGCTTATTACAATCAGTATACCGGTACAATTCTCGGGCAGGCAGATACAGGGGCCAATCATTTTTTTGAAGTGGTACTTGATATTCACCGGAACCTGATGATGGGAAATGCCGGACGCCAGATCGTAGGGGCCTCCGTCTTGATGTTCTGCGTACTGCTGATCTCCGGGCTGATTCTCTGGCTTCCCAAAAAACTGAAATTTTTAAAACAGGGGCTGACGGTAAAATTCAAAGCTAAATTTCAGCGTGTCAATTATGATCTACATAACACTCTTGGATTTTATACCTTTTTAATGCTGTTTTTCATAGCGGTTACCGGATTGTATGTAACCTATCCCTGGGTGAAAAACGGACTCATTGTAAGTCTTGGAGGATCTTCAATAGACAATATTGCAAAAGAAAAAGATAATGGTGATGATCCTTTCGGAGGACTTCTGGAAGATATGCTTCAGAAGCAGGATGAAAAGAAAAATCTCAAAGATGCTTCGTCTGCTTCTATTGATAAAATCCTGAAAATGGCAGATCAGCATCTTCCATACACCGCAGTTACCAGTATTGAACTCCCAAATAAAGACAATCCAAGATATGTAGTGATCAAAACCAATACGCAGAACTTTTTAGGGATGATGCTTCCGGATGAAGTTACTTTTGATAAAACCGGAGTTTTAAAAACAAAAGAATTATTTTCCGACAGACCTTTAAATAAACAGTTCACTGCTCTGGCTAAACCGCTCCATACCGGTGAAATTATGGGACTTCCGAGTATTATTCTATATTTCATCATATCGCTTATCGGATGTTCATTTCCCATTACCGGATTCCTGATCTGGTGGCATAGGTTTAAGAAAACGAAATAACAAGGAAGGAGGAAAGAAAGGAAGATGGAGGCTGGAAGAGGGAAGTTTAAGCAGTGTGTAATATGAAATTTCAGCTTTGATGATGAATAGTTGAGTGAGATAAATATAAATTCAGATCATAAGTTTTCTGATATTTTTATTGAATAGAAGAACTATTGTAATAGACTTAACCGTTTACACTTCCATCCTCCCTCTTCCAGCTTCCATCCCTAAAAACAACTCCCATCTTAAAATCATTCCATTGCCGGTTCATACTAATTTTATACATTTATATATAAAAGAATCTACAGTATGAGCGATAAAAATCATAGTTTTTTTGAAAAATTTTCAGACTGGGCCACCAAATTTACAGGAAGCTCTTATGCTTTTATCGGAGCAGTGTTGGTCGTATTGTCATGGGCCGTTTCAGGCCCCGTTTTTGATTATTCCGAAACTTGGCAGCTTGTCATCAATACCGGAACTACGATCATTACCTTTTTAATGGTTTTCCTGATTCAGAAAGCTCAGAATAAAGACTCAAAAGCGATCCAGATTAAGCTGAATGAGCTCATCGCTGCTCATGGAAAAGCGAGTAACAGAATTGTAGATATTGAAGATCTGACGGAAAAAGAACTAGACCAGCTTCATTGCTTTTATGAAAACCTGGCCCAGCTTGCCAAAAAAGATGCTGATATTCATACCTCACATTCTATAGATGCAGCCCAGATAAATCAAAATATCAAACATGCAGCCTTTAAAATGAAACATGAAGAATGGCTTCAGAAACAGCAACAAAAAAAGGAATCAAACTGATTCCTTTTTTATTTGTCAATGAGAAAAGAGGTTATCGAAGCCCTGCTTCTGTCTTTCAGACTTCAAGAAACTTCCGGCTTCCCCTTTCTCCCCTATCTTTTCATAAAGTAACTGAAATAACTGCAGCTTCCCATCAGGTCTCTGGAAGCCTGTGTGTCGGCATATTGGGCTTTCAGCTGAGCGAAATAGGTTCTGTATTTCTGGTTTTTCAGATTGTCCAGTTCAGTCTGATGAGCCTGTTCTTTTTCAGACCATTTAGGATCGGAATAATCAATATTAGCTTGATTTTTCTCCCCGTACTGGTAATATTTCCCCTGTTCTGCACTCGCCATCTGGAAAAGAATTCTGGCTTTCTGCTCTTTGTCCGTTGAAAGCTTAAGGGCCTTTTGATAATAGCCGATAGCCAGATCAAAATTATCAGGTTCAATATAAGAGGTATCCGTAAAGTTCTTATAATAATATTGATATGGGTTCTTTCTGCTTGTGCTCCAGAAATCATATTTTCCTCCGTTGCTGTTGTCAATATCCATCACAAACAGTTGGCGGTAATATCCCAGAATAGAAGTATTGTAAAGTAAATTTCCGATCAGCTGATCTGCTTTTGCTGCCTTTTCGCCTGTTCCTGCTCCTATCTTTTTCAATTGAATAAGTGCATCTGCCAGTTCCACTTTATTCATGGTACTTTTGATGAAAGGGAAATCCGAATAATTTTCAGCCTTCATACTTTCAGTATCTGGACTACCAAAACTTTCCCACACATTATGTCCGAAAACAAGATCTGAAATATTTTTAAAGCCGTTGTATTCACCCGGAGCATACTGTTTCTGGGTGATCTTCTGACCGTCTTTTTCTGTCCATTCATAGTTTTCTCTTGGGATCCCTGTAAAGCTTTGCGCTTTTTCATAATAGGATTTAGCCTTTTCAAAGTCAGCCAGTTTCATGGCTCTGTCACCATAAATCGTATTGAAGAAAGCATCAATATTTCCTACACTATCCATGTTTTTGGCGATGATCTGCTGTTCAAACTGGGTTTTATTCGACTTTCTGTAAAAGTCTTCAACGCTTTTTACCAGACTTGAGTTTGGGTTGTACTGAAGATCAGAAAGCTTATTGTTCATTAAATATGACTTTCCGTCCTCTCCCTGAAGGAAATACCTGTTGGCAAGAACATCTTTAAGGAATGATGCGGTGGAAGGTGCTTCGCCGTAATAATCATAATCGGTATTGGCGGTATCCTTTTTCACTTCTTTTTCCACAAAATACTCTGCGTAATCTTTCATCAGATGATCTTCGTAAGCGGCATCAATTTTAGGCTGGGCAACAATATCGTTAAGAACTTTCATTCTCTTGATCTGCTCCAGGTATTCAGGATTGGTTGTCTTAATGTCATTCAGGATTTCCGTACTCTCTTTATAATCTTTCTTTAAAAACTTAAGATAGGCATCTGCAATCTGCCAATACTCATCTTTAGACTTTTCTTTGGTTTTTGAAGTGAATTTTTCCAGCTCATCCAAATAGTTTTTGGCGGCGTCATCATATCCGTAACCTGTTGTATAAAAAGGAATTCTGTTGGGGTTGTTCAGTAATTCATCATCGCTTTGGTCTGCTTTTGCATTTCCTGTTTTATCAGATTTGGAACCGCCGAATAAATTTTTAAAGAACCGTACAATTTTCTGCCAGAAAGAAAGTTTCACTTCCTTCACTTCAGGGGCTGTTGTTCCTGTATTAGCCTCTTTTGAATTGGTATTGCCATCGGTTTTTCCTCTGGAAACAGCAGGGCTCGTTGAGGCATCTGAAGAGTAATAATAAGTTGGAAGATAACTTCTTTCCAGCTCATTGATGCTTCTTACAGCCATGACCTTCAGAATCTCAGAGTCAGGGTTGATCTCATACATCTTTTCCATAATAGGAATCGGATTGTTGAAATCTTCATAGCCTAAAAGGAAATAAGCCATATTCTTTTCTTCATTCGTATTCGCTCTTTTCATGATATTACTGAAAGAAGCGGTATCCGAAAGCTTCATCGAAACAAAAGAAGATTCCTTACGGTCTTTCGTGTTCATAAAAACCTGAAAGAAATTCCAGTTGGCATCACTGTTCATTTCAAGGCCTCTTTGGGCTCCGGCCAGCTGATCAAGAGCCATAAAATAGACTGCACCTTTCAGTTTGATCGGTTCTACATAGGTTTTGAAAGCCTGCACTGCTGCATCATAATTTCTTGTATAATGGTTGAAACGGACCAGCTGATAACCGTAACGCTGTTTGATCTCAGGATTTTTTACCGAATTATATAAAGATGTTAAAGCTGCAATGGTTTTAGGGTAGTCGAGAGAAGTAGCGTTCTCTTTATTATCGCTTCCGCCGTAATAGAATGAATTCTCACTTTCAACATAATTGATGCTCATATAAGGTTCCAGATATTTGGCCTCAATCAGGTAGTCAATCCCTTCACGGTACTTCTGGTAAAACCCTGTCCCCAATTTCTGCAGGAGAGGGTTGGCTGGGTTTCCGTTTTTTAAAGCATTCAGATCGTTCATGCTGATCTTATATACCAGGTTTTGCGTTTCAGCATAGTTCAGCTGATTATTGAAGAACTTTTTCCAGGTGTTCAGATTGTCATCAGGAATCAGAGCGGCATTGTATCCGGTATAAAACCGGCTGGAATAATTATGCAGAAACGGAAGATAGGATTTGTCCTTAATAATACTTTGGGTAAAAAGATTAAAGTAATCATAATCCGGATCCGACCATGCGCAGGCTTCCGATTTCGTATAGAAAAGAGACAGTACTGCCAGTGAAAGAATATACTTTTTCATATAAATTCAGGTGTTTTTAGTGTTGTCATGAATAATTTTTTTGTTTTCAGAAAATATCTGTAACAGTTGGAGAGGATTAAAAATTCCTACCCGCTACAAATTTACCATCTAATTGATAATAAATGATAGTAAAATCAGGTATTTTTTTCTCCAGAAAATGGATAGCCTCTTGAAGTTGTTCCTCGGAAATTTCCTCAATCTTTATTTTGAAGCCTTTGTTTAAATAGTTTCTGAAATAAAATCCGTCTTTCATAATCTCAACTTCATTATCTGATATTTTTTTGAAATGGGGATTTTCCAGATCCTTTTGAGACAGGGCGTTAATCAGGCGGTGCTTACCAAGATGGTTGGTAACGATTCCCCAGGAATAAACAGGAAGTGCCACCTCGATTTTTTTTATAGGATAATCTTCAAGCTTTGAAAGATAATTTTTTAGAGTAACCACATCCAGAATGGAGTTCTTATCTGAATTTTCCAACGGTGAAGAGGTAGAGTAGCACATCAGGTAAACTTTATCTACGGGAGGTATTCCGGTGTTCTTTTTGTCCTTTACCTGATGAAGCCGGAGGGTGCAGGTGATTTCCTTTCCGGAGATTCTTTTCAGTTCCTTTAAAAATTTAAAATAATCATCCCGTGTTCCGGCAGTCCAGTCGCAGTCAATCTGGATTTCATTATTGATTTTGAGCTGATACTCGCCGGCTTTCTTTTTAATCATTTGATGTATACTTTCCGCAAGAAATGTAATCTCTTCTGCGGAAATATGCAGCATTGATTGATTGGTAATGAAAACTACAGGAACGATTTTTTTGTCGGTTTGGAAACTGTTGTCTTTTGTAATGACGGCCACCGGCTGAAATTTTCCTCCAACTTTATCAACATCAAAAAAACGGGTATAGAGAAAAGGTGATTGAGCTTTATCTAATGTCTTTTTTTCTTCCTGATCCAGCTTCAGATGGGTTTTCCAGTAATAAAATGTGTAAGGATGAGGCTGCTTTTTACTGCATGAGAATAAGATGAATAATAAAAAGAAGATGAAGATTTTTTTCATATCCTAAAAGTAAGAAAATATAATAAAAAAAGATGCTGTCTCACTATGGAGACAGCATCTTAGTCTATCAACGTTCAAAGAATTAATCCTGAATAAGCATTTTTTTCGTATCAATAGTTTTACCGTCAACAGATAGCTTGTATAAATACATTCCTGATTTTAAATTGTTTACTGCAATGTTCCCTTCACCAGTTTCTCTTATGGGAAGAGATTTTATCAATTGTCCGGATACTGAATAAATTTCTATAGTATTGTTTTTACTGCCATTGGGAATATAATATTTAATGTTGGTTTCTCCTTTTGTAGGATTAGGCACATTCTGATACAGTCTGGCGCTGTTACCCGATGAAATATCTTTTATTCCGGATTGTTTTAGTAGTAGGCTTTTTAATTCATCAACCTGCAGCTTGAGATCATCAATCTGGTTTTGCAGTTCAGTTACGGTTGGGCCATTAGCCTGCTTTGCTAAAGCGGTAGAAGCTACCATAACATTTCCGTCAGCATCTACTACCAAAGCATTACCGGATCCGTTGGGAAGATCCTGTAGCCGAACAGTTCCTACCGTATGAAAATTAGCCGTTGGAGCCGTTGTACGGACGCCGACCTGCTGATCTTTAATCAGCATTGTTGAGTTTTTAGAAAGCCCAAACATAATTGAAAATGGAATCGAGTTGGTTAGTTTCGTGGAAGCATGTGTTCCTGATCCGATAACAAAAGAACGGTTTCCTGTTGCAATAAGATCCACTCCGAATCCCCCGGAATATTCAGAGGTTAGATCCACCCCAACTCCAACGGCAAACTGATTGGAAGCCCGGACCGTATTGTTCCATCCCAGGGCTATTGATTTTGATGCATCATTTAATACGGTATTGCTCTGTCCTGCGACAAGATTTGCACCTCCGGCTGTTTGTAAGCTGTTTCCCCAGCCGCCTACTAGAGAGCTGTTGGCATTGGGGCCAAGCATGTTTTGCGATCCGGTAATAATACTACCCTTAGCTTTTACTCCGTTAGAGTAGTTTACTGCGTCTACAACAAAAGATCCGGGGCTCGTCAAAAAAGCTTGCCCTGGATTAGAAAGGGCACCGCCGGTTCTTAAATAGAAATAGCTATGGTCAGTTGTTCCTGCATAATTCGTACTGGTGATGCCTGAATTTCCTGTGATCTCCCATTGTTGAGCATTCATTACTCCGGCGGATAATATCATTGCCCCGGCAATAATATTTTTAATGTTTAATAGATTTCTTTTCATGATAATAAGTATTTTATGGTTAATGTTTTACTAATTTATTTAAATACTGAATCAGATACAGCTTATAGCTAATAAGTGCGCATGTTGTCCTAACAACTGCTTCAAAAAATTCAATAAATGCGTTTTACCTTTAATATTCTTTAAATAATAAAAGACCACTTCGGAGTGAAATGGTCTTTATATAATTAATTCCGTTTTCTTTTGAGATTAAAAAACAGTTGCTGCCAGTTGAATTCTTGCGAATTTGTTAGACGGATTCCACATCGCCATCATAGAAACCGGAAGACTGTAATGATCGGTAATCTTAATGGTTTTGCCTGCTTTTACGCCTACGTTGACAATGTCAAAGCTGTTCTTGCCGTTTCCATATAGAAAATGTTTGTCATTTAGGGCAAATCCTCCTCCAACAAAAGCATCCAGAGTGACCTTCCCGCCGGAAATTACCGGGTAGCTGACCTGAACATAGGTGGAGTATTTGTTTCTGTCATAGCTTCCGTCATCTTTCAGAACAACTTCTCCGGCATTAGCCCCTCCGTAAAGCATAAGGTCTGCTTCTACATTTAAAGGAAAAGAAGGTCCGAAAGTATAATTGGTTCTCAGATCAATGATGTGAGCGGTTCTTCTTCGGGAGTAACTGAAAATATCATCTGCTGCAACAGCAGTGTTGATATTCCTTGAGTTGTAGAGATCCCAAAGTCCGATATAAAAGCGTCCGTCTGAATATTGAACGTAATAATTAATTTCTTTATAATGGGTATTGTCTTTGTCATCAGCCAATGCGGAAGCTCCCCATATTCCGACCTTCCATTTCTTTTCAGCATCTAAAGCATAGGAAAGGTTTCCCATAACAACGGGTTTATCTGTAATGATCAGCCCTCGCCATAAATGGTTATTCTGAATGTTTACAGTGAAATCTAACCGGCTTTCTTTCTTGTTTTCCGTGTCTTCCTGGGCAAAAAGATTCCCTGTGCCTAGTAAAGCCAGGCCTATATAAAAGAGTTTTTTCATTGTGTAAACGATCTGTGGTTATCTTAACGCTCCATACAATAAAGCGGCTAGAATTGCTCCGATGATTGGCCCTGCAATAGGAATCCAGGCATAGCTCCAATCACTGCTTCCTTTTACCGGAAGAATGGCGTGCATGATTCTTGGTCCAAGGTCTCTTGCCGGATTGATGGCGTATCCGGTTGTTCCTCCCAAAGACAGTCCAATTGCCCAGACTAATAAAGTTACAGGGAGTGCTCCCATACTTCCTAATCCTATTTTTGCGGTAGGATCATTGTTTAAAGTAACGCTTGGATCTGCGAAATGGAAAATAACAAAGACCAAAACAAAAGTTCCGATAATTTCACTGATTATGTTTGAAACAGGTTTCCTGATGGCGGGACCTGTACTGAAACAGGCCAATTTTGCATCTTCATCTTCTGTAATGGCAAAATGATCTTTATTAAACAGCCAAACCAGAAAAGCTCCCAGCATTGCGCCGATCATTTCTCCGGCAATATAGGAGGGAACCAGATCCCATGAGAATTTTCCTGCAAAAGCTAAACCTAAAGTTACAGCTGGGTTCAGATGTGCTCCGCTGACTGGTCCGGCAACTGTTACACCAACAAAAACGGCTAAAGCCCAAGCAGTGGTAATTACGATCCATCCGGAATTGTTTCCTTTGGTATCTTTCAAAACAACGTTGGCTACTACGCCGTTTCCTAAAAGTATCATCAGCATGGTCCCGATGATTTCTGCTACAAATGGAGTCATAGTTTTAATTTTGTTTTCAATGGGATTAATCTTCAATCCAGTTTTGTGCTCGCGATACAGCTTTGCTCCAGGTATGGATCATTTTATCTGCCTTTTCCTTTTCAAGTTGCGGATGGAAATCTTTATCCACAATCCATTGGGCCTGAATTTCATCAATATCTTTCCAGTATCCTACGGCAAGACCAGCCAGATAAGCAGCGCCAAGGGCAGTCGTTTCCAGTGTTTTGGGTCTGGTAATTTTAAATCCGAAAAGATCAGACTGGATTTGCATCAGAAGATCACTTGCTGAAGCTCCACCATCTACTCTCAGTTCAAGGCTGGCTCTTCCGGAATCTGCTTCCATAGATTTTACAATATCATATACCTGAAATGCTATTCCTTCAAGGGTAGCTCTGGCAATATGTCCGTCAGTGGTTCCGCGGGTAATGCCTACAATAGTTCCTCTTGCGTATTGATCCCAATAAGGAGCCCCCAATCCTGTAAGAGCCGGAACGAAATAAACGCCTCCGTTATCTTCAACATTTGCGGCCAAGCCATTCACTTCGTCTGAAGAGTGAATAAGTTTAAGACCGTCTCTCAGCCATTGAATAGCTGCTCCGCCTACAAATACACTTCCTTCAAGAGCGTAGTTAACTTCATTATTGATTTTCCAGGCAACAGTGGTCAGCAGATTATTTTTAGAGGATACCGCTTCTTTTCCGGTATTCATCAATAAGAAGCATCCTGTTCCATAAGTGTTCTTAACCATCCCGGGAGTGATGCACATCTGTCCGAATAAAGCGGCCTGCTGGTCTCCTGCAATTCCTGCAATCGGAATTTTGGTGGAGAATAGAGTGGTTGCTGTTTCTCCGTAAATTTCACTGCTCTGCTTTACTTCGGGAAGAATAGATTTTGGAATGTCAAATAATTCCAAAAGTTCTTCATCCCATTCCAGGGTGTGAATATTCAGAAGCATGGTTCTGCTGGCATTAGATACATCAGTGATGAACATTTTCCCACGGGTAAGCTTCCATACCAGCCAGGTGTCAACTGTTCCGAAGCATAATTGGCCTGCTGTGGCTTTTTCTCTTGCACCTTCTACATTGTCCAGAATCCATTTTAATTTGGTAGCTGAAAAATAAGCATCCAGTACAAGGCCGGTTTTCTCTTTGATGATTTCGGCGTGTCCCTGTTCTTTCAGTTCATCGCAATATTTGGAGGTTCTCCTGTCCTGCCATACAATGGCGTTATAAACAGGCTCACCGGTTTCCTTATCCCATACTACAGTAGTTTCTCTCTGATTGGTAATTCCTATGGCGGCAACTTCCAGTCCGGAAATTCCGGCTTTGGCAATGATTTCCGCGGCTACAGAAATTTGAGAAGACCAGATTTCATTGGGGTCATGTTCCACCCAGCCCGGGGTGGGAAATATTTGTTCAAAATTTTTCTGGGATATATATTCTATAGCTCCACTGTGATTGAATAGAATTGCTCTGGAAGAGGTTGTTCCCTGATCTAAAGCGAGAATCAGTTTTTCTTTCATACCGGATTGTTTAGTTTTTGTTGAATGTTTGAGGAGAATAAGGGGTTAGCAGATATCCTTTTGCTAAATCAATAAATTCTTCTGTGTGCTGCTGAATCCATTCTTCAGAATATCCTTTTTCTTCGGCGATGAGCTGTGCAATGGATTGTGCGCTGTCTATGGCTGCTCTTGCATCTAAAAACAGAAGACGTACTCTTCTGGCGAGAATATCTTCAATGGTTTCTGCCATTTCATGTCTTATGGCCCATACCGCTTCCGCGATAGTGAAGGCATGATCCGGATGGATCTTCTGTGCAAACCTGGGATTGCTGTTTTGTAATGCTTTTATAGCAGGAATATCAGATCCATATACATACAGATGGCTGCTGCGGTCAACCAGTTCAGCTTGGATGTTGCCATGAATAGACATATGTTCTGTCTGCGAAGGCCCTGCTTTCAACTGTAAAATTTCTACAGATTTATCAACAGTATCTTCGGCCATTTTCCGGTAGGTGGTCCATTTTCCTCCAATGATGGAAACTAATCCTGTGTCCGAGGCAATAACCTTGTGACTTCTGGAGACTTCTTTTGTGCTTTTGCCTCCTTCTTTTGGTGCTGCAAGGGGTCTTAGTCCTGCAAATACAGATTTTACATCTTCGCGGGTTGGCTTCTTTGACAGGTATTGTCTTGCGGTTTCTAAAACGAAATTAATTTCTGATTCCAGGGCGTGAGGCTCAAAGCTTGGATTTTCCAGTAAGGTGTCTGTTGTTCCTACAAGAGCACGGTCATGCCACGGAACAACAAAAAGAACTCTTCCGTCTGATGTTTTGGGGATCATAATGGCATCATCACTTTTCAGGAATGATTTATCCAGAACAAGATGGATTCCCTGGCTTGGTACAACGTATTTTCCATGTTTTGGATTATTCATATTCAGAATCTCATTCGTGAATACCCCTGTTGCGTTGATCACTGCCTTTGCACGAAGTTCATATTTTTTCTGAGAAAACTGGTCTTCAGCCATAACACCGGATATTTTTCCGAAATCATTCTTCAGAAGGCCGGTTACTTTCATATAGTTAACAGCGCTTCCTCCTTTTTCTATGATGGTTTGTGTCAGGTTAATGGCAAGTCTCGCATCATCAAACTGTCCGTCCTGATAAACTACTCCGCTGGCCAGACCATGCTGCTCAATGGTTGGAAGTTTTTCAATCGTTTTCGATTTGTTGATGTATTTTGTTTTTCCTAAGCTTAGTTTTCCGGCGAGAAAATCATAAATGGAAAGCCCTATTTTATAATAGATGCCTCCCCACCATGTATAGTTGGGAATAATGAAGGACTGATTTTTTACGACATGGGCTGCATTTTGGGCCAAAAGTCCTCTTTCTTTTAATGCCTCTTTTACCAATCCTATATCCCCCTGTGCCAGATATCTTACACCTCCGTGTACCAGTTTGGTACTGCGGCTTGAGGTTGCTTTTGCAAAATCGTGGGATTCAAGAAGGAGGGTTTTAAATCCTCTGCTTGCTGCATCCAGTGCTGAGCCTAGACCACTGGCTCCACCTCCGATGACAATGAAATCCCATTCCTGAACACTGGCTAGTTTACTGATTTCTTCATTTCGTTTCATAAATGTTTCGTTTATGTTTCGTTTTCAAATTTATAAATTAAAAACGAAACCAAAACAAAATAAATGAAATTTTAACACTTTCGAAAAAAAAATGGTATTTTTGATGAAACAATAAGAATGGAAAAGTTAATACCAAGGCATGATGAAATACTAAAAGAGCTGGATGAGAAAGGCCATGTGCTGGTACAGGATCTGTGCGAAAAGTTCAATGTTTCTTCAGTTACGGTCCGAAAGGATCTGAACTATCTCGAAAGTTTAGGGCTGCTTTTCCGTAATCATGGAGGTGCCAGCAAACATGTAAGGTATGCTTATGAAAGAAATGTGAATGAAAAGGAGAACATTAATGTAGAAGCCAAACAGGGAATTGTAAAAGCTGCCGTAGAACTTATTCAGGAAAATGACTGTATTATATTGGCTTCAGGAACTACCATGCATTATCTTGCCCGGATGCTTGGGAATTTCGGAAGACTTACCGTTCTTACTTCTTCGCTCAGGGTAGCGCTTGAACTGTGTAATAATCCTGAAATTAATATTATCCAGCTGGGTGGGGAAGTTCGGAAAAGCTCCACTTCAATTGTGGGTTCAATTTCTGAAGGAATCTTAAAACAGTTTTCCTGCAATAAACTTTTTCTCGGAGTGGACGGAATTGATCTTGATTTCGGAATCAGTACTTCGAATGCTGCAGAAGCTCATCTGAATCAGGTGATGATAGATTGTGCAGACCAGGTAATTATTCTTGCAGATTCCACAAAGCTGAACAAAAAAGGTTTTGGTAAAATAGCCTCTCTGGATAAAGTAGATTATTTAATCACAGACGATGGTATTTCTGCGGAGGATAAGGCCGGGCTGGAAGAAGTAGGCGTTACTGTAATCATAAAATAACCTCAGTTCGGAATAAGAGAGTATCTGGTTAATGAAGATTTGAAGCTGTGAGATGGAAGAGGGGAGTTATAAAGGTTATTAAGGATAACTGTTTATCTGCTTTACTCTTTTTATGATATTAAAATTTTATAGTGGCTATCAATACCTATAACAAAAAGTAACTTCCTGCCTCTTTCTTCCAGCTTCCAGCCAACTTCCTTGGCTCAAGCTCAGGTTAGAATAGTCTTCTTTCTGATTTCTTTTTTAAAATTCCAAATAATCCGGGCGGAAATTTCACCTGAGTTTTTTCAAAATCATCTAATTGATTAAAAATCAAAATATTTTGCTGTAAATATTTGTCAGTTATAAAATTATTCATAAATTTGCACACTCATTTTAGGAGCGTAGTATGCCTATATCAGAATTAGAAATTACTTTAGACTTCCGAAAAATGGGGATAAATAAAGGATAAATTTTATTATAATATAAACAATGTCAGGTATTATTGGTAAAAAAATCGGTATGACATCTTTGTTTAACGAAGAAGGGAAAAACATTCCTTGTACAGTTATTCAAGCTGGTCCATGCTCGGTTTTACAGGTCAGAACCATAGAAAAGGACGGCTACAAGTCAGTTCAATTGGGTTTCGATGACAAGAGTGAGAAGAACGTAGGTAAAGCGTTAGCTGGTCATTTCAAAAAGGCTGGTTCTGCTCCTAAAGCTAAATTAGTAGAATTCTACAGAGAATTCGTTGATGAAGTGAAAGTAGGAGAAGAAGTAAAAGTTGATTTATTCTCTGAAGGAGAATATGTTGACGTAACAGGAACTTCAAAAGGTAAAGGTTTCCAAGGTGTTGTTAAAAGACACGGATTTGGAGGTGTAATGCAAGCTACTCATGGTCAGCACAACAGACTTAGAGCTCCAGGTTCTATCGGTGCTGGATCGGATCCTTCGAGAGTATTCAAAGGAATGAGAATGGCGGGTAGAATGGGAGGTAAGCAGGTAACTGTACAAAACCTTCAAGTATTAAAAGTGGATCAAGAACAAAATCTTTTAGTAGTAAAAGGTGCTGTTCCGGGAGCTAAAAATTCTTATGTAATTATCAGAA
>Ga0308157_10003736_pt1 | contig 21490 bp, 24 predicted proteins | sample PhyBR1_FD_201035 | JGI IMG/M metagenome (GOLD analysis project Ga0308157, IMG submission 201035) | Phyllosphere microbial communities from UC Gill Tract Community Farm, Albany, California, United States - DLSLB.R1 | ecosystem: Host-associated > Plants > Phyllosphere > Unclassified | place: USA...
GCAAACGTTGATTTCTAGCGGAATTGTACCAGTTTTTTGTGCCATTACACACGACAAAAATGGACAATTATTAAATACGAATGCAGACACAATCGCTAGTGAATTAGCCATCGCAGCTTCAGAAGCGTTTGAAGTAACATTAAATTATTGCTTCGAAAAAGCGGGAGTTTTAACAGATGTTGAAGACGAAAATTCAGTGATCAAAAATATCAATCAGGAGCTATATACTCAATTAAAAACGGAAGGCGCTATACACTCTGGGATGATTCCAAAACTGGATAATTGTTTCAATAGTTTGGCTAAAGGCGTTCAAAAAATCCGTATTGGACATCATAAAATGCTTCAAAGTGAAGGTGCAATTTGCACAACAATTCAATTGTAATAAAACATTTTGAAAGATAAAAGTCATAAAAATTTTATATTTCTGCCGTCGCAAATAAACTTAAATGACTTTCTATGTTAAATTAAAAAAAGTCGCATCTTCGCGGCAAAATTAGAATAATAAATGAAAAACCTAGAAACCCTGATAAAAGAAGCCATTGCGCTTTTAAAATCGCTAATTGAAACTCCCTCTTTTTCAAGCGAAGAAGATCAAACAGCACTTTTAATCGAAAACTGGTTTAATCAAAACAATATCCCTTTCGAAAGAGAAAACAATAATATTTGGGCTTTCAACCAACATTTTGACAAATCCAAACCTACACTTTTACTCAATTCGCATCACGATACGGTAAAACCAAACCAAGGATATACCAACGATCCATTCAAAGCTATCGAAAAAGACGGGAAATTATATGGTCTTGGGAGTAATGACGCCGGAGGTTGTTTGGTTTCGTTGATAGCGACCTTTACCCATTTTTATGCACAAGAAAATCTTCCATACAATATTGTGATTGTTGCTTCTGCAGAAGAAGAAAGCAGCGGAAAAAATGGACTAAACAGCGTTCTAAAACATTTACCTGAGTTGGAATGCGCCATTGTTGGCGAACCTACTCTAATGCAATTAGCTGTAGCCGAAAAAGGATTATTAGTTTTGGACGTAGTGGTAAAAGGAACCGCAAGTCACGCCGCACACAACAACCCAGACAACCCGATTTATAATGCAATGCCAGTAATTGAGTGGTTCAAAACCTATCAATTTGAGAAAATATCCGAAGTTCTAGGTCCTGTAAAAATGACCGTAACCCAGATTAATGCTGGAAAACAACACAATGTCGTTCCGGCTGAATGCCATTTGGTTGTCGACATCCGAGTAACGGACCGTTATAATAATGTCGAAATTTTAGAAACCGTTAGAGCCAATGTAGCCGCCGAAGTTACTCCCCGCTCGATGCATTTAAATTCTTCATCCATTCCCGTTTCGCATGGATTGGTACAAGCAGGAATTGCTTTGGGAAGAACTACTTATGGCTCGCCTACTCTTTCGGATCAATCAGTTTTGAGTTGTCAATCGTTGAAATTAGGGCCTGGAGAATCATTGCGGTCACATTCAGCAGATGAATTTATATTTATCCACGAAATTGAAGAAGGAATTGAATTATACATCAAAATATTGACAGATTTTTTCAGGAGCTAATCCCGCTATCCGTCACAATCTTGTCGCCCGACCCCCGGGCAACAAGGATTTCCACTACTATCGGGGCTAGGGTTTTAGGGAAACTAAGTCAATTTATGAAAAATAAAATCTATGCAGATCTAAATATTCTATAGAAAATCTGCAAAAAAAATATAGAAATATGAAACTTTGGGAAAAAGGAATACCGACAGATAAACAAATTGAACATTTCACCGTTGGAAATGACCGTGAATTGGATTTGATTTTGGCCAAATATGACGCTTTAGGTTCTATTGCTCATGCCAAAATGTTGGCACAAATTGGACTTCTAACTGTTGATGAAACTGATTCATTAGTTTTAGCATTAGAAGATATTATTGTCGATATAGAAAAAGGGAAATTCGAAATAGAAGATAGTTTTGAAGATGTTCATTCCAAAATTGAATATCTGTTGACCGTAAAATTAGGCGACGCTGGAAAAAAAATTCACACGGCTCGTTCTCGTAATGATCAGGTTTTGGTTGACGTCAATTTATACCTTAAAGATGCTGTTACTGAATTGAAAGAGCAAGTAAAAACGCTTTTTGATTTAATGATGGAATCAGCGGAGAAATACCAAAATGTACTGTTGCCGGGTTATACGCATTTGCAAATTGCGATGCCTTCGTCTTTCGGGATGTGGTTTTCTGCTTATGCTGAGACTTTGATTGACGATATCACGATGTTGAATGCAGCTTTGAAAATTGTAGATCAAAATCCACTTGGTTCGGCTGCCGGTTATGGAAGCTCCTTCCCTATCAACAGAACTTTTACAACAAAAGAATTAGGTTTTGAAACTTTAAAATACAATTCGGTTGCGGCACAAATGAGCCGAGGAAAATCCGAGAAAACAGTCGCTTTCGCAATGAGTAGTGTTGCGGCGACTTTGGCAAAATTCTCTATGGATGTTTGCTTGTATATGAGCCAGAATTTTGATTTCATTGGTTTACCTGCCCATTTAACCACAGGTTCCAGCATTATGCCTCACAAGAAAAACCCAGATGTTTTTGAATTGATTAGAGGAAAATGCAACAAAATTCAAGCATTGCCTTACGAAATTACTTTGATTACAAATAATCTGCCAAGTGGTTATCACAGAGATTTCCAATTATTGAAAGAAGGTTTGTTTCCTGCAATTCAAAACCTGAAAGCTTGTTTGGATATTACCATTTTCTCTATTAAAGATATTACCGTTAAAGAAGGAATTCTGAATGATAAGAAATACGATTATTTGTTTACCGTTGATACTTTAAACGAAATGGTTGTTGCCGGAATGCCTTTTAGAGATGCGTACAAAGCAGTTGCTGAACAATTAGAAGCTGGCAATTATCAATCACCTAAAGAAACCAAACACACTCACGAAGGAAGCATTAATAACCTTTGTTTGGCAGAAATTAAAGATAAAATGAAACGTGCTTATTAACTAAAACGTCATCATAAAAATCAAACTAAAAAAGATATTAGGATCTATTCAAATCCTGATATCTTTTTTTTTATTTTAAAAAATTTGAAAGAAGTACTAAAGCCCTTCATTAGCCCTGATCGCAGTGGAAATCCTTGTTGCCCGGGGTTCGGGTAACAAGATTGAAACGTAGAGCAGGACTGATGATCCTTAAAATCCCTGATGCTTCTGCTCCTAAAAAAATTAATTCAAACTTGGAGCTTCAGGAATTTTGACTTTGATTTTCTTAGCCATCAATAAATAGGTCGTGATACCCGATAAAACAACCAATAAAGCGATCTCGAGTTCTCCCAGACTGGTGAGTCCGTTGTGTAAAGCATTGGAATTATCGACTTTCAATTTTGCTTCTTTGATTTGAAGATTTGATAACTTTTCTAGTGTTTCTAGAGCCTGATTACTGGAATTTCCAATTTGGCTCCAATTTTTATTTTGCGTTTGCTTATTTATTGTAGCGCAAGACGATAAAAAGGATTTAAAAAATTGTTCTTCATTGGCGGTCAAAACTGTTTTTAAATATAATGCATCGATGCTTTTAATTTTATTTAAGGCATTTGAGATATTTTGGCTTTTTTGGGAATCATCTAAATTGATTTGAATAGCCTTGGCTTTTATAAAATGAAGTTCATTTGCGTAATGAAAAATATATCGCTCCACTACCAATCGATCGTTAAAAATCGCGTTGATGTTCTCATTTCTCTCTTTGGAATCTTGTAAAGTATTGAAATTATTTAACAAAATAATGACCATAACGATTAACAGAATAAAAGCCGCTTTGGTTTTATTCGAATATTTTTTTAAACCTTTCATCTTGTGAATTTTAGAATTTGGCAATTTACGGCAATGGTTTGGTGAATGCAATTTTGATTTGAAAGTTTGGCATTTTTTTAAATGAATCAAATTAACTATAAAAAATTTACTTAAAAAATTGTCTTCATAACTAATTAATATCCTTTTTATTAATAAACAATTAGTAATAAAATTTTTATAAGTTTACGAAAGCGTTTAAATAAAAAGATATGTTGAATTTTGAAGAGCAAGCAACACAAAAGTTATTTGAGCAAAATAACATTACGGAGGAACAATTGCAAACTATTCGGGAATACAGAAGTCTGAATTTGTTTTCAGTTCATAATGAATTGAAATTCCTGTTATATATTTCGATTTTGATCTTTACATCTGGAATTGGAATTCTAATTTATCAAAATATTGACACTATTGGACATGTAGCTATTCTTGGATTGTTGCTTGTTGTAACTGTCGTGTGTTTTTATTTTTGCTTTAAAAACCATGAAGGTTTTAAAAAAGAAGAAGTTGCATTTCCTAATCCGCTTTATGATTATTTGGTTCTTACGGCTGTAATTCTGAGTTGCACTTTTGTTGGATATTTACAATTTCAATATCAGACTTTTGGAACACATTATGGATTAGCGACTTTGGTTCCCACGATTATAAGTCTTTTTTGTGCTTACTATTTTGATAACAAAAGCGTTTTATCAATTGGAATTACTGGAATGGCAGCATATTTAGGACTTTCTGTGGATCCCAAACATTATTTTGAAAATGAAATGTTTTATAATCAAACCTTAAGTTATATTGGATTGGCTTTTGGCTTAAGTTTACTGCTTTGGACTTTGTATGCTAGCAAAATCAATTTAAAAAAACACTTCAATTTGGTTTACCTGACTTTTTCTTTGCACTTAATTGGTATTGCGTGTTTGGTAAATTTATGTGATGACTTCTGGTTTCCTTTTGGTTTTGTTTTAGGAGGCGCTGCTTATTATTTTTATCATTGCAGCTTTCAAATCAGATCTATTTCGTTGTTTATTTTTACCGTTTTATATGGTTTCATTGGGATGAATATCTTTTTTGCAAGAATTATGGATTCCCTCGGTTTAGAAGATCTTTTTAGTCTATTAATTTTTACAACTCCATTTTATCTTGTTCTAATCATTATTGGCTTTATAAAACTAATCAAACATTTTAATAAAAAAACTTCCGATGATAGTATACGATAAAATTCTCTTAGACAATACTTATCTTGATGAAGAAGCTAATCGATTGAAACAATCGGGATTTATTAGCCAGGAACAATATAAAACATTCAGCTTTCAAGTGCCAAAACTTAAAAGGCAAAACAATTTCTTTATTCGAATTGGCTTTTTTGTACTGGGTTGTTTCCTTTATTCCTCAATCTGTGGATTTTTGTCTCTATTAGCGCTTGATGCCTTAAATAATCAATATTTTTATTTAATCTACTTTTTTGCCATTATTGGTTTTGTAGTTAAAGAGGTTATGTCCCATGGTTCAAAATATTTTGGTTTTGGATTAGATGATGCTTTTATTTTAGGAGGTATATCATCGTTATTAGTTGCCATTGGTTTATCTTTTGAACAAAATTATAATCCCAATTATTTCGTGGTTATTGTTGTTATGGCAATTACATCAAGTATTGCTTATTTACGATATCTTCACCGTTATTTAGCATTACTTGCGTGCATTGGAATTACAGGAAGTATTGCTTATCTAATATTTGATTATCTAATAATTGGAAAAGCCATATTACCTTTTGTACTCTTATTATTCTCCGGTTCTGGATATTTTATTTCGAAAAAGAAATTACAAAATCTAAATTTGCCTTATTATTTTAAAGGGTTGAATGTAATAAAAGGATTCTGTCTTGTTGTATTTTATCTTGCAGGTAATTATTACGTGGTAAGAGAATTGAATGCTGCGCTTTCTATTGAATATTATTATAACGGGATTATTAGTCCAGAAATTCCATTTGCCTTTCTATTCTGGGCATTTACAATACTAACTCCTGCAGGTTATCTTTTTTATGCTTTGAAAAATAAAGACCGAATCATGCTTTGGATTGGTTTTTTGGCTTTATGTTTTAGCATTTTTACTTTTAGAACGTATCATCATGTTTTACCTCCAGAAGTTGCTTTGACTATTGGTGGATTGATAGTATTTGCATTTACTTATTTTTCAATAAAGAAATTGAAGTACAAAGAAACTGGACTTACTTTCAGAGCGGACCGTTTTACTGATCCTAATGCTTTTGCAAATCTTCAAGTTCTTGTGGCTGCTTCGCAATTTGGCCTTAAACCCGAAGTAAAAGTTGAGGACTCCCCGATGGAGTTTGGAGATGGAGGTTTTAGCGGTGGTGGCTCGTCTGGAAATTTTTAGATACTTTAATCAATATCACGCGAAGGCGCAAAGTTTAAAAATGTTTTTTACGACTTTGCGCCTTTGTGAATTATAAATTTTACATTATTTAAAATTATAATTTCGACTTCAATTCTCCAGCATCTATATCGCTGTGAGATACATCATAAACTGATTTTCCGTCTTTAATCAATAACAATTGCGGTGATTGATGTTGTACATTAAATCGAGTTGCTATCTCATTTGAAATTTCTCTATACTCTATTAAATCCAAAAAATAAGCGTCTACTTCGAAATCAAATTCTCTTTCAAATTGTTTTAAAGCAAAGCGACTTATGCTGCAACGCGTGCTGTGTTTGAAAATTACGATTGGATTTTGATTTGAGAAGGCTACGATTTCATCTAATTGTCCTAAAAAAGTTAGTGGAATCCAATTTACTTTGTTGTTAAATTCGTTTTCTTTCTCTGAACTCCCGAAAATATTTGAAAATATACTCATTTTGTCTTATTTTATGTCGTTTTGTCTTTATAAACTTATAAAAACCATTGATTAAACGTCAAATTGTCCGTAAATTTATAGTGGAATGTGATTTGATATTTATCATGCAAAGTTAGTCATTAAACCATATAAAAACATAAAAACCTTAAATCATGAACATTAATAAATTCACTATTAAGTCGCAGGAAGCTATTCAGCATTCACAGCAATTAGTTCAGAGTCTGGGTCAGCAACAAATTGAAAATGAACATATTTTCAAAGCTATTTTCGAAGTTGATGAAAATGTAGCTCCATTTCTTTTGAAAAAACTCAATGTCAATGTACCGTTGTTTCAACAAATATTAGACGCAACTATACAGAGTTTCCCAAAAGTATCTGGAGGTGAAATTCAACTTTCTAGGACAGCAAACACCGCTTTGAACGAAGCCGAAATTATTGCAAAAAAAATGAACGATGAATACGTTTCGATCGAGCATTTGATTCTGGCAATATTTGATTCTAAAAGTAAAGTATCTCAAATCCTGAAAGATCAGGGAGTAACTGGAAAAGGTTTAAAAGCGGCAATTGAAGAATTACGTAAAGGAGAAAGAGTAACCTCAGCATCTGCCGAGGAGACCTACAATTCTTTAAACAAATACGCTAAAAACCTCAACGAATTGGCAAAAACAGGTAAGCTTGACCCCGTAATTGGTCGTGATGAAGAGATTCGACGCGTATTGCAAATCCTTACCCGAAGAACTAAAAACAATCCAATGCTGGTAGGTGAACCTGGAGTTGGTAAAACCGCCATTGCCGAAGGATTGGCACACCGAATTGTAGACGGTGACGTACCTGAAAACCTTAAAGACAAAATCGTGTTTTCACTCGATATGGGGGCTTTAATTGCAGGTGCCAAGTACAAAGGAGAATTTGAAGAACGATTGAAATCCGTTGTTAAGGAAGTTACTGCTGCCGAAGGTGATATCGTATTATTCATAGACGAAATTCATACGCTCGTAGGAGCTGGTGGTGGCGAAGGCGCAATGGACGCCGCTAATATTCTGAAACCTGCTTTAGCTCGTGGAGAATTGAGAGCTATTGGTGCAACGACTCTAGACGAATATCAAAAATATTTCGAAAAAGACAAAGCTCTGGAACGTCGTTTTCAAAAAATTATGATTGAAGAGCCAGATACTGAAAGTGCCATTTCTATTCTTCGTGGAATCAAGGAAAAATATGAAACGCATCATAAAGTGCAAATTAAGGATGATGCCATTATTGCGGCTGTAACACTTTCTCAACGCTACATTACCAACCGTTTTCTTCCAGACAAAGCGATTGACTTGATTGATGAAGCTGCTTCTAAACTGCGTATGGAAATTAACTCCAAACCAGAAGAATTGGATGTTTTGGATAGAAAAATAATGCAATTGGAAATCGAAATTGAAGCTATTAAACGTGAAAAAGACGAAAGCAAGCTGAAAGTATTAGGTTTGGAATTAGCTAATCTGAAAGAAGACCGAAACGAAATTTATACCAAATGGAAATCTGAAAAAGATGTAGTTGATAATATTCAAATAGTTAAAACCGAAATTGAAGATTTCAAATACGAAGCTGAGCGCGCCGAACGTGATGGCGATTATGGTAAAGTTGCTGAGATTCGTTATGGAAAAATTAAAGAAGCTCAAGAACGATTAGCCGAATTCACCAAACAATTGCAAGAAAATCAGTCTGGTCAATCATTGATTAAAGAAGAAGTTACTCGTGAAGATATTGCCGAAGTTGTAGCTAAATGGACTGGAATTCCATTGATGAAAATGCTGCAAGGTGAGCGCGAAAAACTATTACACCTAGAAGAAGAATTACGTAAACGTGTGGTAGGTCAGCGCGAAGCAATTGAAGCAGTAAGTGATGCTGTGCGTCGTAGTCGCGCGGGATTGCAAGATATGAAAAAACCGGTAGGAACTTTCCTTTTCTTAGGGACTACAGGTGTTGGTAAAACGGAGTTAGCCAAAGCATTAGCAGAATATTTGTTTGATGATGAAAATGCCATGACCCGAATTGATATGAGCGAATATCAGGAACGTCATAGTGTGAGCCGATTGGTCGGAGCGCCTCCAGGATACGTAGGTTATGACGAGGGTGGACAATTAACCGAAGCCGTTCGTAGAAAACCATATTCCGTAATTTTGCTCGATGAAATCGAAAAAGCGCATCCAGATACTTTCAATATTTTGTTGCAGGTATTAGACGAAGGACGTTTAACTGACAACAAAGGGCGTTTGGCTGATTTTAAAAACACGATTATCATCATGACTTCTAATATGGGAAGCCAGATTATTCAGGATAAATTCGAGAATTTAAAAGGAAGTGTCGAAGCAGCCACCGAAATTGCCAAAGTGGAAGTACTGGGATTATTGAAACAAACAGTTCGTCCGGAGTTTATCAATCGTATTGATGAAATTGTAATGTTTACACCACTTACTGGTGAGAATATTTCACAAATTGTAGGATTACAATTGAAAAGCGTTATCAAAATGCTGGAACAACAAGGCATCATTATGGACGCCACTCCAGAGGCTATTCAATACCTTTCTGAGAAAGGTTATGATCCACAGTTTGGTGCAAGACCTGTAAAACGTGTGATTCAAAGAGAGGTGCTTAACCAACTTTCAAAAGAAATACTCGGCGGAAAAATTCATCCTGAAAGCATTATCTTGTTAGATTCTTTTGCTGGAGAATTGGTTTTCAGAAATCAAAGTGAGCTGGTAAACTAATAAATTATAAAAACAGAAACCATTAGTCTTTTGATTAGTGGTTTTTTTGTTTTTAAAATTTCGATAAAAAACAATACTTATCTTACAAAATATTTAAATAATAACATTTTATCGGTTTTACAATTAATTTTAACTAAATTTAGTATAGCAATACAAAGTTCATTTATCTGAAAAAGTATTACATTTGACCCGAAATATGAATGCCAACTAAATCTATAATACATGGAAAATAACAAAACATCACTAATAGACTTCTTAATTGGTTTTTTTGCTACTATTTACGATTTAGTTATTGAAGGATTCGCTTATATTTATGATTTGTTTTATAATGCTATATCATTTTTAGTAGAATACTTAAGATGGATTACAGATTTGAGTTCAGTCGAAGTTAATGATTTTAACAAGCATGCTGAAGAAACTATACAAGTACATAATCAAAATCCTTTTGATGTGCGATAATTTTTAGTATAGCACAATAATAAATAAAAAAACACCAGATATCTGGTGTTTTTTTATTTATTATCTAAAATTTAAAAGTTCTAATTCACACTTTTTAAATACTAAATTCAGAAATTCCTTTTCATTATCAAGCTAATAAAACTGTATAAATTATTATTAGCATAACTTTGTATCATTACTTATTCACCGAAACATCTAAAAAATACAATTATGAATATTTTAGAATTGATAAAAAAAAGATACACAGCAAAGCAATACAACGCTGATAAAGAGATACCGCAAGAAAAAGTAGAAGAATTAAAAGAAATTTTACGCCTCACTCCTTCTTCAATAAACATACAGCCTTGGAAATTTACGTTTGTACAAAATCCTGAAATCAAAGCGCAATTGGCTGCTGTATCAATGCATAATAAAGAGAAAGTAAATCAGGCAAAACTATTAATCATTTTTAGCGTCGCTGATGATTTGGATGCTTTTCAGAAAGTAGTTGAAACCGAATTACCCAAAGCCAGAGTAGATTGGTACAACCAGATTAAAGAGAGCATGCCTGCGGACGATTTAAAAGCTTGGTTCTCAAAACAAGTTTACATTGCATTAGGAGTTGGTTTGACTGCCAGCGCCGCATTAGGTCTGGACTCTACCCCAATGGAAGGAATAGAAATAGACAAATACATTAGCATTCTGAACATGACAACATACAAACCATTATTTGCGTTAGCGGTTGGTTATGCCTCAGAAGACGATTTTAATCGAATTGAAGCTACTCCCAAATCCAGAAGATTATTAGAAAATGTAATAGAAACTATTTAGATATATTTAATAAAACTTTAATTGACCTCGTTTTAATTTTGTTTAAAACGAGGTCTTTTTGTTTTAAAATTCTTGTTTATTATTAATAGTCTTTTAGCATTTTTAATGATAAAAAAACATAAATAACAACATAATACATTAAATAACAGTTATTTATACAATAAAATCAATTGTTTGATATGTAAATTTTGTAACTTTATTAAAAAGTAATATAAAAGAATTTTAAGCAAACTAATAGAACTTTACATCGTTTGCAATAAAGCAACAAATTGACTTAAAAATAATCATAAAAATAGAAAACTATGAACAATTTATTTAGAGGACTATTAGCTGGCTATGGAGCCAAAAAATTAGGCGGTGGCTGCTTTGGTACAATTTTAGTTTTTATAATTATATGGTTGCTTTTAGGACAATGCAGTTAAAAATTTAGAAATAAAAATAATATTAACATTCAAAATTAAATATCATGAGCACAGGTAAAGTAGTTTTAGGAACAGTGGCAGGACTAGCCATAGGAGGAATTTTAGGAATTTTATTTGCACCTGAAAAAGGTTCAGTAACTCGTCAGCAAATCCTTGACAGAGGAACTGATTATGCAGAAGACCTAAAATCAAAATACAGCGGTATCGCAGATACTTTAAAAGAAAAATTCCAAGCTGTAAAAAAAGATGCTGAAGACATCGCCCAAAACGGAAAAGCAAAATTTGAAGAAGCTAAAAATGATGTTAAAGCTGACATCAACAGACCAGCGACAAATTATTAATTATAAATAAAAGTATATTATGATTGACGATACAACACCAATAGCAACACTATTTGAGCGCGCAGAAGATTATACCAAGACAAGTATAAAATTGGCAAAGCTAAAAGCTATAGACAAGTCAGCTGAAATAGTTTCATCACTGTTTTCCTTACTTGTTGTTAGTATGACAGTTGTATTGTCAATCATAATTATTAGCATTGGCTTTGCTTTATGGATAGGAAAACTACTAGGAGATACATTTTATGGTTTCTTTATTATTGGTGCATTTTATATGTTGGTAGCAATTTTTCTTCGCATTTTTAGAGAGCAATGGCTCAAATATCCAGTTAGTAATTCCATCATTAAACAAATGATGAAATCAAAGAAAATAGTATAATCATCATGGATAATTTTACAATCTATCAAAATTAAATATTGCTTCCTATGAAAAAGCCAAACGAAACGGATTCACTAAATGAATTAATAGTATTGCTGGAGCAACAACATGATAATGATTTGCTTCTGTTAAAAGAGCAATTCCATGTGGCATATGAAAGTATAAAACCTCTTAATTTCATTAAAAGACTGGTTCACGAAGTTACTGCCTCGCCAGAAATTAAAGAGGATATTGTTGGTAACGTTATGGGGCTGGCTACTGGATTTATTTCTAAAAGTTTTTTGGTAGATAAAAAAAGTGGTGGAATAAAAAGAGTGTTTGCAACCTTGCTTCAATTTGCTATTGGAAATGCTGTTTCCAAACATTCAAATGATATTATGGCAGTTGGGACTGCTATTTTCAATAATTTTTTCAAAAAAAATAAATAAAATTTTATATAAATTGGGGTTGGGAAGAAAATCACACTAGTCAGATGGCTGGTGTTTTTTTATTTAAAAAAGTGAAACTCTATTTAGATTTATTTGCAAAGTTATTATAAATAATTCGATGATAAATTAGTAGATTCGCAGCAGTAATAACAAAACTACGTATTAGATTCTTTAATTAATAAATCTAAACAGTTTCAAAAAAAACAAATATAATGGCATCAGGCTTCTTTGTATTATTAGATGATATCGCAGCAATTATGGATGACGTTGCTGTAATGAGTAAAATTGCCGCAAAAAAAACAGCAGGTATTTTGGGGGATGATCTCGCGGTAAATGCTGAAAAAGCTTCTGGATTTATCTCATCAAGAGAATTACCAGTTTTATGGGCTATTGGGAAAGGATCTCTTCTCAATAAGATAATCATCTTGCCGATAGCATTTTTGTTAAGTGCATTTTTTCCTATAGCAGTAGTAGCGGTTTTAATATTGGGCGGACTTTATTTGGCTTACGAAGGCGCAGAAAAAATATATGAATTCCTATTTCACCGCAAGCATGCAACAACCGAAACTGTAGTTAAGGAATTTACAGAAGAAGAGATCCTGGCTGCAGAAAAAGACAAAATAAAATCAGCAATTGTAACCGATTTTATTTTGTCAATAGAAATTGTAATCATTGCTCTGGGTACTGTAATGGACAAACCTTTATTATCACAGATTATAGTTGTATCCATAATCGCAATAGTGGCAACTGTAGGTGTATATGGTATTGTTGCGATAATTGTTCGAATGGACGAACTGGGATATTTACTCATAAAAAATAGCACAAAAGAACGTGGCATTATAAAAACTATTGGAAACTTATTAGTACAGGCGTTGCCAAAAGTCATCAAAAGTTTATCGGTTATAGGAACAATTGCATTGCTTCTTGTAGCTGGCGGAATTTTTGTACACAAAATAGAATTTCTGCATCATTTATTTCCACAATGGCCTGCTATTATAAAAGAATTCAGTTTTGGAATCGTAATTGGTTTTTTAGTCTTAGGAATAGTAAACCTTTTCAAGAAGCTATTTAGAAAGAAGTATTGAATATTAAAAAAGGGAATAAATAAATTTTATTCCTTTTTAATTTTTTTCAAAGTAAAGCAATCGCTCATCGGTTTCGCCTTTGCTGTCGTCTTTTAATTTCAAAGATGTTCCTGTATTTTCAATGACCTTCCAATTTCCAGCCAACTTGATCAAAACTTCAGGCGCCGCAAATGCAATCATAAAAAAAGTACCTGATATATCAGCATCGCTAGTGCTTGTAGCTACAGACCATGCACCGGTATAAGTATTTGTTTCCTTTGTAGCAGTTAGAACGGTATTATTTTCAAAAGTAAAATTATAACCTTCATAACCCTCCGTTTGAGCTACACCCGATTCATAAAAATATCCAACTTTCCAGGTTCCGTTTTTTACAGTATCGGCAACATCGTCAACTCCAGTTTTATAATCATCATTATTACAGGAAACAAAAGTTGTACTGATAAAAACAATCATCAAAACATAACGGAATAGATTTTTAAATTTCATGGTGTATTTTTTAATTACATTTCCTTAAAAGTATCAATTCTTGTAAAATTAAGAATTAATACTTGACTTAAAATCATTTATTTACATTAAAAACCAAACGTGCAATGTCTATAAATATTTTAAAATTATAACAATTATTTAGTATTTATAAGTCAAAAAATGGTATAATTTGTGCAATTATACAACGATATAGTTAATATCAAAAATAATACTTTACACGCAAAGCTGAATAATTTGCTAATAACATTCAATAAAAAACAGCAACTTTTAAGAATCATTCAAAAGTATTTTTTTTGCGTATTTACTTTATTTTTTAATTTTATCATTCAATAAATCTAAATAAAAATAATAATGAAAATAGCAGTTTTAGGGACAGGAGCAGTTGGAACAACAATAGCTTCAAAATTGATAGAACTAGGCCATGAAGTAATGATTGGCTCCAGAAGCAAAACAAATGAAAAGGCAATTAGCTTTGTAAATAAATTTGACACTAAAGCCACCAACGGAACCTTTGAAGAAGCTGCTTTTTTTGGCGAAATTATTTTTAATTGTATTAAAGGTGAATTTGCAATAGAAGCATTAAAATCAGCCGAAAAAGGAATTCGAAATAAAATCCTTATCGACGTTAGCATCCCTGTTAACACCCACAATGGAGCGCCATTGAGCCTAATTCCTGAACTTTGCAATACCAATTCATTGGGTGAAGAAATACAGAATAACTTTCCAGATACTAAAGTGGTTAAAACTCTAAACACCATGTGGAATACGCTTATGATTTCACCATCAATGCTAAAAAACGGAGATCACACCAATTTTATATGCGGCAATGATGAAGAAGCTAAAGACAAAGTAAAAAACTTGCTTAAAGAAATTGGATGGCAGGAAGAAACCATATTGGATTTAGGAGATATTGTTGGTTCCAGAGGTACAGAAGCCGTTGTTTTATTATGGCTGAGAATTTGGGGAGCTACAATAGGGACTTTTAGTCTTAAAGTCGTAAATTAATTAACTGCTATATAAAGTAAAATGCCTTCGAAAAGTCCAATCTTTTTGAAGGCATTTTATAAACCATTTAAAATTAAAAATTTAACCGCTTAAAAACATAACTAAACTTTTAATTTTTTTCTGGCAGCGATGACCAAACCATCTAACCAATCCTGATGCCCATTTATCATTGGATTTGGCTTTGTTTGTGCCAATGTTTGAGCTGGCTTTCCTATTTGTGACTCTTGAGTTAAAATTCTAACTCTACCTTCAGGAAGATCTTCGATAAGCCAAGCATGTATAACATCTAATCTTGTTTCTTCATCACCTTCTACCCAGCCATGCCATGCGATTCGAGCTGCTTCTCCTGCAACTGGAGGTATATATTCAATTATTACAGCTTCAACAGGAAAACCAAATGTTTTAAAGTGAAAACGTACATCTTTTGAAAAAGACTGTTCTTTTTCATCCGTGAAAGCAACATTAGATGAATTAACATAATATTTTGGCCAAGCAAATGGATTTGATAGATAAGGCCATACTTCTTCCGCACTTAATCCTGCAATAATAACTTCGTTTGAACAGAAATTATCTGTAGTTCCTGGCAGATATTCTATAGGCCATATTATTGAATTTTGCATTTAGAATTGATTTATAAATTATATTATAAAAATTATAGTTGCAAAATTATTGATAGTTGTTTAATTTCGCAATAACTATCCAAATGGATAGTACTTTAAAAAAAATCATCATGGCAAAAGAATGTTTAGGAAACCATGTCAAACTTCAAGGAAAGGTATATCCTTGTACGGTAAGTTTAGCAATGGATTTAATTGGTGGAAAATGGAAAGCTGTAATCCTTTATCATCTCAAAGACAATGAAAAAAGATTTAGCGAATTACGTAAAGAAATTCCAATAGTAACAGAAATGACTTTAAGTTTACAGCTAAAACAGCTTGAAAAAGATGGACTAATATCCCGAAAAGTATATGGTGAAAAACCACCGATTAAAGTGATTTATCAATTATCTGACTTTGGAAAAACATTTATTCCCACATTGGAAGCAATAACCAATTGGGGAAATCAAGTGGTAACGGAAAAAGGAGAATTTGTTATAGAAGTATAATCCAAAAATTTTGATTTAAAAATTTTAAAAAATCAAAGCATCTACAACTTCTTTCACCAATTGTAAACTTTTTAATTTATCCTGATGGTCATAAATTGGACTGCTAATCATCAATTCATCGATACGGGAATATCGAATAAATTCTTTTAATTCTTTTTCTAAAGTTTCCTTGCTTCCAATAAATGAACCAGCCGTCATTTGATTGACATGAAAACGAGCTTCTTCGCTCATATCATTCATAAGATTTGTCAAAGATTCCACCGGAGGTTGCAACGGTTTTCTAGTATTTTGAACCAAATTCTGAAACATTTGATACAAACTCGTTGATAAAATTTCAGCTTCAACATCAGTATCAGCAGCTATTACATTGACACACGCCATCGTTTTGGGCTCGCTCAAATACTTAGAAGGCTGAAAATTATCACGATAAAACTCAAAAGCCTGCAACATTTGTCTGGGTGCAAAATGACCAGCAAAAGCATATGGCAAACCGTAGGATGCTGCCAATGTCGCACTATCCATACTTGAACCCAAAATCCAAATTGGCACATTAACGCCTTCTGCAGGAAAAGCACGGACATTAGAGGTCACATTTTCTTCAGAAAAGTATTTTTGTAATGCAGACACATTTTTCGGAAATCGTTGTGATTCCTCAAAAAAATCTTTTCGAATCGCTTGTGCTGTCAGAGAATCTGTTCCTGGCGCTCTGCCTAATCCAAGATCAATTCGACCAGGATATAAAGTTGCCAAAGTGCCAAATTGTTCCGCAATAATCAATGGCGAATGATTCGGAAGCATGATCCCCCCTGATCCTACCCTGATATTTTGCGTCAAACTCGCGACATAACCTATCAAAACCACAGTCGCAGTACTCGCCACATGAGCCATATTATGATGTTCAGCCAACCAAAATCGTTTATATCCCAAACCATCGGCAAGTTGCGCCAATTCTTTGGTTTTTTGCATCGTTTCGGTCGCGTTACTTCCTTCAGTAATTATAGCTAATTCTAATAAAGATATTGGTATTGGAGTTTTCATAAAGTACAACTTTTTATACAAAAATAGCGATAAACACGTATTGCTTGTTCGCTATTAAATTAATGATTAAAAATAATTTGGAGCACAACTTTTGGGTATTTATCAGCATTAGTCCCGCTATCCACTACAATCTTTTGCGTCGAACCCCGGCACAAAAGGATTTTCGTTACTATCGGGGCTAGACTACAGTTTCAACTTTTCAGTTGAAAATGACTCAACAGATTTATTTAAAACAAAGTCATTCCAATTATAAAACGTCATATGGTAGAGACGTTGCATTGCAACGTCTCTACTAAACGTCAAGACAACAAAATTTGGCTAAAAGATAAATTACCTAACCAACGTGGATATTAAGTTGATAATTAGTCAATTTCTAAAACAAACTCCTCTTTTGGTGTTCTTACTTTTTTCATATTAACCAACCAATCGTTCGCTGCATCTCTATAGCCAAGTGGCAAAATTACAGCGCTCTTTAAACCTTTTTCTTTTAATCCCAAAAGGTTATCCAATTCTTCTGGTGTAAAACCTTCTATTGGTGTAGCATCTACTTGTTGTTCTGCCGCTGCAGCCATTGCAATACCTAATGCAATATAAGCCTGACGCGCCGCATGATTCGCATGCCATTCTACAGGAAGTTGTCCATACATTCCCCAAAGTCTGCCTTTATAATCATCCATTGTATCTGCTGGCAACCCTCTTTCGGCAACAGTTCGATCAAAGACTTTGCTGATTTTTTCTAAAGAATAACTATCCCAGGCAGCAAAGACCAAAAGATGAGAACAGTCTGTTATTTGGCTTTGATTCCAAGCAATAGGTTTAATTTTTTCTAATACTTCCTGATTGCTAATTACGATTATTTCATACGGTTGCAAACCAGATGATGAAGGTGATAATCTTATTGCTTCTAAAATATAATCAAGTTTTTCTTGTGGCACCTTTTGACCATTCATTTTTTTGGTAGCATATCTCCAGTTCAAAGAATCTATTAATTTCATCGTATATAATTTTTAAAATAATTACTGCAAAATTACACAAACCTTGTTACTTTTAGTAACTTTGTAACCAAAAGTAATAGTGACAAAAAAGTAACCAAATAACATTCTATGATAATTGAAGAAATAACCACAAGGAAACAATGTACAAACCGAATAATGGCAATTCATGATGTAATGGACATTCTTAATGGAAAATGGAAAGTTTCCATTATCGCTTGTTTGTGCTACCAAAAAATGCGCTACACTGATATTCTAAAGGAAGTTAATGGTATATCAGGTAAAATGCTAAGCCGTGACCTGAAAGAATTAGAAGCAAATCTTCTTATTACCAGAACCGTTTTAACCACCAAACCCATAACAGTCGAATATGAACTTACTGAATATGGCTCAACTCTGAAAGATGTTATTAACGTTATTGCTGCGTGGGGTTTCGAGCATAGAAAGAAAATAATAGCTAAATAAGTCCTTAAAACTTAATCCTTAATTTTCCAATTCCGAAGATTGCAACTCTTCATAAAAAAATAACTATTTTTGCACTCTAATTTTTTTACCATGTCAAAGAAAAAATACAAAATAGCAGTTGTCCAATTAAATTTAAACGATGTTGCCGAAAACAACCTTAAAAAATGTTTGAGTTGGGTTCGCGATGCAGCAAGTCAAGGTGCCGAAGTAATTTCGTTACCAGAATTATATAGCAGTCATTATTTTTGTCAAAGTGAGGATGTAGATAATTTTGCCTTGGCAGAACCATTGTACAGTACTTCGTTTATTGCTTTTAGTGCTTTGGCAAAAGAATTAGGAGTGGTAATCATTGTTCCTTTCTTCGAAAAAAGAATGGCTGGAATTTATCACAACAGTGCTTATATCATCGATACAGATGGTTCAGAAGCTGGTTTGTACCGTAAAATGCACATTCCGGACGATCCACATTTCTACGAAAAATTTTATTTCACCCCTGGAGATTTAGGTTTCAAGGCCTTCCCAACTCAAAAAGGAAAAATCGGAACTTTAATTTGTTGGGATCAATGGTATCCAGAAGCTGCACGTTTAACAGCTTTACAAGGAGCTGATGTGTTGTTTTATCCAACAGCAATTGGTTGGCACCCATTAGAAAAAGAACAATACGGTGAAAATCAACACGGGGCGTGGATGAATGTAATGAAAGGTCACGCTGTTGCAAATGGTGTGTATGTTGCTGCTGCTAACCGAATTGGTTTGGAACAATACATTGAAGGAACTGCTGGAATTCAGTTCTGGGGCTCATCATTTATTGCTGGTCCGCAAGGAGAAATTTTAGCGCAAGCCTCACATGATAAGGAAGAAATCTTAATTGCCGAAGTTGACTTGGAATTACAGGAAAACGTTCGTCAAAACTGGCCTTTCTTTAGAGACAGAAGAGTTGATGCATTTGGAGATATTACCAAAAGAGCGATTGATTAATTCAATTTTTTCCATAAAAAAAAGCCGTTTCAAAATATTTTGAAACGGCTTTTCACATTTATATAGAAGGTTTATTTAACCTGAAAAGTAACTCTTCTTACGATTTGACGAGCTTCTTTCGAATTTTTATTCACTGAAGCATCTTCACCATTACCAATTACATTCAATCTTGAAGCGTCGATTCCAGCGCTGATCGCAATATTTTTCACAGCTTCTGCTCTTTTTTGAGATAATGATTGATTATAACTTGAACTTCCAACTTCATCAGCATAACCAATTATATCAGCATTTTTAGATGGATTATTTTTCAAATATTTAACTAAGAAATCCACACCAGCTAAAGAATTACTTGTTGGTTTTGATGAATTAAAGTCAAAGTAAACATTTACATATCCACCATTGATTAATTCCTCAACTGTGCCATTAGAAACACCTTTACCATTTTGTCCATAAGTTTTTTCTAAGTAGCTCTCTAATTCATCCGGAACACCATTTTGATTGGTATCAATAGATTGACCTTTGGTATTTACAGCCACTCCAGTGATTGAATTTGGCTCTAAATCATACATATCGGCTACACCATCTTTGTCACTATCTAAAAGACCAGTTTCGATTAAACCTACTCTTTTTTCTAGATTATCATATTTATCATTTTCACCAACCCAGTCAGCATGTTTGGCATTTTTACCCAAGTAAAAAGTCAAACCAACAGATGTGTTCAATACTAAACCATCAAATGAAGTTGTAGTTGTTGGACTCATACCATCAAAGTTGTTTTGTTGTTGACCATTAATGATTCCAGTTAAATCCGCAGTTAATGCAACGCGGTCACTTAATCTAACTTGTCCAGTAAGACCTAAGATTCCATTAGACATATAATCGGTTCCATCAAAACCATTTTTAGATGTTAATTGAGAAACTCCCAACCCACCATGAACTAAGAATCCAATTGTATTAGTCCAAGTTTCAAAATTTAAAGCTCTACCAAGATTAATAACAGCCTGTAAATCTGTTCTCATATAAGTACTTTCAAATTGTGGAGTATCTTCACGTTCATGAAACTTATCATATCCATAATCCAGTTTCAAACCAAACTTTGGACTAAACATATATCTTACCCCAACATCTCCGTGAAATGCATTTAGCGTCGGAGTAGAATATCCTTCTGTTAATGCTTTAGTTGGTTTATTTAAACCTCCATTGAATTCGATTGACCATTTATTGAAGTCATTGTTATCAATATTATCAACTACGGTTTGAGTCGATGCCGATGTTGTTGCTACATCCTGCGCATTTGCCATTAATGACAATAACAAAATAGACGCGATAGAAAGTTGTTTTTTCATTATAAAAAGTTTTGTTAAAAATTATTTATGTCTTGTTTTAAAGTTTTGTAAAATTAGATTGAACGTTTTATAAGTGCTTTCTAAATAAACGTGATTCCTTTATATAATTCCCACAAATAACTTGCTATAGCATCGTATTATTAGATAAAACATCTGAATATTCACAAATCGATAAAATGTTTTGTTTTTTTTATTGACTTTTATAAATGAAGTAGATATAAACTGAAATAAGTTTATCTCCAACTCAATAATTACTGTTTTATAAATCCGCATGTTTGCTTATCTTTGCCCGCATTTCAAAAAGCATTTATTTATGACAACATCTACAAGACGATTTCCTGCCGAGTGGGAAAAACAACAGGGAATTTTATTGTGTTTTCCGCATAATGGGAAAGATTGGCCTGGAAAATTTGAAGCCGTTCAATGGGCATTTGTTGAATTCATCAAGAAAGTTGCCACTTACGAAGAAGTTTTTTTGGTAGTTGCCGATGAAAATCAAAAGAATAAAGTAAACGAAATGCTGGAAACTGCTCATGTAAAATTGAGTAATGTCTCTTATATCATCCATAAAACAAATCGCAGTTGGATGCGAGATTCTGGACCTATTATTGTTAAGAATGGAACAGAAAGAGAAGCGTTGAATTTCAATTTCAACGGCTGGGCGAAATATAAAAA
>Ga0308157_10003737_pt1 | contig 21486 bp, 22 predicted proteins | sample PhyBR1_FD_201035 | JGI IMG/M metagenome (GOLD analysis project Ga0308157, IMG submission 201035) | Phyllosphere microbial communities from UC Gill Tract Community Farm, Albany, California, United States - DLSLB.R1 | ecosystem: Host-associated > Plants > Phyllosphere > Unclassified | place: USA...
TCCAGTTTGACATAAAATCCGCTCGATCCTGACGACGGCACAAAAATATTTTTGTAACCGGTTCAAAAAACCGTCTGAGGTTTTTGATCACAAAAAGTAAGACTTATGTTAGATGACAAGTATTCGTCTTTGCGAGGGCCGGCGTTTTCTGCAAGCTGTGTCGAAGATCGTTTTCGATCCTAACGAAGCGCACAACGCGCCATGGGGAATCACTGTTGAAGTTTAGAACGTGACATGATTACGGTTTTCACATCACGCTGGAGATTTAAATGGATTTGTCGAAGCTGAACTTGGCTGAATTGAAAGACCTACAAGCGCAAGTAGGTGTTGAAATGAAGAACCGCGAGAAGTCGGATATGGAAAAGGCGCGGGCCGACATCAATGCAATTGCGCAGAGCTTGGGCTTGTCGCTAAAAGACTTGCTCGGCACTAGCGAGTCGAAAGGTAAGGTTCGCAAGCTGACTGGCAAGGTTGCTGTGCAATACCGAAATCCGCAAGATGCAACGCAAGAGTGGACCGGTCGCGGTCGTCAACCGGGTTGGGTAAAAGAACTTCTAGCTTCTGGGAAGAACCTGATGAGTGCAAAGGTCTCCAGCTAACTTAACTGAAGGGTCGCAGCCGCCTGGTAAAGTTCGCTAACAAGCCAGGCGGACGTTAGCCTGGCTGCGCACTCACTCCTGCTCAAATCGTCAATTGAGCAGCCTTTCCTTAGGGGTTTTAGGTGCATCGGAACGGGAAACCGGGTTAAGCCTCGGGCTCTATTTTCAGGTATTGATAGAGCGTTTCGCGACTGATGCCGAACTCGCGCGCAAGCGTAGCCTTTGCCTCGCTAGCTGCACGGCGGCGCAGCTCAATCACTTGGTCATCCGTCAGCGCTTTTTTGCGGCCGCGATAGGCGCCGCGCTGCTTGGCCAAAGCGATGCCTTGCCGCTGTCGCTCGCCTATCAAGGCCCGTTCGAATTCCGCAAACGCGTCCATGACCGAAAGCAGCAAATTTGCCATCGGCGAGTCTTCGCCAGTAAAGCTCAGGCATTCTTTGACAAATTCGATTCGTATCCCGCGCTTGGTCAAGGTCTGCACCAATCGGCGCAGATCGTCCAAGTTGCGCGCCAGGCGATCCATGCTGTGCACTACGACTGTGTCGCCTTCGCGCGCGAATGATAGCAACGCGTCGAGCTGCGGTTGCTGCGTGTCCTTACCCGAAGCTTTGTCGGTGAACAGCTTTTCTACCTGGATCTGATCGAGCTGACGCTCAGGATTCTGGTCGAAGCTGCCGACCCTGACATAACCGATACGCTGACCTCGCAAGATGTGTCTCTCTAATGTGATGTGTCAGGAAAGATGTCATTTTCAGAAGGCGGCTGCTACCAATGTCAGGAGTAGGCTGCATCACATCGACTAAGGCCGCCTGTCGCGGACACGCAGATAACTACCGGATGGTGATGTACTCGGGGGCGACCTCGGCAGTAGATTCCCCTGCGTGAGATGTTGCCTGACTGCGTCTTGCTGCATCCGCATCCGCGCCAGTCATCGTTGGGGGCTACCCGTATTTTCTTCTGCGCGTGCCCGTGCGATCCCTGCCTGGGCTCGCGCTATCAATAAGCTATAAGTGCGCCCAAACTCAGCAAGAGCCATCGCCACGCCCTTGTTATCTTGCAAGCTGCGCTGGTCAAATCCAGCTCACCCATCGGTAATCAATACCGGCGCGCAGCATCGGAGGCTCCATGGCAAGCTCCCTGCCAATGATGCTTTTCACCACAATACGGACCGTTTGCTGACCGCAAAGCAGGCGATAGTCTACATTCGTTTGATGAAAAATATTGCAATTTTGCTTACGGAAGATCACCATGCAATAGGCGAGATGAAAAAATCAACTCGTGCTCAACGCTTTGCATTGGAGTATAAATATTAACGGAAAGAAAAAACTAAGTAGGAGATTAGAATGGGGAATACATTTGAAAAGTTAGGCAATGCAGTTAATGACTTAGCTGAATCAGCAAAGCGTGAAGCCGAAAAATTAGCTGAGAATGTTCGACGTGAAGCCGAAATAGCAGCAGAGAACGCCAGACGTGAAGCCGAAAGATTAGCTGAGAATGTTCGACGTGAAGCCGAAATAGCAGCAGAGAACGCCAGACGCGAAGCCGAAATAGCAGCAGAGAACGTCAGACGTGAAGCCGCAATAGCAGCGGAGAATGCCAAGCGAGAATCAGAAATCGCGGCCCAGAACTTAAAGCGTGAAACAGATATTGCAGTTGAGAACGCCAAACGAGAAACAGACAAAGCAGGGCAAAATATAGGGAAGAATGTCGAAAAAGGCGTGCAGGACGTAGGGAAAACGTTAGAGAAAGCCGGACAAGATATTGGAAATACGATCAACAAAACCAGCGACGACACCGTTGCACAAGTCGGTCGTTCGTACGGGGATTTGGTTCAACTCGCTGAGACGTCATACCATTTTCTCCAAAACCAAGTGGACGGTATTAACAAAAGCGTTCTGGATGCGGCAAACAGAATCGAAGAAGGAAAGCTTGTCGACGCGGTTTGGCACTGCATGACCGACCCTGCTCGGGTAACCGAGCAATCCGCCGCAGCGGCAGTGATGGAATCAACACTGTTAAACAGCTTAGCAGCGGCAGGTGCGGCTGCCTATGGCGGCCCGGCCGGTGCAGCTGCCTATGCGGCTTGGTATGCTTATAAATCAACTAACAATTTGGAAGCAGCGCTACGGGCAGGCGTTATGGCTTGGGCGACAAGCTATGCCGGCAAAGCAAGCTCTAAAATAGATGCAAACACGCTAGATCAGGCCGCGAAACGAGTTCTCGCGTCGGCTGCGATTGGTGGTGCTTCTGTGGCCGCTGCAGGTGGCACAGACGAGCAAGTATTAGCGGCCTTCGGCAAAGGTGCAGTTGTCGGATCCGCACGCGAAGTCTTCACCAGCGTCACTAAGTCAGAGCTCGATGGCAAAGCGCCCACGAAGCCCCCGATCCTTAAACTAGATAAAGACGTGAGGCAAGCCTATGGAACTTTGGATAATGGCGAAATAGATATTACAACAATGCCGAAGGATATCTCACATGTTGGAATAGCGACTGCCACATTAAACGGTGACTACTTTGGAAAACTTGAAACAAACGGTGTAATGCAAGATCTTGCGAAAATACCGCACATGAACGATATGGCGTATTTTCATGATCAGTGGATGGCTTTAACAGCTACAGAGGGGATAGCCGTCCAAGTAACTATTCTACCTGCCATCGTTCTGACTGGCGCTGCCGCCGACAATCAAACTGGCCTGCCAACGAAAATAATTGTTGACGATAACAAAAAGAAGTGAATTTTTTAATCAGGGTTGTTCCGGTGTCGTGCGGTGTCGCCCTATCCAACTATAAAAAAGCGTTGAGAGCAACGGGCTGAAATTGACTCTAGTCATTAGGAAAATGACTGTGTAAGTGCGCCTGGAACACCGCTTTCATTCTTCCATTTCTTTAAACGGAAGAATGAAAGGCAGCCAATGAAGCGTTCCCCGAGCAGGACTACACGGATATTACTTTGGCGTAAGTGGGGTTTGAGGTGCAGTGGAACGGAAAACCGGGTTAAGGAATTGGCGCCACTTTCAAGTATTGATACAGGGTCTCCCGGCTGATGCCGAACTCGCGTGCAAGCATAGCTTTCGGCTCACCGGCCGCGCGACGGCGCAGCTCGATCACCTGGTCATTCGTCAGCGCTTTCTTACGACCTCGGTAGGCGCCGCGTTGCTTGGCCAATGCGATCCCTTCGCGCTGCCGCTCACCGATCAATGCGCGCTCAAATTCCGCAAATGCTCCCATGACAGATAGCAGCAGGTTCGCCATCGGTGAGTCTTCTCCGGTAAAGCTAAGGCATTCCTTGACGAATTCGATTCGTATCCCACGCTTGGTCAACGTCTGCACTAGCCGGCGCAGATCGTCCAAGTTGCGCGCTAAGCGATCCATGCTGTGCACAACGACGATGTCACCTTCGCGGGCAAATGAGAGCAAGGCATCGAGCTGAGGCCTCTGTGTATCTTTGCCCGAAGCCTTGTCGGTGAATAGCTTGTCTACCTGAACCTGGTCGAGCTGACGTTCTGGATTCTGGTCCAAACTGCTGACCCGGACATAGCCGATGCGCTGACCTCGCAAAATTTGCCTCTTTATCAATATGTGTCAGGAAAGACTCTATGACCATCCATGGCAGTTGTCAAGAAATTCGCATAGCGACCCTATTCTGACGCGTGGCGCTTCGGTAGTCTGACGTCCGGTTAGGGTATAAATTACCTGACATTAACCTGCAGGCTATTTTCCGCCAGGAGTGGCCCTTCACGTAAAGCGCAACAAAAGAGCGGAGGCACGGTGGCACCTATCAAAAATTACAATTACGGATTGATCCAGCAGGCTGAGCACCCTAGGGGCGGGTGAGTAGTCCGTCTACTAGCGGACGGTCAGCTGCGAGTGTTTCCCCTGTCCGCAGCACTGAGGACACGCATCAGGCGGCCATAGCCGCTCACGATGACGCGTTAGTCTACGTCACGACTCGGTTGGCTTCACTAGAGCGGCTTCCAACCACTACGCTACTACAGCCAACCTAGGAAAATGGAACTTATTTGATGCCGGATGACAAGCTTTTGTGCCTAAAAATGCCTACAGAAAAAGGCAGATCATTATTGCCGAATTGCCCAGGCGCACTAAAATGGGAAGAGGACGACCATAAAAAAATTTATCGCTTCAAAGAGTCGACCGACTTAGTTAGCTAAAAGCAAACCTGTGAAAAATTTAATCGAAATTGTCACCAACTATCTGTGTAAGTAAAATAACTACCAGCGCGACGCGGCGTTTTGAGGAACCATCAATTCTTGATAACATAAAATATGGTGAAAATTCTCTCAAAAAACCACCTTTGAAAGAATAAATATTTTAAATAATATTGACCCACCCTTATTTTAGAGATTATGATTTTGGCGAGGAATTTTCCTCTTCAACTACGGAATGGTAAAATGCAAACGCTGAATGAAAATGAAGTCGCAATGGTTTCGGGTGGCATGGATTGGGAAGGCGATCGGGAGTCTAATAATGTTGTTGATCGACGCGGTATGGTATCCCGGAATAGCGCCACTGGCGAAATCCTTTGGGGCGATACTTTCTATCGTTATACCGGTTACCACTTCAATGTACCTTAAGTCATTCATTATTTAATAAGTTACCGCTTATAACCGGAAGAGTGATATTTATTTTATCACTCTTCATAAATATATAAAACAATGAAAAATATTTTCTTAGGTTTTTTATTATCTGGATGTTTTGGTTTGGCACATTCTAACTGCCAAGTAGCCGAAGATTTAATTGATAAATATGGAATATCATTCTCAGGGTTTAAAAAAGAAATACCAAAGTTAGAAGAGCCGTCGCTGCATGGAATGCGCTCAACTGATTTAATTTTAATTCCTCTGAAAAATAAGCGTGGAATGGTTCCCGACGGATTTTCCCACTCCGCATTAATCAATATTGCCGAAAAAAAGGTTTGGATAAAACGAACTGGCGGATTTGCAACCTCATTGGAGTGGTATGGTCCTATTAGTTTGAGTAATATAGATCTAAAAGGTTGCAAGCAAGAGACGTACAAAAGTAGTTGAATTAAATCTAAATTATTTGCTGTAAAAATTTTGATGGAATTGAATTAAGATCTCTTGAATAATACGGCAGATTTGCGATATTTAATACTTCTTAGGCATTGTTTATGAGTGTTAGGCAGTTATATCGACCAGAGGCTCTTAGCGCTCGACATGTCAAATGGTTTGGTGAAATCGTACTGCTTCGCCCTATTACGTTTTCATTTCTTTGCGGATTTGCAGTATTCGCCGCACTAACGATAGTAGGCTTTTTGGTTTTCGCTTCTTATACTAAACGTACGTCTGTGTCTGGACTATTAGTTCCGGACCTCGGCTTGGTGAAGGTTTATGTACCCCAATTCGGCATTGTCGAGCGCAAATACGTCATCGAGGGCCAGTCAGTCAAGCGCGGCGAGGTATTATATGTATTGTCCAGCGAGCGACAGAGTGGCACTCATGGTGGGATTCAAGCGTCTATCAGCCGACAGGTTACCGTGCGTCAGGAATCTATGCTTAGCGAGCTGGACAAGACACGCCGATTGCAAAAAGACGAACGTGCTGCTTTGGTAAAAAAAATCGATGGCCTTATTTCCGAATCGGCGAAAGTCGATAGCCAGATCGAAGGCCAATCCAGCCGTGTCCGGCTCTCGGAAGAAGCTGTCGTACGAATGCGCGACCTGTCAGAACGAAACTTTATCTCTAAAGAACAGCTACAACAAAGACAAGCTGATGCGCTTGATCAGCGCGCTCGATTGCAATCCCTTGAGCGCGATCAGATCAACATTCGACGCGACATGACAAGTCTGAATGGTGAGCTAACCAGCCTACCACTACGGCATCAGAATCAAGTGGCCCAGATTGAGCGGGGGATCACCAGTCTCGGACAAGAGTTGACCGAAAGTGAAGCAAAACGTCGGCTCGAAATTACCGCGCCAGAAGCAGGGATCGTCACAGCAGTCGCAGCCGAAGTAGGACAAATGGTCGATGGCAGCAAGCCACTCGTCAGTATTGTGCCTAATGGGGCGACATTGCAAGCACAGTTGTATGCGCCTAGTAAATCGATTGGATTCATTAGGCCTGGCGACAACGTGCTCCTGCGATATCAAGCTTTTCCTTATCAGAAATTTGGTCAGTCGAAAGGCACCGTTGCCTTTGTTTCAAAAATTGCTTTGTCTGGTAATGAGCTCGCGAACATGACTAATTCAGCCGTCAATGGCATTGGTGGTGGAGAACCGCTTTACCGTATAACGGTCAATCTGGCTGAGCAGGCCGTAACTGCTTACGGCAAACCACAAATTCTTCAGGCAGGCATGTCCATTGATGCAGACATTTTTCAAGAGCGACGTCGCCTCTATGAATGGGTGCTTGAACCTCTTTACACAATTACCGGCAAACTCTGAAGAAATTCTATTATATGTACTTTCTTTCAGATATTCGTTTCGGCTTCGGTGCGAAACTGCCGTTGATTTTGCAAACTGAAGCAACCGAATGCGGTTTAGCATGCATTGGTATGATCGCTGGATACCATGGCTACCGGACCGACCTGCGGAGCATGCGACAGCAATTCCCGATCTCGCTCAAGGGTGCAACACTAACACATTTGATCAAAATCGCCGATCGCCTCAATATTGGAACGCGCCCACTTAAACTTGACCTTAATGACCTGGGGTTGCTGAAGCTTCCGTGCATACTGCATTGGAACTTCAATCACTTCGTTGTGCTTAAAGAAGTCGGTGCTAAGTCCATTACCGTGCATGATCCAGCTCTCGGCATACGAAAAATTTCTCTGGCTGTGGCTTCTAAGTCGTTTACTGGCGTCGCGCTTGAACTATGGCCCGACGTAAGCTTTAAACCACAGAAAGCCATACAACCGGTCAAGCTGCGCAGCTTAACTGGGCGAATTACAGGCCTGACGCGTTCGTTTGGTCAGATCTTGCTATTAGCTGCTTCACTAGAAGTGTTTGCGCTGGTCAGTCCATTCTTCCTGCAATGGGTATTAGACAACGTGATTGTTTCAGGCGATCGAGATCTTCTTGCGACACTTGCGCTGGGATTTGGCTTGCTGATGCTATTGCAACAAGCGGTGACTGTAATACGCGGATGGGTAATCATGTATATGGGTACTACATTAAACGTGCAATGGCGTGCAAACGTTTTCACCCATCTAATTCGATTACCCATGCAGTATTTCGAGAAAAGGCATTTAGGCGACGTAGTGTCGCGGTTTGCCTCGGTCGATCGAATTCAACATACTTTGACGACATCTTTCCTAGAAGCGATTCTGGACGGTGTGATGGCATTGGTTACATTAATCGTGATGTTCATCTACAGTCCGCTATTAGGCTGGATCGCGGTTAGCGCGATGACTCTGTATGGTCTATCGCGTTGGGCTTGGTATCAACCACTTTTGAACGCGACAGAAGAGCAAATCATCCATGCCGCCAAGCAGCAGAGCCACTTTCTTGAGAGTATGCGTGGTGTAAAAGCGATCAAGCTTTTTCAACGCCATGAGGAGCGGCGGGCAACCTGGCTAACATTACTTGTCGATCAAATTAATGCCGATGTTCGCATGCAGAAGCTACAGCTTCTATACCGTCTTTTAAATGGTCTACTATTTGGTGTAGAAAATATTCTCATTATCTGGTTAGGCGCTACGATGGTCATGGATGGCAAATTCAGCGTTGGCATGTTCATAGCATTTAACGCCTACAAAGGGCAGTTTGACTCTCGGGTAAGCTCGCTTATCGACAAATTCGCGGAAATGAAAATGTTGCGACTTCAAGGGGAGCGACTAGCCGACATCGTACTTACTCCACCCGAAGATATGGATGGCACCCATGATGCGAACGCTACTCTGGACGCCGATATCGAGGTTGTTAATCTCCGCTATCGATATGCAGAGCAAGAGCCTTACGTAATTGATGGCCTCAGCTTTAAGATCGCCTCTGGCGAGTCTGTGGCCATTATCGGTCCGTCAGGATGTGGAAAGACAACATTGATGAATGTACTGCTCGGCATTTTGCCTGCCACAGATGGAGAAGTTTTGATCGGTGGTGCCAGTTTAAAGCAAGTAGGGGTTGACACCTTGCGGGGAATGGTTGGCACAGTGATGCAAGACGATGTGCTATTTGCGGGTTCCATTTCAGAAAACATCAGCTTCTTCGATCCAAACGCTGATCAGAAGTGGGTTGAGGAATGTGCACGACTCGCAGCAGTGGCACCCGAAATAGCTGCCATGCCGATGGGCTATGGAACGCTGGTGGGCGATATGGGGACCGTACTTTCAGGTGGTCAGAAGCAGCGCTTGCTTCTAGCGAGGGCACTATACAAGCGGCCTAAAATCTTATTCCTCGACGAAGCTACCAGCCATCTCGACATTGCTAGAGAACATGAGGTCAATGCTGCCGTCAAAGCACTCAATATCACACGAATTATTATTGCGCACCGGCCCGAGACAATCGCAACCGCTAGCCGCATTCTTGTGCTTGCCGGTGGCAAGGTCGCGCACGATTCAGCGGTTTCTGCTGCTCAGTGTACACCAGATAAAAAAGTTGCTTAGGCACCAGTGCAGCAGATTGCTTATAATTACACCAGTTATGTAACCCAGACTAGGTCATGCACTCCCTCTACCTAGACGTCGCGTTTAACATAATTGTCGTTAAACGAAACAAGGATAGCTCTGCTAAAAGCCCTTGCACTGATAATAGAAAGGTAGCCTGTAAAGATCATCTGCTAGCTGTTGGGACAACGATTAAAATTTTGGATGGCGGTACCGGCCTGCAATTCAGCACTTGGCGGTCAGAGTCACGCTCCATGACCCGTTCACTAAGCAGTTTGAAGCATAGTATCTTGATCTCGAAAAGGCTGCATTGGTGATAGACACTCTACTTCTTCCAGTTTGTCCTGCCAAGCCAGCGTGGATTTAGGATAACGTTGTGGACTGTGGCCTTAGGGCGTTGGTCCTTTTATGGGTTGGCGTTCTTGTGCGTAGGGCTAATCGCTTGTACGCTACGTTGTGCAATCGCTTCGCAACAGCCTTTGGTGATTCTCATCGGCTGGAATCTGTTCGAGTCAATACGGCAGCATCGACGCATTAACGGTAGCGTTGTTGGTTACTTCGATAGCTCGGATTTCCAATGTGCGTTAATGACCTTGATCGTCAAGCAGACTGGATTGCCGCCTCGCTGTACTTCGGGCGGCGGCCACGCTTGCCGCTGGCACTGCCATACCAGCACCTGTTGTTCGGTATTCAGTTTCGCTGGGAACTTATGTCGTCAGTCTACTCTGGACCCAGACCCGACTGGTACACAGGGCGATTTGTTCAACAAAGGCCGTATGCTAACACAAGCTTTTAGCGTCCTTTCTATTGATAAGAACAGGAAAACCGCTGAAAATTACTGCGCTGCGAGCAGCGCAGAATTACGTAATTCACGTGCTTTTATTTCTTTTTTTGAATTTGGAAAAATTTTAAACTTTTCTTTTTAGAATATTTAAAAGAGAATTTTTTCGTTTTTTTTCAGAACTATCAATATCTTCAAGTTCACGTAGGGCCGATTTTATCTTTTCATCAAATATTTCAATTACCGTTGTATATAATTTCTCATCCGACTCGATCAACTTCATAAAATTGTGATAATAACTATTTTCTACAGGGTTGGCCGAATGAATAAATTTACTGAGTGGAATCGCAATTTCCTGAAATAGAATAGAATCAAGTTTATTTCTTCCATCCACCTCCCATACTAGCGCCCATCCATTGGATATTTTCATTGGATGATAATAGGAAAGGCAGCGGGATAAAGCCGCTTTTGTGATAACCTTCCTTGACTTAGGTTTATAATCACATCGACTAAGAAAATTCTCAATTTGATTTTTTCTAAAAAATATTTTATATCTAATTGGATCAATTTGTTCAAGAAATTTAATTTCAGCTGACCAATTCAACAGGCGAGTATGATTTATCGAATCGTATGCCTCCATAGCGGCCTCATTATCAGGAAGAGATTTTATGAATCTTGCTGTGTAATATTCTTGAATAGATTTATGAATAAAAGTTGTGTCGATACCTTCTCTTACCATTAAACAAACCGTCTCTGATACATCAGTTCTAAAACCTTCAACAGTGCATTGCTTACCGGTGTAGCTGACAGCGTCTTTCACCGACTCTTCAAATTGGATAGGGCTGAGAGAAGTTTTATCAAATTTTTCTCGAGATACGAAAGCAAAGCATTCGAATACTTGCTCTAACTCAGAATAGGTCAGCTTTGTGGCCATTTCGCGAACGTAACCTGGCTTAGTCTCGTCATGCATCACGGCTAAAACGCGGAACAGTGAATCATAAAATTCTGGAAGTGTATCTGGAATCTGCTGTTTACCACCACAAGTTAAAACCAACAAAGTTAACATTAATGGCGTGTTCAAGAGTTTCTTAACTTCGGTCGAGCTCGCGTTGATAGCTTCCACGAGTCTTTGAATAACAACTTCGTCTGTTCCAATTTTCCGAAGAAATGGACGGAATTCCTCTTCATTAAGTGCAGCGACCTCTGCTGAGACAAGATTAGGAAGGTCTTGGAGATGTGAACATAATGCCCCTGGCCGTGATGAAATCACAATCTGAATTGACTTATGCTTCGCAGCTAGTGAAAAAAGTTTATCCCGAACATTCAAAGCGAACTCACGTGGCACTTCGTCAAATCCATCTAGCAACAAAGTTACGTTGCCGCGCTTGAATAAGTGCTCTAAGATTTCATCTTCTGTTCCATCCGAAGCAAGGTTAAGCTGCATCCGAAGCAAACTATTCAGATCTATCGTTTTATCAACTCTTCTAAGTTCGATAAATAGTGGAATGCGGCGTCCTTTACGAAGCTCCTGAACGGCCAGGTATCGCATTAGTACTGATTTACCTTGTCCAGCAGTGCCTGTAATAAGTATATTCTTTCCGAGTACAACATCTTCGACACTTTGAATACTTATCTGACGTTTTTTATATATTAATTTTGCAGGATAATATATTTCCGATAGAGTTGACACTTGTCTACTGACAATCGTGCGTATTCTTTCTAGGTCTTCAATAGTTTGCTCTATCCTGTCAACTGCGCCAGCCGCAATCCAAGCTTTGGCAAACCCTTTAACTCCTGACGTGCAGGTCGCATAAAAATCCTCTACGGGCTTTTTAAGTAGGTTGCCTGCTAGGGCTATCAAAGCAGATTCAACTCCGGTCGCCATAATATTCTTCTAAAGTAAAATTTTAATTTATCATAAAAACCGATAAAAGTTTAAAATCTTTAATTAAATTTTTTGTTCAGCTTTGTAGAAAAACGGCCGTTTGTGAACAAGTCCCCCCGGAAAGCGTTCATACAGGCCGTGCCGATGAGATCTACCAGCTGCGCAGGCAACACTTGAGAACGCCTACGAACGCACGCCGTGCCGCTTCAAGCACCCCGTGCCACGCCAGGCCAAGCTGCCGCGCGCAATCGTGATTAAAAAAATCCGAAGTGCATAAAAACTTTCCCGTATTTACTATTGATAAAATAAGTTATCAAGAGTAAGTTCTCGCACTTGGGCTAAGTGATGGCCTTAGGAAAACGTCTGCAACCACGCCGAAGTCGTGACGGCAGAATAGCCGTATCGATTGATACGGAGCGTCACATGAAGCGTCAGCGCAAGCATGTTCTAGAATTTTTTCAAAAAGACCCCTGGCCGGTCCGGGTAGGGGTACTGGCAATGTGGTTCATCTTTTTACTGACACTAGCAGCTTTGATGACCGATAAGGCGCCTCGACTAGCTGTTTTCCTAAAAGGACTCCTTTGACTTCCTTGTCGCCAATCCTCCCTGCCAAGGTTTCGCTCACTGACGCACAGTTCCACCAACTGGCTGAGGTGCCACCGGCGCTGACCTGGTTCGCCAACATCGACAACCCGCAAACCCGTCGCGCCTATGAAAACGACGTACGCGAGTTCATGGCGTTCGCCGGCATCGAGGATCCGCACGCGTTTCGCCGGGTCGGCCGTGGCCATGTGCTGGCCTGGCGCCGCGACCTGGAGGCGCGCCGCAATCCGAAGGGAGAGCCACTCAGTCACGCGACCATTCGCCGCAAGCTGTCTGCACTGTCGTCGCTGTTCGATGCGCTGTGCGAAGCCCACGCGGTCCAGGGCAATCCCGTTGACGGTGTGAAGCGGCCGAAGGTCGACAGTCAGGAAGGGAAGACGCCGGCCATCGGCGACCACCAGGCGCGCGCGCTATTGCAGGTAGCCGATCCAACGACATTGCGCGGGTTACGCGATCGCGCCCTTCTCGCCACCCTGCTCTATCACGGCCTGCGCCGTGCCGAACTGTGCGCCCTGCACGTGGGGGATATTCAGGATCGGCGTGGCGTCAAGCACCTACAAGTGCACGGCAAGGGCAGCAAGATCCGCTATGTGCCCTTGCATCCCGGTGCAGCTGACGCGATCGCGGCCTACCTCGAGGCAGCAGGCCACGGCGAAGACCGGAATGGTGCGCTTTTTCGGCCGATTAGTAACAACACTCGTAGTGGGAAAGTGTCGATTACGCCAGATGGGATCTACAAGCTGCTGGCAAGCTACGCTGAGAAGCTGAAAATTGACGTTGCCGGATTTGGGCCGCACGCCTTACGCGCGACGGCAGCGACCAACGCACTCGACAACGGCGCTGACATCGCCAAGGTGCAGGAATGGCTGGGCCATGCGAACATTGCGACTACTAAAGTCTACGATCGGCGCCAGAGCCGCCCCGAGGACAGCCCAACCTTCAAAGTAGTGTATTAAGCAACTGATTAGCCATAAAAGCCGTTCCACGCTGTTGATGTCACCGCGATATTTTGCAGCCGGGTTCATAAATTGGGGATAGTAAGTGTTGCAGCGTCACTTAGCTTTCCCACTCCAGCTCAATCAGCGTGACGCTAACAAACTCGACCTAGGGGGCACTCGATAGGAGTGCTTCAGCGCTGTAATCAAACGTTGAAACACTCGCGTTACTTCCATAAGTCGCTGATTTTAAAGGGTAATTCCTGTACAATAGAGGCTATTACTAACCTCTGTAGGAGACCCAAAATGAACCGGAAAATCGGTGGTATGAAGCGAGCAAAAATTCGGAAAAATCGTGTTAGGGTAGCATGCCCGCCAATCACTGTCAATACATACAGTATTTCATGATCACGCTGCGTTGCTAACCAAAATATTAGTCATTTTGAGTGACTAGCTACCCCAGTTGCAGGCGTTGGCGAGGGAGAACGTGCGCGTTTGATGGCTGAGCTTAGCTAACCCTAAAAGTGCCCAAAAGTGCCAATGGAATAGATTTTTGATCCGGAAACGAAAAACCCCTGATCGTGAAATCAGGGGTTTGGAATTGGTGGGGGATCGCTCCCCCGGTGAAGCTTCGACAATCGGATGATTGAAGGATTAGCCGCTGCCTAATCTGCCACTACTTGCCCTTTACAGGCTGACCGTGACTGGTGCATACGCGGGTCTCATCTGGATTTTAAGAGCGGGGAGACTCACTCGCACTCTGGAAAGCAATGGTACATAAAGTCGTGACGCCTGTCAAACGGCACTGAATAGGCAGGTAGCGTCGATGAAGGCGTCTGGGATGACTGTAAGCAGTTGATCACGTGCAGCAAGAAGAGTCGAGCCTGTTGCAAGAAGGTCATCGACAAGTAAAATTTTTTCACAGCCCGCTGGTATTTGTGAGGGCTGTAAGGTTACAGCTGTAAAGAGGTAACGGTACTCCGTAGGGATAACCTTGATAGAGAGCAACCCATTTCCTTGTAGCCGATTTTGCAACTTTTTCTTCTCGGGCACAGGAAGATTTACACGCGCAAGCTGCTGTCGAGCATCCTGCACCGTGATTTTGGTAAACACGCCGTTAAGAACCGGGCACCCATAGATCTCCGCAATCCGTTCAGCATAAAGGTCGCTAATTGCATGCCCAGACGGCATTGGTATGAGAGCGTCATAAGTCACATGTTTGTCTGTGTCCTCTTTCATTTTGGCAACAATTTCTGTGAAGTTGCGCCGTAAGTGCCGTACCGATCCAAAAGTTGTATGCCATTTGTCCTTTTTCTTGAGCGCATAGATCAGATGACAATTATCACCACGCTTGATGTTCGGATCCCTCGACAAACTACGTGGGGTCATATGCCTTTGAAATGTTGAATAAACGTACATTTCATCTGGTAACGCCCCAATTATCTGAACAAAAGGATTCCCGTTAACCCCTGTGTTGAGCAATTGGTTGTGAGTAGGATCAACTTCAACTTTGTTACCTTTTATTGTCAGGCCCATCTGATACTCTGAAATTGTAAGAGTTAGATTTTACTGATATTGATGGGTTAGAAGCAACCCATAAAGATCGATATTCTAACTAAGAGAAAGACTGAGACTCTCCCGGCCTTTTTATTCCAACACCAATCAAAAGCGTAGAACTTGCCGCCAGCAGGTTAATTACTCCAAGCTTGACCCGCAGTACAGCCAGCGCAAGGGTGTCCGCCTGGCGAGCTGCAGCGCCGATGAGCGCCGCAGTTGCAGCCCGCTTGGAGTCCTTGGGCGCCGTCATGGTACGCGCTCGGACTACGACTGGCCAGCTAGCTCTCCCTCACGGGATTCCGCATCAAATATTAATCATTTTGAGCAGGGCTGGAGGCTTTTCCAGGCATCCCAATACTTTTTTCTGTCAGCTCCCTGTCCGACAAACCGTTAATTTTGAACCTGACTGTCTGACATAAAAATTCTTTAAAGAACAACAATTTATGATCGAAAACTCTACCCCCTGTCAGATCTGCTTTATGTTCCACTAAGGAAGATTTTTGCGAGTGACCTTGGTTTTTTGCTGCTTCTAGTTTTTACCTTCACGGAGGCCAAAAACTAGAGGATGAGATGAGAGACAACATAAAAACACCAGGGAGATACCATGTAGATGCCATCGAGGTACCAAAAAAGCATCAGTGAGGCATCACGTGGGTACCATCGCGGCACCAAAAAAGTACCAGCGAGGTACCACGTGGATAGCATCCAAAGTCCCCAACGCCTATGGTTGTTTTCCTTTTATTTCCTGTAAGAACCCACTCTTACAAAATATTGCTTTTATGTATCATTGTCTTACATAAAATTTTTTTAAAAAACAAAGACTTGGCTTCAAAAATAACACTCTGCGTAAGCAACACTTTATGTTCCACTAAGAAAAGCTTTTGCTGGTTTGACGTCGATTTTTGCAGTTCCAGCTCTACCACCGTTTTTCAGGATCGCCGGGCGCACACGCCAGGGGTTTTGATGCTGGAAAACCTGACTTCGCGCCCCCCAGGGCGCCCAAAACCGCTTAGATAGGCCGAAAATCCTTTGCAGGCGCGACGGGCAATAGAAAAGCAACAACTGGGCAACAGAAAAGCAACACTGCGGCAACGAAAAGGCAACACATAAGCAACACTGGGCAACACAAAAGAAACGTGTAGGCAACGAAAAGGCAACGTGAAGGCAACAAAAGAGGTTGAAGCTAGGCTAGAGACGCGTGATAATGGTTTCACTTAGGAAACAAAGGGAAATATGGAGAACGATGAGGCATTAGCCGCCCGTCTTCTGGTTCTAGCAACAGCTCCTGAACGACGCTCAAAAAGTGGCCGCTTGCGCACATTGCTGCCAGTAATCGAAACCTCGCTTCAAGCGGGGGTGAGTCTGGAAGTAATTCTTGCCGAGCTGAACAAGCAGGGCTTAGAAATGAATATAGGTACTTTCAAAAGCACGCTTTATCGGATTCGCAGCAGGGGAAAAACCCCGGCCGCCACGGCGGCAAAACCGACTCCAAAGAACGAGGCAATTGCCGGAGCGCATCAGGTACAACAAAATGCAGGGCCAAACAAACCTCCGCCCGCTCCTGATGGAACGAAAGTCGGTGAACCCAAGCGTTTTGAATGGGACATCGAAAAGAATCAAAAACCAGAGTGGTAACTTTTAGAGAATAGGGAAACAAACGGGCGCAATTCATTTCATCTTGCAGGTTTTCTATAAAAACGTTAACTTTGCCGAATTTTTCAACACAATAGGGTCGTTAACGGACGTTCACAATCGCAGCCTGGGCATTAAGATGACGGCTGTGTTTGCAGCCGGACTAATACCATGACCCAAGAATTTCTCCCAGAAGTCTTTGGTCGTTTATAGCCGCTCATCTTCCCAGCCACTCTCGAGCCCCAAAGGCGACGGCCGCGTATCAATAACCGAGCGACCTGAGAGGAATTCTGTTTATCCTTAAAACTGGAATACCTTAGAGTATCTGCCGCGTGAGCTCGGCTGAGGTAGCGACATGACATGCTGGCGTGGCCTTCAGAAGTGGATGCAAGCCGGTTTTGGCAGAGTGTGCATGAGGCGGTCTTGCACCGGCTCACAGCTCGTCAAAGTTTAGTGATAGCATATGGTACCAACACATACCTGAAGATACCGATGCCTACTATCGTGTTTGTCTCCCCTAAAGGTGGGGCCGGAAAAACCACTTCCTCTCTTGTCTTAGCAGAGCAGCTGGCCCGTAGTGCAACTGTTACAGTAATCGATGCCGATCCGAACCGGCCGATTGAGAGCTGGGCGAAGGGCGACGCCAAGCCTGAGCGCCTTCATGTTGTAGCGGATGCTGATGAGGAGAACATCATCGAGCGCATAGAGGAAGCAGCGGCGCGCACGCCCTTCGTCATCGTCGATCTAGAAGGTACTGCATCGAAGATCGTGGTTATGGCTGTAAGCCAGGCGGATTTCGTGATCGTGCCGACCCAGGGCAGTCAGCTCGACGCCGAACAAGCAGGCCGTGCATTTCGTGTGATTCAGCAGCAGGAAAAGATGGTGCAACGCCGAGTACCTGGTTACCGCTTACCCTATTCGGTTCTGCTCACCCGGACGAACAGCGCGATCCGCACGCGCACCTTGGCTCATATCGAAAAGGGACTGATTGCGGCCGGCGTTCCAGTATTCAATACCGAACTAAACGAACGGGAAGCCTTCAGGGCAATGTTCTCTTTTCGTAAGCCCTTAGCCGGACTGGATCCAGCTGAGGTCGCCAATGTTGACAAGGCCATAGCGAATGCAGAGGATTTCGCCAGAGAAGTCATTGCGGCATTACGCAGTGCCCAACAGGTAGTGACAAAGGTACAAACATGAACGAGCGCGTAAACCCATTTGGCGACTTGGGCGACTTCACACCCGCCCCAACAAAAGCCAAGACCGAACATAGAGAGGTGGTAGAAGAAGTAGCTGCGCAACATGGCTTTCCAAGTCGGCAGCCAGTAAAGCCGGCCGTAGCGCTGAGGACGACGAAACCTGTTCAGCAAAAAGAACAGCTGCCCAGCCGTCGGAAACTTACCGGTCGAAGTGAGCAGATAAATATCAAGACCACCTTCCTGACGAAAAAGAGATTAATGGAAATTTCTGTTGAGAAGGATATGCCACTAGGCGAGATACTTGAACTAGCCTTAGCCGCACTAGAGAAGTCATGGAAAAGTAGTATCTGATGGTACTATCATCTACTAAGTGGTACTTAATAGGTGTAAAAGAGGCGGTATGTCGAAAAGTCTTGAAGAATTGATCCTGGGAGCTGAGAACCAGGCGGCTGCATCGGCTGCGGTTCGTCTCGCTGTCGAGCGGGCGGACGCAGCAGGGTTGCCCCCTGCTTACTGCACGGAATCCGGTGCAATGGCTTGGTTAGAAAAAGACCCGGCAAAAATCCGGGAACTACATCGAGCTGCAGTCCAGGAAAAGAAGCTGCAGGACGAAGAACACCGCGAGCGTCACCGCCAGATATTGAAGCTCCTGGACGGCCCGCAAGGTGACTGGATACGCCAGAAGGCGCACGAACAGATCGACAAGTGGGAGCGCAACAAGCTCTGCAGTCCGCGCTATTGGGTCATGTGGCGGGAATGGCTGGCGATGCCGGTGCCGTACCTGGAAGCGGCGGTTTTACGTGAGGATGACCTGGGCGTGTCGATGCGCCAGAATTCCCCGTTCTCCCATGCGTTTAAGCTAGTCGAGCCTGCACTTAGCCAAGCCGGCAAAGATCGAACTTAACTTGCTCGGCAATACAGGGTTCATCCTTAAATTCAGCCCGTAGGGGCGCTCAAGATCAGGCCGGGTCCTCCGGCCAGGTTCCCTAGACTGGCCTGCAGCTGGTCGGCTCGCAAAGCAATCGCTCGCAATCGAGCAATTTCCCATAGCAGCGTCTTTACATCCTCGGAATCATTGCGGCCCTAGATCGCCTGCAGCTCGGCGCGGGTCAGTTTTCGTTTAAAACGCATAGGTCGATACCTGGTCAGCCGCCCGCCGCCCGCCCGGGTCGGCGCCAGGTCAGACGTAAAACCTTTCAAATTCTCATTCCTTTGGGCGAGCTGGTCGCCGCGGTGTTTGCAAAAGCCCGAAATCGGGCCGTAGGAGCGTTTTTAGAGGTCGGGATGAGGCGAGTATCATCCAATCGGTTGAACGCGCCTCCTCGGGCCGCTCCGTGGCTCGTAGCTGCATGTGCAGTTGAATCCTAACGCTTGTGTTGACTTAAGCCCTTCTCTTTGACGTCAAACCATCCTGACGTCGATCAGTGCCGGCGTGGCCGTAGTTGCTTCACGACGCATTTCTTTTTCTGTAGACCGCTCTTTTTTCGCGCATGTTACTGCTTGGGGATTTAGTTGGCTGTAGCGTATCGGTTCTAAGCTCTACGCGCCTTGGCGCGTTCTTAGCCCGCTGGCGGGCTGTCGACAAAGGGGAGGGGGAGCCGACTTGATCGGGGGAACCCCGGAGGGGTGCCCCGGCCGCAGGCCGCGTCTTTTGTGTTAAAAGATTTTAAAAGAGTTAAAAAGCGCGCGCGTGTTAAGGCTGTGGATATGAGGCTGGAACCCGCACTGTTGCTTGCTTTGGCGAAACGAAGCGTCAACGATATAACGAAGTGGGCGTCAATGATATAACGATACTATCCACAGATGAGCGTCAACGATATAACGATACTATCCACAGCCGTCAACGATATAACGATACCTTTTGACACTGCAAGACGCCTCCCTGGTGGCGTCGAGCGTCAATGATATAACGATGATCCGGTCAACTAAATTTCCGCTCAAGCTGGGTTTTCCCGCTGGCAATGGCTGCTGTTAGTTTCTTGGCGTCACGAATATAGAACGTTACCTGGTCTTTTTCGTTGCAGTACATCAGGCGGTACTCTGGCAAGGTGTCGCTGCCGGCGAGTTCCTTAATCTGGCTTCGGAACATACGAAGATGAGTACTCGCACTGCACTTCTCTCGCAAAAGCTCCAGGCTGATACTCCAGGATGCTTGGCTACCGCAATGCTTGCGTGCCAGCTCATACAATCGCCGCTCAAGGGGCTTGCGCAGCCTGAAATAGTTGCGGTGGATGGTCAGCACTTCATGGGCCTGAACAGCGTTAAAAAGCCATTTAGACAACGTGACTTCAACAGCAATCATGCGCTCGTTGTCGGGCGCCTTTTCCACTATTGCCCAGCTGTCAATCAGGCCGAATCCTTCCTTTACCCGCATGCCTCCGGTCTTGATGTCGGTCTTAATAGACGTACCGCGCAGGCGTTCCAGGGTACTTTCTAGGCGTTGATACTCCTTACCACCGGTTGGCTTGTTGGTGGACACCAGGTAGTCATATACAACGAACCGAACAGTGCGATTCTTAGCGTCCTCTCGGTCGCAGTTGAGGGCTTCTGTCATCTGTGAAATGACGTAGATAAGTACGTCCTTATCGAACATCGTAGCGCGGCCTAAAACGCTCGGCGTGACGGTCAAAGCGCGGTTGCCGTCCTTGCTCTGCCAGTTCCAAACCGTCAGATCGGGGCGAGTCGCAAGCGTGAAAATCGGCGCTTCCATGCTTGCACCGTCATCCTTCATCGCGTAATCAAACATATCGCAGAGGAAGAAATCACGCTCCACATGCCGCACTGGTAGCAGCTTGTCACGCTTGCCGCGTTTAGCTGTGGTCGTGTTCAGCTCGGTCGGCGCCGGCTCGGCCGCTGGCTGCTGCGGTGCGTCCAAGTTGTCAAACAGATTGGACTGGCCGCGTTCCTCGGCCGCTGCACGTGCTGCATCGGCGCGGGCCTGGATATTGGCCATTGCATCAGACTTCTTCACGCTCATGCACTTCCTCTTGAATCAAGCCACTCGTAGGCTGTTGCCTCCGCATCGGCGTATGTCTCGGCCAGCAGAAACGCATGGTAAGCGTCGGCCGGCTGCGCTGACGCGGCCATCATCAGCCAGTGGCCGCGCTCCTGTTCGCTGCAGCTGTTCCACCAGTTCATGCCGGCGCTCGGATCGTCCACGATAGGGAAGACGCCGCGCCTGCTTCTTCGTCATCATCAAGCAATCGGAGCTCCCAGCCGCCGCCCAGCTCGACCGGGCGCGGATTGATTTCGTAGCTGTAGCTCATCAAGCAGCCTTTCGATTCCTGGCCACGGTTTGGTGCACGATGTCGAGGGCGCGTTGTACAACTTCCTTTTTGGTGGTCAGTTCCCACTGTTCCATCAGCTCCGCAAGCTGGGCTGAGTTGGTCGGGTCCAGGTAAAAATCTAACCTGGTCGCGCCTTCTGTCGCCATGTTCTGCCGGCTCTTGCGGTTACGCTCTACTGGCGACAGCTGCGCACCTGAGCCGGTCGGCCGGCCTGGCCGGCGCTTCGGTTCATCCATGATCGTCTTTCTTGGCAACAAACTGAGTTAACTGTACCCGCATACGTACCCGGATACAATAATTATTTTCCAGTTTGACATAAAATCCGCTCGATCCTGACGACGGCACAAAAATATTTTTGTAACCGGTTCAAAAAACCGTCTGAGGTTTTTGATCACAAAAAGTAAGACTTATGTTAGATGACAAGTATTCGT
>Ga0308157_10003738_pt1 | contig 21480 bp, 12 predicted proteins | sample PhyBR1_FD_201035 | JGI IMG/M metagenome (GOLD analysis project Ga0308157, IMG submission 201035) | Phyllosphere microbial communities from UC Gill Tract Community Farm, Albany, California, United States - DLSLB.R1 | ecosystem: Host-associated > Plants > Phyllosphere > Unclassified | place: USA...
GCATGCTTTGGGATGCGGCGGCAGACTCCTCCACCAGCGCTGCGTTTTGCTGGGTCATCTGGTCCAGTTGCGCCACGTCCTGGTTGACCTGGCTGATGCGCGTGGACTGCTCGGTTGCCGCGGCTGAGATTTCGCCAATGATGTCGCCCACACGCTGCACAGAGCCGACGATTTCCTCCATGGTGTTGCCGGCGTTTTGCACCAGGCGGGCACCGGACTCCACCTTGTTGACCGAGGTGCTGATCAAGGTCTTGATCTCTTTGGCTGCCTGTGCACTGCGCTGCGCCAGGGTGCGCACTTCGGCGGCCACCACGGCAAAGCCCCGGCCCTGCTCGCCGGCACGGGCGGCTTCCACGGCCGCATTCAACGCCAGAATGTTGGTCTGAAAGGCAATGCCATCAATCACGCCAATGATGTCGCCAATCTTGCGGCTGCTGTCATTGATCTCACCCATGGTGCTGACCACATCGCCCACAACCTGCCCGCCGCGAGAGGCCACTTGCGCTGCAGACACGGACATTGCATGGGCTTGCTGGGCGGCCACGGCAGACTGGTGCACGCCGTGCGTAACTTCTTCAATGCTTTGGGCGGAGCGCGCCAGTCTGCTGGCGGTGTTTTCGGTGCGCTCTGCCAAATCCGCATTGCCCTGGGCAATTTGGCTGCTGGCTGTGGCAATGTTGTGCGCGGCCGTGTTCACTTGCTGGAGCATGCCGACATAGCGCTGGCGCATGCCCTCCACTTCGCGCACCAGATCACCGATTTCGTCGCGGCGCTGGCTGTGAAAGGGCCGGGTCAGATCGCCCTGGGCAATCAAGGTGATGGCCTGGGTCAGCTCGCGCAAAGGCGCCGTTACACCACGGCGCAGGGTGAACAGCAGCCCGGCAGCCAGCACGGCCAGTGCCACCGCCATGGCCACCCATAAAAGGGCCAGGGCTTTGCGCTGTACAGCCATGGCCTCATCGTCTGACACCTCGGTAATCACCCACCAGCCGGCCTGCGTTTTACGCAAAACGGCCCAGGGATGAAGGCCCTGGTCGGGCAATAAGGCGATGACATCACGGGAAAAACCGCCAGCATCTGCAGCCAGATGTTCCAGTGATGCGCGCGCCTGTGGATACAGCTCCAGCACTTTCTTGCCCGCATGCGTGCGGTGCGCGACGAACACGGCCTGCTCCAGGCTGGTGCCGGGTGCAATCACCATGGCACCACCATGTTCAAACAAGCGGGTGCTGGCCACCTGCTGCTGCATGCCTTCTTGGAAGGCGCTCAGGTCGGTGCCGACAAACAAGATGCCCACCACTTGCCCGGATGCATCGCGCATGGGCTCGTAGGCTGTCATGTAGGGTTTGCCAAACAGATTGGCACGACCCACATACGGTTTGCCATCCCGCATGAGCGCGTAGGCCGGGTGGTTGCGATCCAGCAGGGTATGCATGACCCGCTCGCCTTGCAGGTTGCGCAGCGAGGTGGTGATGCGCACAAAGTCGTCACCTTTTCGCGCAAACACGGTGGCCACACCCCCGGTGTCATCACTGAATTTGTCGACCACGTCAAAATTTTCATTCAGCGCTGTTTCCGCTACGGACAGCACACCAGTAGACATATCCAGGTGCACAGTGCCGGCGAAGTAGCGGCCAAAAGCGGCGGAAGCGCGCTCGACCAAGCGGCGGTTGGCTTGTTCTACCGTGTCGATGGAGGCCACCAAACCCTCCGTGGCGTGGGTCACGCTGGCTTGCAACTGCTCGCGGGCGGTCTGGGTGCTGATGTAAGACACGGCCAGGCTCAGGGCCAGCAGTACCACCGCCATCATGCCTATACCAATGGCGGTGACCCGCCGTGCGACAGATCGGCCGTTTGAAGCCGATTGAATGGAAGTGCGAGCAGCGCTTGTAGACAAAAAGTTCATGAATGGCCTGGCAGGTGTAGGTATAGCCCCAAAGGCCGCAAGGCACTGCGCTGGTGGGTGGTGGTGACTGAAGTCCTTGCGACCGGTTAGTGGCGGACGGGCATTGTAAGAAAAGATGAAAGAGCTGTGCGTGCGGCTAATAGCCCACCCAAAGCAATAGGGCCTGTCAGGCTGAGCCAGTGCTTGCTTGGTGTTGCAGCCAGTGCGCAATGATGTGCTGCGCATAGCGGCTGGCTACCGCGTTCACAAATGCCGGGAAATCTACGTGTGCGTTGTCATCGGCACGGTCTGAAATGGTGCGTACTGCGGCAAAGGGTACAGCGTAATCAGCGCATGTCTGGGCAATGGCGGCGCCTTCCATTTCCACGGCCAGGGGCTGGTACCCAGCGGTTTGCAGATCCTGGCAAATCAGGTGGCTGGTCTGGGCGGACACAATGAACTGGTCGCCACTGGCAATCAAGCCGCAGTGGGCCCGCAGTTGCAGGCCAGCGAGCATGGGCTCTTGCCAGCTGCCAGCTGTGGCCACGCAATCTTGTGCCGCCTGCAGCAGATCGCGCGTAAGACTGGGGTCGCAGTCAAACGCGGGCGTGGCATAGCCGGGCACCTGCCAGCGTGCAAACAGGGGGCGTGCATCCATGTCGTGCTGCAAAAATTGCTTTGCCACCACGACATCGCCTACATGCACATCTGCCCCCATCCCTCCCGCGACCCCGGTAAACACCAGGCGTTGTGCGCCAAAACGCTCGATCAACGCTGCCGTGGTGGTGGCAGCGGCTACTTTGCCAATGCCCGACAGGGCCAGTACTACGGGCTGCCCATGCAGTGCCCCCACTTCAAACTGGCGGCCGGCGTGTGTGATGGTCTGGCGCTGATCCAAAGCATGGGCCAGGCCCTGTTGTTCTTGGGCAAGTGCGCTCAAAATAGCAGTCGTCATGGGGCAGGTTACTCATGGAGCATAGAAAACGGCCCCGAGGGGCCGTTGAATGCGTGCCAGTGTAGCGGCTGCTTTTTTAGCGCAATTCGCGGCGCAAAATTTTCCCTACGGGTGTTTTGGGCAGCTCGGTGCGGAACTCAATGATCCGTGGCTGTTTGTAGCCTGTGAGATTTTCCTTGCAGAACTTGCGCAGGGTTTCCTCGTTCAGACTGTCGTCCTTCTTGACGACCACCAGCTTTACCGCCTCTCCGGTCTTTTCGTCCGGAACGCCCACGACAGCACACTCCAGAACACCGGGACACATGGCGACCACCTCTTCCACTTCGTTGGGGTAGACGTTGAAGCCACTGACCAGCACCATGTCTTTTTTGCGGTCCACGATCTTGATGAAGCTGCGCTCGTCAATGGTGCCGATATCTCCTGTCAGGAAGTAACCATCTGCGGTCATGACCTTGGCGGTTTCATCAGGGCGCTGCCAGTAGCCAGCCATCACTTGCGGGCCTTTGACAGCAATTTCGCCAGTCTTGCCCACCTCGGTCACGGTCTGGCCGTCATCGCTGACCAGCTTCACGTAGGTGCTGGGGAGCGGGACACCAATCGTGCCGGTAAATTCTTTGGCTGTGACGGGGTTGCAGCTAACTACAGGGCTGGTTTCTGACAAGCCATAGCCTTCCACAATCGGACATCCGGTCTTTTCCAGCCACAGCTTGGCAACCGCTCCTTGCACAGCCATGCCACCGCCGACGGACACCTTCAGGTGGCTCCAGTCCACAGAATTAAAGTCTGCGTGGTGCGCCAGGCCGTTGAACAGCGTGTTCACGGCCGGAAAGCTGTGAAACTTGTGGTTGGACAGCTCCTTGAGCGTGGCTTTGATGTCACGCGGATTGGGAATCAGAATGTTTTTGCCCCCGGTGTGCATGGACAGCATCATGTTCACCGTGAACGCGAAGATGTGATAAAGGGGCAGCGCGCACACGCTGGTCACTTGCTCACCGCTGTTGCGCAGGTCAGTCACCACGGGGTTAAACCATGCTTCGCACTGCAAGGTGTTGGCAATGATGTGGCGGTGCAGCAGTACCGCGCCTTTGCTCACACCTGTGGTGCCTCCGGTGTACTGCAGCACGGCAATATCGTTGGGGCCTATGCCGGGTTTCTTGAAATGGCCGCTGTTGCCACGGCGAATGGCATCTTTGTAGCGCACCGCCTTGGGCAGATCAAAGGCGGGCACCATTTTTTTGACATTGCGCACCACGTAGTTGACCAGGCAGCCTTTGAGCGTGCTCAGCTCATCGCCCATGGCGCACAGAACTACGTGCTCTACAGCGGTTTTGTCGATGCATTGCTGCAAGGTGTGGGCGAAGTTTTCGATGATGACGATGGCTTTGGCGCCAGAGTCTTTGAGCTGGTGTTCCAGCTCCCGTGCGGTGTACAGCGGATTGACGTTGACCACCACAAAGCCAGCACGCAAGATGGCAGCGACGGCCACGGGGTACTGCGGCACGTTGGGCATCATGATGGCGATGCGGTCACCTGCTTGCAGGTCCAGAGACTGAAAGTACGCTGCGAAGGCCTGACTTTGGCGGTCTACGTCGCCAAAGCTCATGTCCTTGCCCATGAAGGAATAGGCAGAGCGTGGGGCATAAGCCTTGAACGCGTGCTCCATCAGCTCCACCAGGGAGTGATAGCTGCCGGGGTCGATATCTGCAGGTACGCCTTCAGGATAGGCCGTTAGCCATGGACGCTCACTCATGCTGTTGTCTCCGCTCAATTGTCGTTGTTAATCGGAAATTGACAGACATGGCGACGGATGGCACCTCCCCCATGCCCAGGGTCTAGGCCCTTTGCCAGAATTGTGGAGGGAGGGAGAAAAGGCACGTCTCTGTGCAAACCCTAGGTTTTTAGTGATACGAGTATCTGTTTTGCTAAAAAACGAACGGCAGTGCGTTTTTTGGCATTGCGCTTTGACAGGTATCAATCACGGGAGGGTGGGCGGCGCATGAAAAAGCCCACATGGCTTGCGCAATGTGGGCGGGTGTGTGGTGAAGTGTGTGTCTGGTGCTCAGGCGATTTGTGCGGCGCGATTGAGCGTGTCACGGGTATCCATGGCTGCTTGGCGCGCAGCGGCTGCAAAGTCTGCGCCTTGCGAGGCATACAGAACGGCGCGAGAGGAGTTGATGATGATGGGGCCACCACCGATGCGCGCAGCCTTCACGGTGGCAACGGCGTCACCACCCTGTGCGCCCACACCGGGAATCAGCAGCGGCAGCGACGGAGCCACTGCACGCACACGCTCAATTTCATGGGGGCGTGTGGCACCTACCACCAAGCCGAGCTGACCGTTGGTGTTCCAGGGGCCTTGCGCCAGTTTGGCCACGTGTTCGAACATGGCTGGCTGGCCAGGCAGATCGGCCAGATGCTGCGCCTGCAGGTCGTCACCACCGGGGTTGGAGGTGCGGCACAGCAGGAAAGCGCCTTTGCCTTCGTACTTCAGGTAGGGCGTGATGGAGTCAAAGCCCATGAACGGCGAGAGCGTCACGGCATCGGCGCCGTAGCGTTCAAAGGCTTCCTTGGCGTATTGCTCAGCGGTGGAGCCAATGTCACCACGCTTGGCATCCAAAATGACGGGCACGTGGGGCGCGACACGGCGCATGTGCTCCATCAATTTTTCCAGCTGGTCTTCAGCGCGGTGCGCAGCGAAGTAGGCGATCTGAGGCTTGAAAGAGTTCACCAGATCGGCAGTGGCATCGACAATGGCAGCGCAGAAGTCGTAGATCTTGGAAGCATCGCCACGCATGGCTGCAGGGAACTTGGAAGGTTCTGGGTCCAGCCCCACGCAGAGCATGGAGTTGTTGCGCGTGGACGCGTCGCGCAGCATGTCGAGAAAAGTCATGAGCAGCAATTGTAGGTGGCAGGCACAATCTACAACCCTATGCCTTCCTTTACCCCCCGACAACTGATTCTTCTGGTGCTCCTAACGCTGATTTGGGGGGTGAACTGGCCCATCATGAAGCTGGGAGTCATGCACTTTCCGCCGCTGAGCTTCCGGGCGCTTTCCATGTGGATAGGGCTGGGCGTGGTCTCTTGCGTGCTGCTGCTGCAAAAGCAGCCTTTGTTCATTGCACGCGAGCACTGGGGCACTATGGCCAAGCTCACGTTTTTCAACATGGTGATCTGGCACTGTCTGGTGATTGTGGCCATGCCCATGGTCTCCAGCGGGCGTGCGGCCATCCTGGGTTACACCATGCCTATTTTTTCAGCAGTTATTGGCGGTTTGGTGTACCGCGACCGACTTGTGGCCCGCGCCTGGTGTGGCGTAGGGGCCGCTTTTCTGGGCGTTTTGCTGCTGCTGTGGCATGAGTTTGGTGCGCTGGGCAGCCGGCCCACCGGCGCACTCATGATCTTGTTTGCCGCCTTGTGCTGGGCCATGGGTACACAAATGATGCGCCGTGCCGCCATGCCTGTGCCGGTGCTGACCATGGCTTTTTGGATGATGCTGATCACCGCCATCGTGCTCTCGCTGGCAGCAATCACGCTGGAGCAGCATCTGTGGCATATGCCTGACAGCGTGGCGGTGAACACCATTTTGTTCAATGGCTTGCTGGTGGTGGGCTTTGCACAAGTGGTCTGGTTTGTGCTGGCGCGCAGCCTTCCGCCTGTGGCCTCTACCCTGAGCGTGATGTTCATTCCCGTTCTGGGGGTGTTCAGCGGGGCGATCTGGCTGGGCGAGGTGCTGCACTGGCAAGACTGGACGGCCGTGTGCCTGATGGTGCTGGCGATTGCTTCGGTACTGTGGCCCCAGCGCAAAAGCGCCTGAGACTGCAACTTTTGCAGCAGATGACACTCAGATGATTTTTAGTTTTTCACGCTGTTTGCGGCGTGCACACGCACCATGCTGAGCCACCTGCTCACCTCACTGATCGACGACATCCATGGCGACACCATCACCTTGAAAGAGCTGCTGGAGCGCAGTGGCCGCCAAGGCATGCTGCTCATTTGTGCGCTGGCCACCTTGCCGTTTCTGATTCCGGTGTCCATCCCCGGTGTGTCTACGGTGTTTGGTGCGGCGATTGTCTTGCTGGCCGCGGCGCTGTTTCTGAACCGGCTGCCGTGGCTGCCGCAGCGCATATTGAACAAGCCACTGGATGCTAAAAAGCTCGTTCCCGTTTTGCGCAAGGGCGTGGGCGTGGTCAGCAAGATTGACTGCTGGGTGCAGCCACGCTGGCTGGGGCTGACCTCGGGCACCCTGCTGCGCCTGAACTGTGCAGCGGTGGTGTTTGGTGGCGTGCTGCTGATGGCACCGCTGGGGCCAATTCCGTTTTCCAACACGGCCCCTGCCGTGGGCATCTTGCTGCTGACGGTGGGGCTGCTGCAGCGCGATGGGCTGTTTGTCATCCTCGGTTATCTGGGGCTGGTGCTGAGCGTGGTGTATTTCAGCGTGCTGGGCTATCTGGCGTGGACGGGTGGCACCTACCTGTTTGGTTGATGCCGCAAAGTGCTGCATACAAAAAAAGCCAGCAGTATGAACTGCTGGCTTTTTTTATAGCTGCTAGCGATTTGTGTGCAAGCGCTAGAGGCCACTTTGGCTGATGTTTATCAGCCTCAGGCCCTGCACCACTTAGCCGTTGGCGCGTTTTTGCAAAATTTCAAATGCGGGCAGGGTCTTGCCTTCGAGCACTTCCAGGAATGCACCGCCGCCGGTAGAGATATAGCCCACCTTGTCTTCAATGCCGTACTTGGCAATGGCGGCCAGCGTGTCACCACCACCGGCAATGCTGAAGGCGGGAGACTCGGCAATCGCCTGAGCGATGACCTTGGTGCCGTTTTCAAACTGGGCAAACTCGAACACGCCCACGGGGCCGTTCCAGACGATGGTGCCGGCCTTCTTGAGCTGGGCTGCCAGCTTGGCAGCGGTCTCGGGGCCGATGTCCAAAATCAGGTCGTCGTCTTGCACCTCGGTGGCCTTCTTGACCGTAGCGACAGCATCGGCAGAAAACGTCTTGGCGGTGACCACATCGGTGGGCACGGGTACATCAGCACCACGGGCGGCCATGGCGTCGATCACGGCCTTGGCATCGGCCACCAGATCGGGTTCGGCCAGACTTTTGCCGATCTTCAGGCCGGCAGCCAGCATGAAGGTGTTGGCAATGCCGCCACCGACGATGAGCTGGTCTACCTTGTCGGCCAGCGACTTGAGGATGGTCAGCTTGGTTGACACCTTGGAGCCAGCCACGATAGCGGCCAGAGGGCGTGCAGGTGCAGCCAGCGCCTTGTTCAGGGCATCAATTTCGGCCGACAGCAGCGGGCCTGCGCAGGCAATGGGTGCGTACTCGGCAATCCCGTAGGTGGTGCCTTCTGCGCGGTGGGCCGTGCCAAAGGCATCGTTGACGAAGATGTCGCACAGTTTGGCCATTTTCTGGGCCAGCTCGGGCTTGTTCTTCTTTTCGCCCACGTTCACGCGGCAGTTCTCCAGCAGCACCACCTGGCCGGGGGCTACCTGCACGCCGTCCACCCAGTTGGCAACCAGCGGCACTTCGCGGCCCAGCAACTCAGACAGGCGCTGCGCCACAGCAGCCAGTGAGTCGGCTGGCTTGAATTCGCCTTCGGTGGGGCGGCCCAGGTGGCTGGTCACCATCACGGCAGCACCCGCCTTCAGTGCCATCTCAATGGCAGGCACCGAGGCGCGCACGCGCGTGTCTTCGGTGATTTCACCGGAGTCGCTCAAAGGTACGTTCAGATCCGCACGGATGAAAACGCGTTGGCCTTGGACTTTGCCCTGGGCGCACAGATCAGAAAAGCGAATGATGTTCATGGCGTCAAACCGTCAAGTCTTATAGAAGTGTGAAAACTGCGCCGCATTGTAGGGGGCGCAACTTTGCCTGCGCTTATTTCCAGCGAATGGGCTCGACCACCACGCTGCCCTTGTCGCTGGACAAGGTGAGCTGGCCTTCCTGAATGGTGGCTTGCAGCTGCATGCTGCGCTCGGCCAGACTGCCCAGCTGCTGGGCGACTTCGGAGTCGATGTAGAGCACTTGCAGCTTGCTTTGGCGGTTGACCTTGCCTTCCAGGCCCTTCCACCAGATGTTGGCGGCATGGTTGAAGGGGTAGACCAGCACGTGGTCAGATTTGTTGCAGGCCTTGGCAATCGGCTTTTCTTCGGGCTGGCCGACTTCAATCCACAGGCGTTTCTGGCCGGTGTAGTCGGTGATGTGCACATCTGGATCGTCCGGATCGCTCAGGCCCACGCCGAAAGAGAGCGTGCCGTCGCCATTGCACAGGGCTTGCAGCTGCCAGGCGTTCAGTGCCAGAGCCACCAGGCGCACCATCATGCGGTCGTCGGTTTCGCTGGGATGGCGTGCCAGCGTCATGTTGTGGTCGCCGTAGTAGCCGTGGTCAATGTCTGCAATCTGCAGGTTGACTTTGAAAATGGTGGACTTGATCGCCATGGGCACGCTGCCCGGAGGCAGTCCTGTTTGAAAATATATAAAAACAAGAGCTGCCAGCGCTGGTGTGTCCTCGCTTTGGCAGCTCTTTGATGCTTAAACGCTTACTGTGTAAGCGTTGGTAGCTATGGTTTACGTGGTTTAAACGCGGCGGGCCAGTTCGGCAGCCTTGCCGATGTACGAGGCAGGCGTCATGGCCAGCAAGCGATCCTTGTCGGCCTGAGGAATTTCCAGACCACTGATCAGCTTGTGCAGATCGGCCGCCTGCACGGTCTTGCCGCGGGTCACTTCCTTGAGCTTCTCGTAAGCGCCTTGCACGCCGTAGCGGCGCATAACGGTCTGAATTGGCTCGGCCAGCACTTCCCAGGCGTGGTCCAGGTCTTCTTGCAGGCGCTCTTCGTTGAGCTCCAGCTTGTTCAGGCCGGTCATCAGCGAGGTGTAGGCCAGTGTGGCGTAACCCAGTGCCACGCCAATGTTGCGCAGCACGGTGGAGTCGGTCAGGTCACGCTGCCAGCGGCTGACGGGCAGCTTTTCAGACAGGTGCTTGAGGATGGCGTTGGCCAGACCCAGGTTGCCTTCGGCGTTCTCAAAGTCAATCGGGTTGACCTTGTGCGGCATGGTGGACGAGCCGATTTCACCGGCTTTGAGACGCTGCTTGAAATAACCCAGCGACACGTAGCCCCAGATGTCACGCGAGAAGTCAATCAAGATGGTATTGGCACGGGCCACAGCATCGAACAGCTCGGCCATGTAGTCGTGCGGCTCGATCTGGATCGAGTAAGGCTGGAACGTCAGGCCCAGGCCCTTGGGCTCTGGCGACTCAATCACATTCTTGGCAAACGCTTCCCAGTCGAAATCTGGCCAGGCCGACAGGTGGGCGTTGTAGTTGCCCACAGCGCCGTTCATCTTGCCCAGCGTCTTGACGTTGGCAATGTTGTCCACGGCCTTTTGCAGGCGCACCAGTACGTTGGCAATTTCCTTGCCCACGGTGGTGGGCGAGGCAGTCTGGCCGTGTGTGCGGCTGAGCATGGGCACATCGGCAAACTGGTGAGCCATCTCGCGCAGCTTCAGTGTGATGCGGTCCAGCGCAGGCAGCACCACCATGTCGCGGCCCACACGGATTTGCAGGGCGTGGCTGGTGTTGTTGATGTCCTCGCTGGTGCAGGCAAAGTGCACAAACTCAGAGGCTTTTTGCAGCTCTGGGCGGCCGTCAAACTTGGCCTTGATCCAGTACTCCACGGCTTTCACGTCGTGGTTGGTCGTCTTCTCGATCTCCTTGATCGCCTCGGCATCGGCTTCGGAGAAATTGCTCACCAGACCGTGCAGATAGGTACGAGCACCTTCGGACAGCGCTGGGAATTCGGCGAAGCCGGCATCCGAAAGCGCGATGAACCAAGTGATTTCCACTTGGACACGGCGGTGCATGTAACCCTGTTCGCTCATGATGGGGCGCAGGGCGGAGAGCTTGGCGGCGTAGCGGCCGTCAAGGGGGGAGAGGGCGGAGATGGAAGACAGGCTCATGGCGCGTGATTGTAGGTGGCGCGGGCAGCGCTTGCACTGTGTGGCTACATATGCAACTGCTGGAGACCCGGAAACGAGCAAGGGCACCCGGTAGGTGCCCTTGTCGGGAATAAAAAGGCTGCGAAGCGTCTTGAAGTGAATTAAGAGAGGGAGGGAGGAGATGCACCCCAAGACGGACAACCACACCAGGTGGAACGGCTTCGCAACACTAAAACTGGCCGGGTTTACAACCCGGACGATGCTTTGTGACTTTTCGAATTTGGGAAAGTTCCCAGATTTTTCAAGGCCATTGGGCAGCGCCTGTATGAATCATAGGGCCAGCAATTTCTCCAGTGGTAGGCGAACGCGCACTTCTTTGTGTGCGACTGGACTGACAATTTTCCAGGCTGGCTGGGCGGTGTCCCGGGGTATGGGTTCGCCAGTCGGCATGCCAGAACGGTTCAGCAGCACGGCAACGCGGGGCGCCGAGGCCGAAGCTCCACGGCGGATGACTACCCCGACTTCCTCGCTGGCCAGCTTGACCCAGGCACCGGGCGGGTAAATGCCCAGTGCCTTGACCAGCGCGGCGCCTGCTTCGTCCATCGACTTGGTCTCGTCGTAGTAGCTGGCCTGCATGGCAGAGGTGACAGACATGGGCTCGCGGTTGGCACGGGGGGCGATGCGGGCACCAAAGATGTCGGCGCGCTGAATCAGACGTGCCATTTGCTGGCCCAGGGTTTTTTCTGCCAGTTTGCCCGGTGCGCGGTGGTGGTGGGTCTTGACGGCGTCCAGCCACAGAGGGTCTGTAATGCCCATGGCTCGCAAGATACTGACGGAGGCATCGGAATGCTGGTCAACCTCCTGTGCCTGCTGAGGGGTCAGCGGCGTGGATTGCTGAGCAAGGTCGTCCTGCAGCCGTGCCATGCCCATGTTCATGCTCAGCGCGGCACGCCCCAGAGGCAAGATGCGGTTTTCTGGCCAGCGCAGGGTCTCACGTGCAACGGTCATGCAGATCACGCTGACCAGCATGGCATGGGTAGCGCTGTAGTAGCGCGTTTCTTCGGCCGACATCTGCATCAGCGCGAGCAATGCCCCATCGGGGTTTTTGAGCAGGTAATTGTTGAGCGCAGAAAACAGATCTTCAAAACGCGAAGCGAAATCACTGTTGTCCGGGTTGCGCAAGAGCTGCGTAAGACCCAGTTGCCACTCGCGCCAGGCAGGAGGGCCCATGTCCTGGGGCACTTCCACTGCTGCCGCAGCCGATTGCATGGTCATGCTGGTGATCTTGTTCAGCGGCTTGTCGGACAGCAGCAAAGATTGCAGCTGCGCCAAGAAGGCTCGGTAGCTTTCGCCCGATTCATCCGTATCCACGTACAGCGTCTGGCCTCGGGCGAGCAAGACGCGCAAATCGTCTGCCGAGCGAATGACAAAACCTTTGTTCGCTAGCAAGCTGCCTCCGACCCCGCGCAGGGCGAAGGGGATAGGCTGGCCAAAGGAGATGGTCGAAAGATTTAGTTCAACGAGTTTCATTGCAATTCAAGCGCGGTTGAACACATTTTTACATTTTGAATGCGGCTCGACCACCATCCAGCCCCAGGGCCCATAGGCGTATCGGTCGGTCAGTCAGAAAACACAGCTTCCCACAAGGCCAAAACCGCATCGCGGTGGGCGGCAATCGAGGAGGCCACCACCAGTCCATTGCCCTCATCCAGCCGAGACTTGTGCTGAATACGGCGCAACTCGCGATAAGCCGTGGCGGCGGCCTGCCCGATCTGGGCCGGCAGCAGCCCTGCTGCTTCTGCACGCTGCAGCAAGGCAATGTTACCGACATTGCCCAGCAGCTCTGGATTCTGTGCAGATTGCGACAGCACCAGAAACTGCACAGCGAACTCTGCATCAACCATGCCTCCGCGGCTGTGTTTGACATCAAAAAGTTCGCCCCGCACGGGGTGTGCACTGCGCACCCGTTCTCGCATGCTCACGATTTCGGCCTTGAGCGACTGCGCATCGCGGGGTGCTGAGATGACCGCTTCGCGCACGCTGTCGAAGCGCTTGCCCAAATCTGCATTGCCCACCACAAACCGCGCACGCGTCATGGCTTGGTGCTCCCACGTCCACGCGGTATTGCTGCCGCGCTGCTGCTGGTAGTCCGCGTAGGATTTAAAGCTGGTGACAAGCAAGCCAGAGTTGCCGTTGGGGCGCAGGGCGGTGTCGATTTCATACAAATCGCCTTCGCCGGTTTTGACGGTGAGCCAGTTGATGAGCTTGCGCACCCATGCGGTGTAAATCTCCGGGGCGTTCTCATCGTCGTCATCAAAGATGAACACAATGTCCAGATCACTGCCATAGCCCAGCTCTTTGCCTCCGAGCTTGCCGTAGCCGATGATTCCAAAGAGCGGATCTTCGCGGTGGCGCTGCTTGAGGCGTTTCCAGCACCATTGCGCTGTAACGCGCAGCACGCTGTCCGCCAGTGCACTCAAGTCATCAGCGACCTGCTCGACCGTAATGAACCCTTCTACATCGCGTGCCAGAGTACGGAATGTTTCTGCATGCTGCGCTCGGCGCAGCAGGTTCAGCAGGTTCTCGTCATCGTCTTCACCCGTGCTCTCCAAAGCGGCCAGGCGCAAAGCCATCTCCTGCTCAAAATCAGTGGCGTTAAAGCGCTCTGTAAAAAGCTGGTCGCTGGCCAGCTCGTCGATGACTCCGGGGTGTTGCTGTAAATAGCGGGCAGGCCATTTGGCTGCACCTAAAAGGTGCAGCAACCGCTCAAGAACCGAGGGCCGCTCCAGTAAAAGTGCCAGATAGCTTTCGCGGCGCAGCAGGGGCTCCAGCCAGGCGATGAAGCGGATGGCGTTGGTCTCTTCCAGTGAGCCCTGGCTCACCCGCTGTGCTGCTTGCTGCACCAGACGAAACAGGCGTGCCCGGGCTTCATCGCGCAGGCCTCGCACTTTGGGATTTTCACGCCATTCAACTAAGCGCTGCGCCATGAGAGGCGGCAGCTGCTCAATCAGGCTTTCCAGATCGGGTGCGCTAGAGGCACCGCTGACGGTGCGCGGGCCATTGCACATGCCGGACTGGCACGTTTGGTTGCCTCCGAGCAAGGTGTCAAATTCTTGGGCCACCAGCTCGCGGTGCGTGTCCAGTTGCCGCAAAAAACTGTGCGTGTCTGCGTAATCCATGGTGTGCGCAATCCATTCCAGATCGTCGTCACGGGTGGGCAGAACGTGGGTTTGCTGATCGTCGAGGTACTGAATGCGGTGCTCAACATTACGCAGGAAGGTGTAGGCCTGTGCAAGCTGCTCTGCGGTTTCTTGCGGCATGAGGTTGGCACGCGCAAGACGTTGCAATGCCTCCAGCGTAGGGCGGCAGCGCAGTTCGGGAAATTGCCCGCCGCGAACCACTTGCAGCAGCTGGACTGTGAATTCAATTTCACGGATGCCGCCACGAGACAGCTTCACATCGTTGGCACGCTCAGGGTGACCGGCACTGCGTCGGGCGGCATGCTCGCGAATCTGGCGGTGCAGTGTGCGCAAGGAGTCAAAGACGTTGTAGTCGAGGTATTTGCGAAAAACAAAGGGCAACACGACAGAGCGCAAGGCCTGAACGTTGGGGGCCTGAATTTCGGAGCGTGGAGCTACGACACGGCTTTTCAGCCAGGCAAAGCGCTCCCACTCCCGGCCATGCACCTGCAGGTAGTCTTCCAGAGATGAAAGACTGACCGCAGCAGGCCCCGAGTTACCGTGGGGGCGCAGGGCCAGATCGACGCGAAAGACAAACCCATGCTCTGTGGTGTCACCAATCAATGCATAGATAGCTTTGACGGCTTTGCCAAAGTATTCATGGTTGCTGATCTTGCCGCGGCCATCTGCAAGGCCTTGGGTTTCCCCCTCGTGCTCATAGACATAAATAAGGTCAATGTCGCTGGAGACATTGAGCTCGCGCGCGCCAAACTTGCCCATGCCAATAATCCACAGGGGAACGGGTTGACCACCAGGGCTGGTGGGCGCTCCATGGCGGCTGTCCAGCTCTTGGCGCACGTGCAGGCAGGCGCGATCCAGTACCAGTTCTGCCAGAACGGTGACTGCGCTGGTAACCGCATGCAGATCAGCCTTGCGGTCACAGTCCAGCACCATGAGCCGTTCCATGACCAGCTGCCGCAAAACACGCAATGCAGCAGATAAGTCCAGTCCTTGGTGTAACAGGGCTTGCAGTGCCTGTTCCATCGCTTCGCGATCAGGAACTGCCGGGGGCAATATGCCCAGCATGTCGGCATAACGACGATGCAGACGCTGCCAAAAGCGAGAGTGGGCGGCGGATGGGCTGGCAACGGGCGTTTGAATATGGTCTGCGATCTGCATGCTTGGCACTGGTTGGTGCGAGTTCAAAGAACCTTCAGGTTGTTCCCTTTGGGGTCATACCCCGAGCAGGGTAAGCGGGCGATAATTCCTGCCACTTGTGAACCCACGAATGATCGATCCGAGCTCTACCCCATCACGCCAGCTGCACATCTTTGCCCGCTTTGCCCGTTGGTCATTGTGGCTGGTGCTGGCTTTTTGGCTGCTGCTGGCGCTGGTATGGGGGACTCTCCATGGAATCATTGTGCCGCGAATTGGAGAGTGGCGGGTTCAGGTAGAGCGCTTAGCGACGCAAGCGCTGGGGGCAGCGGTACGGGTAGATGCCATTGAGGCCAAATCGGATGGTTTATTTCCGACGGTGCACCTTTCTGGGGTGTCCGTTTTAGATGCCCAAGGGCGGGAGGCGCTCAAACTTCAAAGCGTCGTGGCCACCGTGTCAGCGCGCTCGGTCTTGCGGCTGGGGCTGGAGCAGCTGTATATCGATGCGCCAGAGCTGGATATCCGGCATCTGGCAGATGGGCGCTGGCAAGTTGCAGGCCTGGATGTGGTTCAAAGCGATGCCTCGGAAAGCCCCGCGCTGGAGTGGCTGCTTGCACAGCCTGAGCTGGTGATTCAAAAAGGCGTGCTGTTGTTCACAGATGAACAACGTGCCGTGCCCACCGTGCGTTTGCACGATGTGGACCTGGTGCTGCGCAATCGCCACTGGAACCATGTCGTTCGCCTGGATGCCACTCCTGAGGCCGCGGATGGCGAACGGATGCAAGTGGTGGGCGCTTTTCGGCAGCCGCTGCTGCCATCGTCCAAGGCACCCTGGACCCGCTGGAGCGGGCAGTGGTATGCCTCCCTTCAGTTGCATCGCGTGCCTTTGCTGCCGTGGCCCGAGGCATGGGGTGTCCGGGCATTGCAAGGCAATGGCGCAGCGCGGGCATGGATAGATGTGCAGCAAGGACAGCTGGCCGGCCTGACCGTGGATTTGGCGTTGCCACAAGCGTTGGTGCAGTGGCAAGACACCGGCGTTGCGGATCTGGATGTCCGCGCACTGCAAGGCCGCATAGAGGCCAATTGGCAAGCGCAGGCATGGAGTCTCAAAGGGCAGCACTTCAGCTTCATGCAAGCGGACGGTGATAACTGGCCGAGCAGCAATTGGGATGTGCGTCTCGTGGGGCGCGAGGGGCGGCCACACAGCGCGAAAATTGCCCTGGACTATGCAGATTTGGCGATGGCTTCCCAGGTTGTGCAAACCTTGCCACTGCCGGCGCAATGGCGCGAGTCCATGGCGCAATGGACTCCGCAAGGCGAACTGCGGCAACTGCAGCTGCAATGGCAGGACGGCGGCGCTTACCGGGCCAGTGGACGTGTAGCGGGCCTGACGTTGCAGCCGCAGCCTGCAGAGCAAGGCGTGGGCGTTCCGGGGGTGCAGGGGCTGGATGCCAGGTTTGAGCTGACAGAAGGGGGCGGTAATGCGCAACTGAACATGCAGTCCGGGGTGTTGCACTTTCCCGGGGTGTTTGAAGAGCCCGCCATTCCTATGGATGAGCTGCAAGCACAAGTTCGCTGGAGTGTGAAAAACGGCGGCCACGTCAAAGTGGATGTTTCGCAGGTCGCTTTTGCCAATGCAGATGCCCAGGGCACCTTGCATGCTTCGTGGGAGATGGGGCAGCAGGCGCAGGACCGGTTGCCCGGGTATTTGCAGCTTCAGGGCCTGCTCGAGCGTGCCAATGGAGCGCGGGTGCATCGCTATCTGCCGTTAGAAATCCCGGAAATGGCCCGCCACTATGTGCGCGATAGCGTTCAGCAGGGGCAAGGCAGCAAAGTCGAGTTTGAGGTGAAAGGCAACTTGCGGGATATGCCTTTTGAGAGGCCGGGCACGGGGCGTTTTTTCATCAAGGCACCGGTCAGGAATGTGATTTATGAGTTTGCCCCTGCCTCGGTGCAGACCCCTGGAGAGCCAGCATGGCCTGCTCTGACAGATTTGAGTGGCACTTTGATTTTTGAGGGTGCCGGCATGACGGTGCAGCAAGCGAGCACTGGGTTCGTCGGATATCCGAAGCTGCGCATGGGCTCTGTCGCGGCGCATATCCCTGATCTTGAGCACCCCCATTTAACGGTGAATGCTTTGGGGCAGACGGATTTGAATGCAGCGTTGGCGCTGGTGAAAAAATCTCCTTTGGCCGTTTTCACCAGCCACGCCCTGGACGCCACGCAGGCGCAAGGTGATGCCAGTATTGCCTTTGATTTGGAGTTGCCCATTGACCACTTGGAGCGGGCCAAAGTGCGAGGCCGTGTCGGTTTCCAAAACAATGGCCTGCAGTTCAATGAAGAGGCACCGCTGTTGCGCCAATTGCAAGGGGCGGTGCAGTTCCATGACCAGGGGTTTGAGCTGCTCAACGTGCGTGGACAGGCTCTGGGCGGCAGCATCAAGCTGGAAGGCGGCATGCCGTCACTCAAACAAGGTGTACACATCTTGGCGCGCGGCACAGCCACTGCGCAGGGGCTGCAAAAACACAGCGGTATTGCGCTGCTGGCGCAGATTGCAGCGCATGGGCAAGGGCAGGCCGCTTATACGGTTGATGTGAATGCACGCAATGGAACGCAGGATGTCACGGTGCGCTCAGATTTGCGTGGCATCGCGCTGAATTTACCGGCACCTTTTAGCAAGCAAAGCGATGAAGCCTTGCCTTTGACCGTGCAGCAATCGCTGTCTGAGCAACAAATGCAAGAGTTGCGGGTCGACGTTCAGGGGCGTGCCCAAGTGAGTTACACGCGCAACTTGTCGGTGGTGCCTGCACAAGTGGTGCAGGGGCGCATTGTGGTTGGCGAGCCTCCAAACAATGAGCCATTAGAGCGTGGCGTTTCTGCGTACGTGCAATTGCCAGAGCTGGACATGGATGCCTGGAGCCAAGTACTCACGTCCAAGGCTCACAGTGACGGGAGTGAAACCGCATCGCAAGCACAGGCTTATATGCCACAACGACTGAAGCTTTCTGTGGACCGGTTGCTGGTTAAACAGCGCGAACTGCAGTCGGTCAAGGCAGACTTCGTTCAAGCCAGCGCAGTGTGGCGCGGGCGCTTGAATGCCAAGCATTTCGCAGGCCAGGTGGAGTACCGGCTGCCCAGTGCATCGGACCCTTCCGGGCGCTTGTTTGCGCGTTTGTCTCACCTCTCGATCCCCAAGTCAGAAGCCTTGCGGCTGAACCAGGCCACAGGCGATGAGACTTCGTCTGAGCCTGAAACTTTGCCGGCACTCGACATTGAAGTGGAGCGCTTTGAGATTGCCGGAAAAGCGCTGGGCAAGCTGCAATTGCAGGCACGCAATAGCATGGGGCCATCTGGGCGGGACTGGCTGCTGGAGCAGTTTTATTTGACAACGCCAGAAGCTCGCTGGAAAGCGAATGGATATTGGGGTGCCCCGTCGCGCGGTGCTCCCCGCACGACGCACCTGAGCTTTCTGCTAGAGCTCGATAGCTCAGGCAAGTTGCTGGAACGGTTTGGCATGCCCGGTGTGATTCGTGATGGACAAGGGCGATTGAGTGGAAACATCGCGTGGCAGGGTGCGCCAATTACGCCCCACTGGCAGAGCATGGATGGTGGTGTACACATGCAGGTAGACAAGGGACAGTTTCTGAAGGTAGAGCCAGGCATGGGCAAGCTGTTGAGTGTGCTCAGCCTGCAGTCCTTGACCCGTCGGGTAGCACTGGATTTTCGAGATGTGTTCAGCCAGGGTTTTGCATTTGACTATGTGCGTGGCGATATCAGTATCGAGCAAGGCGTAGCACGTACCAATAATTTGCAGATGAAGGGGCTCAATGCCGCGGTGCTGATGGAGGGCAAGGCCAGCTTGATTGATGAAACCCAGGACCTGACGGTGGTGGTTGTGCCAGAAATCAATGCAATGACTGCCTCACTGGCTGCAACGGCCATCAACCCCGTGATCGGACTGGGAAGCTTCTTGGCGCAAATGTTTCTGCGGGGTCCGCTGATGGAGGCCGCAACGCGCACGTTCCATGTGCATGGCCCCTGGAGTGACCCAGTTGTGGACCCGGTCAGTAAAAAGGCGGTTGAAAGAAAATCGACACCCAGCACAGAAGGAGTGGTGCCATGAAGGTTGCAGTACTGCAGATGGTGTCTTCACCTGACGTTGAGGACAATTTGGCTTGTGCGCAGCAATTGATTGCGCAAGCCAGCGCACAAGGGGCTGAGCTGCTGGTACTGCCCGAATATTTTTGCGGCATGGGGCTCCAAGATACCGACAAGCTGGCCTGGGCAGAGCCGCTGGGCAAGGGCCCCATTCAGGAGGCCATGGCTGGATGGGCGCAAGCCTATGGCATCTGGCTGGTTGGGGGGACCGTACCTGTTCAATCCGGTGCTGAAGGCAAAGTGCTCAACACGTCGATGCTCTTTAACCCGCAAGGGCAGCGGGTGGCGCATTACGACAAAATTCACCTCTTTCGTTTTGCAACCGACACGGAGCGCTATGACGAAGCGGCGGTAATTGAGCCGGGTGTTTTGCCGGTGGTGGCCGATATGGTGGACCGCAGCGGACAGCAATGGCGACTGGGGCTTAGCGTGTGCTACGACCTGCGTTTTCCGGAGTTGTACCGACAGCACGTAGCCCAGGGCGCGCACATTTTGTTGGCTCCGTCTGCTTTCACGTACACCACGGGGTTTGCGCACTGGGAGCTGCTGCTGCGCGCCCGTGCAGTGGAAAACCAGTGCTGGATGCTGGCAGCGGCGCAAGGCGGCCAGCATGACAATGGCAGGCAGACCTGGGGGCACAGCATGGTCGTGGATCCGTGGGGGCAAATCGTTGCTGAACAGGCATCGGCTGGTGCAGGCATCAGTTATGCCGTACTGGATGCTGCCTTTTTGCAGCAAGTGCGTCAGCGCTTGCCGGCTTTGGAGCACCGTTGTTTGTAAATCCGCTTCAGCCTTGGCCGTGGCAACGCTGGCACAGCGCATGGCGCCGCTGGTCCCTGTGGACAGTGCTGGTCGTGCTGGTGGTGGGCATGCTCATCATCATGGTGTGGCTGGCTGGGCGCTATGAAGCCTCGCAAGTTCAGGACAAGCTGGACCGAGATGCCGCCCAGGCGGTGGTGGAAATCCGTTCCGGCCTCAATCGCAACCTTCAGGATCTGCAAGCCATCAACCCTATGCACGTGACGCCAGAGCAATGGAGCGTGCGTGTCGCGGAGCTGCTGCAGGTGCGCCGAGAGCTATTGCGGGTGGAGTGGCGCGGTGAAAACCTGAACATTCGCCAGGTGGCAGAGACTCCCTACCGTTCTGTAGAGTGGGATGCGGATTTACGAGAAGAATCTTTCAGCCATGCCGTGACTGCGTGTTCGAACGCGCAGCGCACGAACAGCCCTGCCTACTCGACCAGCTATTTTCAGATCTTGGGCGGCACGATGGGGGCTGAGCTGATGGAGGTGTGCCTGCCGCAAATGGAAGGGGGGCATGTCAGGGGCTTTATGGTGGGTACGTACTCGCTGCAAAACATTCTGATTTCGCAAGTGAGCAAGAACCTGACGCAGAACCAGGAAATCTCTTTTACAGAGCCTGATGGCACGCGTTTGGCGGTGCTGGGGGCTGCGTGGCGCGGATCACGTGTGTTCACATCACAGCAATTGCTGGATTTGCCAGGTAACACCATGGTGCTGCGCATGGACAGCTGGCATCGAGCTCCCAGCGTGTTTCCGAACGTGCTGACAGCACTGGTGACTGGCATGGCCATTGCCCTGGGCTCCGTCTTGATTGTGCTGGTGCGCGATAACCGCCGCAGGCTGCGCGCAGAGCGCGATCTGGGAGATGCGCTGGCCTTTCGCAAGGCCATGGAAGACTCTCTCATCACCGGCCTGCGGGCGCGTGACTTGCAGGGGCGCATCAGCTACGTCAACCCTGCTTTTTGCGCCATGGTGGGCTTTAGCGCCGAAGAGCTGCTGGGCCAGAGCTTTGCACCCTATTGGCCTCCAGAGCTGGCCGAGGAGTATGTGCGCCGGCAGGCGCGGCGTTTGTCAGGTGCGATGCCTCCTGCGCGGGAGGGGCACGAGTCCGTGTTTATGCGCAAAGATGGCACGAGGTTTCCGGTGCTGATCTTTGAGGCACCACTGATCAACGCACAAGGCCAGCAAACGGGCTGGATGAGCGCATTTATCGACATCACTGAGCAGCGTCGCATGGAGGATCTGTCGCGTGCCTCGCATGAACGGCTGCAGGCTACGGCGCGGTTGGCGACGGTGGGCGAAATGGCCTCCTTGCTGAGCCACGAACTCACACAGCCGTTGATGGCCATGTCCAGTTATGCCAACGGTTCACTCAATATGCTCCAGCACGACGGGGATCTGGCGT
>Ga0308157_10003739_pt1 | contig 21460 bp, 19 predicted proteins | sample PhyBR1_FD_201035 | JGI IMG/M metagenome (GOLD analysis project Ga0308157, IMG submission 201035) | Phyllosphere microbial communities from UC Gill Tract Community Farm, Albany, California, United States - DLSLB.R1 | ecosystem: Host-associated > Plants > Phyllosphere > Unclassified | place: USA...
TTTTTTCGCGCCCGGCTTGGCCTCCACCGTCCACAGGTAGATTTCGCCCAGGCCGGTCGACACCGGTCCCATGGCCGGCGCGACGCCGGCCGGCAGCTGCGCGCGCGCCTGCTGCAGGCGCTCGCCGACCAGCTGGCGCGCGAAGAACAGGTCGGTGCCGTCCTTGAAGACCACGGTGACCTGCGACAGGCCGTAGCGCGACAGCGAGCGTGTCTGCTCCAGGCCGGGCAGGCCGGCCATCAGGGTCTCGATCGGGAAGGTGACGCGCTGCTCGGTCTCCAGCGGCGAGTAGCCGGGTGCCGGCGTGTTGACCTGCACCTGGACGTTGGTGATGTCGGGCACGGCGTCGATCGGCAGCTTCTGGTAGTTGTAGACGCCGAGGGCGGCCATGGCGGCCACCGCCAGCAGCACCAGCCAGCGCTGGGCGATGGCGAAGCGGATCAGGCGTTCAAACATGGTGTCCTCCGTTTCAGTGCGCATGTTCGGCGCCGTCCTTGCCCAGTTCCGCCTTGAGCACGAAGCTGCCGGCCGCCGCGTAGCGCGCGCCGGCAGCCAGGCCCTGGACGATCTCGGTCAGCTTGCCGTCGCTGCGGCCGGGCGTGACCGGCCGCGCGCGGAAACCGCCCGCCTCCTTGACGAACACCACCGGCTTGCCGTCCACCGTCTGGATGGCGTCGGCCGCCACGGTGACGGCGGCGTTGGCCGCGTCGCCGGCGTTGGCGGCGGCGCCGCCGGTTGCGTTGGCGGCGCTGGCGGCGTTGGCGGCGTTGGCTGCGCTGGCGCCGGCGCGGCCGGACGGCACGTCGACGCTGACGAACAGGCCGGGGCGCCAGGCGCGGTCGGGATTGGCCAGCGCCACGCGGGCCTTGGCGGTGCGGGTCTGCTCGCCCAGCAGCGCGCCGACGTAGGTGATCTTGCCGCTGGCCTGCGCCTCGAAGGCGGAGGCCTTGACCAGCACCGTCTGGCCCACGCGCACCAGCGCCAGGTCGCGCGGCGGCACGGCGATCTCCGCCCACACTTGCGACAGGTCGGAGATGGTGAAGACGGCGGCATCCTCCTTGACCGCCTCGCCCAGCGCGAGGTGCTTCTCCATCACCACGCCGTCGAACGGCGCCCGCAGTTCCAGGCGGTTCAGCTGCGCGCCGCCCGCCGCACCCGTGCCCGCGCCGGCGCCGATGGCGTCGAGCTTCTGGCGTGCGTTGCGCAGCGCGATCCCGGCTTCGCTCCGCGCCTGCCTGGCTTGCAGGTAGTCCTGTTCGGCGGAGATCTTGTCCTGCCACAGGCGGCGTTCGCGCTCGAAGGTGGTGGTGGCCAGCGCCAGCCGGCGCTCGGCCGACAACAGCTCGCTGCGCTGCTCGGACAGGGCGCTGCTGGCGATCACCGCCAGTACCTGCCCGCGCCTGACGTTCTGGCCCAGCTCCGCGCGCACGCTGGTGACCACGCCGGCCAGCTTGGGCACGACGTGCGCGGTGCGGTCCTCGTTGAAGCGGATCTCGCCCGGCAGCGTGATGGCGACATCGATCCGCGCCGGCGCCGCCACCGCCAGCACGATGCCGGCGGCCTTGGCCTGCGTGTCGTCGAGCGCGATCTTGTCCGGCGGCGCGTCGGCATGCGCGCCCTGCTCCGGCGCCGCCTTGTCCACGTGTTCGCCGTGCGCCGACGCCGATGCCGCCAGCTCCGCGGGCTCCGCCTGGCCCGGGTGGCGCGAGTGGCCCGCCTGACCTGCTTGGCCGGATTGGGCGTCGCGGGCGTCCTGGCCGGCGCCGCGCCGGGGCATCAGCATCAACGCCGCCAGCAGCAGTCCGATGATCGCCATGACGGCGATGGTGATTTTCTGCGTTTTATTCATGGTCTTCTCCGAGGATGCGGTCGATGGCGGCCAGCGCGCGGTGCGCGTCCGCCAGGGCGTTCAGGTGCAGCGTCTGCGCCTGCAGCAAGGTGCGCTGGGCGTCGAGCACGTCGAGGAAGCCGAACTTGCCGTATTCGAAGCCGGTGCTGGCGGCGTCGTAGGCGCTTTGCGCGCCGGGCAGGATGTCGTCGCGCTGGGCCTGCGCCTGCTGGCGGGCGACCTCGAACTCGCCGCGCGCCAGCGCCAGCTCGCCCTCCAGCCGCAGCGCGGTGGCGGCCAGCTCGTCGCGCGCCTGGTCGACGCGGCGCGCCGATTCCAGCACGCCGCCCTGGTTGCGGTCGAACAGCGGCAGCGGCACCGAGATGCCGATCACCGCCTGCGAGCGCCCCGCCTCCTCCAAGCGCTTGCTGCCGACGCTGAGCGTCAGGTCCGGCGCACGCTTGCTGAGCTCCACCTGCGCCAACGCCTGGCGCCGCGCCAGCTCCGCGCGGGCCAGCGCCAGCGCCGGCGCGCGTTGCAGCCGCGCGCGCAGGGCCTGGTCCGGCGGCAGCGCCGGCAGCGCGTCGATGGCGCCGTCGACCCGCTCGAAGCGCGGCGCCGGATTGCCCCACAGCGCCGCCAGCCGCTGGCGCGCGCCGGCCAGCGCGCCGTCGGCGCGGACCAGCTCCAGCCGCACCGAGGACGCGGCCACGTTGGCGCGGGTCTCCTCCACCGGCGACACCTTGCCGGCCACCACGCGGCGCGCGGTGGCGCCGGCCGCGCGCCGCGCCAGCTCGGCGGCCTGGCGCGCCAGCCGCACATGCTCCTGCGCCGCCAGCACGGCGAACCAGGCGTCGATCACGCCGGCGCGCGTCTCGGCCTGGCGCAGCGCCAGCGAGGCCGAGGCGCTGTCGCGGCCACGCCCGGCCGCCAGCACGCGGGCCGCGCGCTTGCCGCCCAGCTCGAGCGGCTGGCTCAGTTGGAAGGTGGTCTCGCGCGCGGCGTCGCCGCGGCGGGCGCCGACCCGTTCGGCCGACAGCGTGGGATTGGGTTGCAGGCCGGCCTGCAGCACGGCGCCGTCCTGCGCGCCCAGCTCATGGCGGGCGGCGGCCAGCCCGGGATTGGCGCCGGCGGCCAGCGCCAGCGCGGCCGGCAGCGTCAGCGGCGCGGACGGCTCGGTTTCGGCCCGCGCAGGCGCGGACCATGCCGCTACGACGAGCGGCAGCACATACTTGAACATCGAATTCTCCAGAAAGGGACAGGAATTCGACGAGACTCAGGCGTCTGGGAAAGGGGGCGAGGGCCTCGTCGCGCTAGGCGACGAGCAGCCAGTCGGGCCGCGCGGGCCCGTCGGAGATAAAGGACAGGTAGCGCGACGGCGACGGCGGCGCGTGGGCGCACGGCGCGGCGGCCAGCACCAGCGCGGCGCCGGCCGGCACCGAGGCCTGCACCGCGTGGTGGCAGACCTCGCAGTCGCTGTGGACCTTGGCCGGCTTGTCCTGGCCGGCGTCGTCGCCGGCCTGCGCCTGGTGCTGGTGGCCGTGGTGGCCGAAATGCGCCGCCTTGGCCGGCTCGTGCTGGCAATACACCGCCGCCATCGACCAGGCGTACTGGATCGGCAGGATGGTGAGCAGCAGGATGAGCAGGATTTTTTTCACGCGGCCATTGTAGCAGCCCGCGCGGTTTTTTTCCGCCGGCCGGGCTTGTGTAATCGGCATGTCATACGACGTCATTACTCTATGGCCTCCTTCACCTCATTCCAGGAATCGCCCATGCATCGCCTCCCCGCCCGCCCGCTGCTGCTGGCCGCCAGCATCGCCCTCGCCCTCGCCGCCTGCGGCGCCGGCTCCGAAGACCAGGTGCTGGCGATCCCGCCGGCGCCGGCCGACCAGGGCGCGGCCGAGGTGGTGGCGGTGCCGGCCGTCACCGCCTTCGTCGACACCGCCGCCACCAACCAGCGCGGCGACGCCCGCTACGCCACGCTGGCCACCAACGCCGGCGTGCGCGTGCTGGGCGGCTTCCTGCAGGTGTGGAAGCCGCTGACCGAGATCGTCGACGCCGGCGTCAGCGCCGACGCGGCGGCCGGCTTCCCGGCGGTGCTGCCGTCGGCCTGGTCCGGCGTGCCCAACGACGGCAGCGACGGCGGCACCATCGTCAACGCCGCCGTGCACGCGGCCAATATCGACTACGTGGTGCGCGCCACCGCCGCCCGCACGCCGGCGCAGGCGCTGCAGGCCTACCTGGACGACCGCCGCGCCAAGGGCTACAGCGTGACCGACGGCCTGGGCCCGCTGACGGCGGCCTGGCGCGCGGCCGCCCAGCAGACCACCACCATCACCGCCATCGCCGACGACGCCACCGTCAAGTTGTACAACGACGGCGGCAACAACACCGGCGTCGGCGGCGCCGCCAATCCCGGCTTCGGCGCGGTGGTGGACCTGGTCAACCTGGTCGGCACCAACGGCTCGACCGAGCCGGCCAAGCGCTTCTATAAGTACGCCCGCCCCTACCGCTGGAGCGGCGCGGTGCAGGTGCTGCCGGCGCTGGTGCCGGCCAAGAGCGGCACGCCGACCACCGACGGCGGCTTCACCAGCGGCCATTCGGCCGAGGCGATGCGCGACACGCTGGCGATGGCGTACGCGCTGCCGGAGCGCTACCAGGAGCTGCTCAGCCGCGGGCTGGAGCTGGGCGAGGCGCGCATCTGGGCCGGCATGCACTCGCCGCTGGACGTGCTGAGCGGGCGCATCCACGCCACCGCCGTGGTGGCGGCCAACCTGGCCGACCCGGCCAACGCCGCGAAAAAGAGCGCGGCGGTGGCGCAGGCGCACGCCACGCTGATGGCCGCCACCTCCACCACGGCCGACAGCTTCCTGGCCTACGCGCAGTCGGGCGCGGGCGGCGACCGCTTCGCCGACCACGACGTCAACCGGGCCAACTACCTGCGCCGCAGCACCTACGGCCTGCCGGCCGTCGGCGCCCCCGGCGCGCCGGCGGTGGTGCCCAAGGGCGCCGAGGTGCTGCTGGAGACCCGCCTGCCCTACCTGAGCGAGGCGCAGCGGCGCGTGGTGCTCAAGACCACGGCGCTGCCGTCCGGCTCGGCCGTGATGGACGACCCCGAGGGCTGGGGCAGGCTGAACCTGTTCGCCGCGGCCGACGGCTACGGCGCCTTCAGCGGCAACGTGGTGCTGGCGATGGACGCGGCCAGGGGCGGCTTCAACGCGGCCGACCGCTGGCGCAACGACATCGGCGGCACGGGCAAGCTGGTCAAACAGGGCAGCGGCACGCTCACACTGGCCGGCAACAACAGCTGGAGCGGCGGCACCGAGCTGACCGCCGGCGCGCTGGAGGGCGACAGCGCCGCCGCCTTCGGCAACGGCGACGTCTACGTCAGCGGCGGCACGCTGATCGCCAACGCCCCGGCCGCGCTCAGGCTGGCCGGCCGCTACACCCAGCTGGCCGGCGCCACCACGCTGGAGCTGGACCTGGGCGGCGGCGCGCGCGGCAGCCTGGCGGTGGCCGGCGACGCCGTGATCGCCGGCGGCACGCTGCACATCAAGTTCGCCGGTGGCTACCAGCCCAAGGCGGGCGAGGTGCTGACCGTGCTGACGGCCGGCCGTTTGACGGGCCGCTTCGCCGCCATCCAGGTCGACGGCCGCAGCGCCACGCCGAGCTACAGCGGCACGGCGCTGACGCTGACCATCGGCGGCTAAATGTGCCGGCGGCGGCCTGATCGCCACAAGGCCGCCGCTTGAAACTACAATAGGGCTTCCCGGTTAACGAGAGGCAGCGCATGAATCCAGACGAGCAGCCCGCGGCATCGCAAGGCGACTTCTTCAACACGCTCAACGACAAGGTCGACGCCCACGGCGCGCTGGTCGACCGCTTCCATGCCGACCTGCAGAACTTTTCCAAGCAAATCGCCGGCTGCGACAAGCTGGTGCGCATGGCCCACATCAGCCTGAACCAGATCGACGCCCGCATCGCCGAGGCGGTGCGCATCGAGACGCAGGCCGCGGTGCAACTGGAGGCCACCGGGCGCGAGGCCGCGCGCGCGGCCACCGAGGCGGCCGACGCCGCCGTGGCCGGGCTGGTCGGCCAGCTGCGGGCCGCCACCAGCGAGGCGGCGCAGGTGTGCCAGGCGCTGCACCGGGCGCGCGGCCAGACCGGCCTGTGGCTGGGCGCCTACGCGGCCGGCACGCTGGTGCTGTGCCTGCTGTCGGCGTGGATCGCCTTCAAGCTGCATCCGGACACGCCGGTGCCGCCCGAGGTGGCCGCGTCCGCCGAGCTGGGCCGCAAGCACGCGGCGCTGCTGGAGAAGGCCAGCGACAAGGAGCTCAAGCTGATCAAGGAAATCCAGGCGCGCCGGGCGCGGCCGAAGTAGGCGCGCGGCGCGGCCGCCATCCCGGCCGCGGCCGGGTGGCCGCCCGGTTGGCGCGCCGCCGCCGCGTGGCCGCGTGGCTGCGCCTCGGTTGGGGATCAGTTGGGCGTCAGGCCGTACTTGCGCAGCATGCGCGCCAGCGTGCCGTCGGCGCGCATGGCCTCGTGCGCGGCGCGCCAGGCGCGGCACTCGTCCTCGCCGATGTCGCGCGAGCCGGCCAGCCAGATGTCGCCGCTGCGGAACACCGGGCTGAAGTCGAAGTCGGCCTCGTGGAAGCCGTCCAGCCGGGCCGCGTGGCGGTGGATGTCCTCGCCGCCGTAGGTGGCGTCCACCACGCCCTTGCTGACCATGCGCATGCACTCGCGCACCGACGCGCACTCGGCCACCGCGCCGAAGTGCAGCGACTCCAGCAGGCGCTTGTGCGGCGAGCCGCGCAGCACCGCCACCGGCCGCGCCGCCAGCGCCGCCGGATCGCGCAGGTCGACGCCGCCGTGGCGGCCGACAAACACGAAGTCCTGCCGGCGCAGCCGCACCAGCCAGCGGTACTGCGCCTCGCGCTCGGGGGTGCGGGTCAGCGGCACCACCAGCGTGCGCGCGTGCACGCCGGTCAGCGCCAGCGCCCGCTGCCACGGATAGAACTCCAGCGTGGCCGGCGCGCCCACGCGGCGCGCCATCTCCTGCGCCAGCTCGACCAGCGCGCCGGGACTGTCGCCGCCCTGCGCCGCCGCGTACGGCGGCAGGTCGGCCGCCACCAGGCGCAGCGGTTCGGGCGGGGCGGCGCGCGCGGCCGGCGCCCCGGCCAGCGCCAGCGCCAGCGACACCGCCAACGCCAGCGAGCGCCGCCACGTCAACGCCCGCGCCGCCGCGTGCCGGCCGCTCATGGCGCGTCCCCGCCGCAGGGCAGGCTCAGCGACACCCGCGTGCCGCGCCGCGGCGCGCTGTCAAGCGTGACCTGGCCGCGCATCAGCCCCACCACCATGCTGTGCACGCTGGCCAACCCGAGCCCGGCCCCGGTCAGGCCCAGCTGGGTGGTGTAGAACGGCTCGAACACTTGCGACACATGCTCGGGCGCGATGCCGACGCCGTCGTCGCGCCAGTCGATGTGGACCGCGTCGCCGCCGGCGCGCGCCGCGACCACGATGGCGCCGCCGGCGCGCCCGGCAAACGCGTGCAGCAGGCAGTTGTCCATCAGGTGCTGGAACACCTGCTGGCAGGCGCCCGGATAGCCGTGCAGCCACAGCTGCTCCGGCAGCGCCAGCGTCAGGCTGACGCCGCGCTCGCGCAGGCCCTGCCGCCAGGCGTTGGCGCACAGGCGCAGGCGCTCGGCCAGGTCGAAGCGGCTGGCCGGCTCGTGGGTCGGCTGGGCGGCCAGGCCCTTGAAGCGCTCGACCAGGCCGCCGATCTGGCCCAGCGCGCGGTCGACCAGCGCGCCGCCTTCGGTGACGCTGGCCAGCAGCCCGGCCACCTCGCTGCGGCGCAGGCGGCCGGCGTCCAGGCCGCGCCGCAGCGCCTCGGCCTGGGCCGTGATGGCGCTGGCCGCCACCCGGGCGTTGCCCAGCGGCGTGTTGAGCTCGTGCGCCATGCCGACCACCATGCGCGACAGGCCCAGCTGCTTCTCCTGCTGCATCAGCGCCCGCATCGCGTGGCCCAGCTCGTCGGTGCGCTCGCGCACCTGCTGCTCGAGGCGGTCGTGCGCGGCCTGCAGCGCCCGCTCGGCGCCCTGGCGCACCGCCACCTCGCGCTGCAGCGTGGCGAGCGCCTCGCCCAGCTCGGCGTTGCGCTGCATCAGCGAGTTCTCCAGCACCGTGCCGTGCTGCGCCAGCAGGGCGTTCTGGTGCAGCAGCTGCGGGCGCTCCATGACCGCGCTCAAGGTCTCGCCCAGCGCGGCGCACAGCGCGCGCTTCTGGCCGCGCTCGGCCGCCACCTGGCCGATGGCGGCCTGCAGCGCCGCCTCCACGTGGCCCCAGCGGCGGCCGTAGCGGCGCACCGCGTGCAGCGTGATCTCGCGCAGGCGCGCGCCGTGCGGGGTGTCGGCGTCCAGCCCGGCCTCGTAGGCGCGCAGCGCGGCCCAGGCGCGCGCCGGCTCGCCGTCGGCGCAGTCGGCCAGCAGCGCCGACAGCGTCACCCACGGCGTCCAGTAGCCGTCGCGGCCGAAGCGCGCGTGCAGCTGGCCGATGTAGTCGCGGCAGGCGCCGCTCTGCTCGCAGCTGGCGCTGACCACGGCCAGGTTCAGCAGCGCCAGGCATTCCTGCGGCGCCAGCCCGTACTCGCGGGTGCGGCGCAGCACCAGCTGGCGCCGCGCCAGGCAGTCCTGCCACAGCGGCGCGGCGGCCGCCTCGTCGGCCTCCTCCAGCGCCAGGTAGTAGGCGCCCGAGGCGGCGCTGTCGAGCAGCATGACGTCGATGGCCGGGCTCAGCTCGTCCGGCCGGGCCAGCGTGGCGGCGCAGAACTGCAGCAGCTCCGGGTACATCTCGGCGCTGAGCATGACGCGGCAGCGGGCGGCGCGCATCTGGGCGGCCAGCCGCGGCAGCGCGCAGCGCGCGTACAGCTCGGCGGCGCGGGCCAGGCTGTCGAGCGCGGCGTGGTGCAGGCGCAGCCGGGTCTGCACCGCGTGCAGCGCCCGCAGCGCGGCGGCCTGGGCCAGCGGATGCTGCTCGGTCTGGGCCCGCAGCTGCAGCGCGCGGGCCGGCAGCAGCAGGGCGTCGGCCGCGCAGGCCGGATCGGCCGCGCGCGCCAGCAGCGCGAACGCCTCCAGCTCCAGCGCCTGCGAGCCGTTGAGCCGGCGCGCGGCCAGCTGGCGCAGCGTGGCCGCGTGCTGCGGCATCTCGTGCGCCATCAGGCAGGCGCGCAGCAGCTGCAGCAGCGGCTCGGCGCCGGCCACCTCGCTGTCGCTCGCGGCGACCGGTCGTGTTTCAGATGCGGACATGGCACTGCCCCCGTGGCGGACTCTGATCGGTCCAGTATTACACGAAGTCGCTTGCGGCTGAACAGTCGATCGCAAGGCTGTTGCAAATCGGTGGCGGCGATGGTATTTATATGGCATTTATATTAACAACATCCTTGCGACGCGGCCCGACGCCCCCGCCGGCGCTGTCGCTGGCGCCGCTGCCGGCCGCCGGCGCGCCGACCAGGCGGACGCACGCGCGCGCCGCCTGGCTTATGATGGCGGGATTTGAACGGGCGGCTGCGGTGAAACTAACCCTGGTGGTACTGGATGGCGTGCAGGCGCTGGACGTGGCGGGTCCGCTGGACGTGTTCGCCGAGGCCAACCACTTCCTGCCCGAGGCGCGGCGCTACGCCGTCACGCTGGTGGGCGGCCGCCCGGACAGCGTGGCGTGCTCCAGCGGCATCGAGTTCAAGGTCCATTGCGGCTACCTCGACCACCACGCCGACAGCGACACGCTGCTGGTGGCCGGCGGCCCGCGCTTCCCGGACTACCGGCCGGAGCCGGCCCTGGTCGACTGGCTGCGGCTGCGCGCGCGCGGCGCCCGCCGCTACGGCGCGGTGTGCAACGGCGTGTTCCTGCTGGGGCACGCCGGCCTGCTGGGCGGACGCGAGATCACCACCCACTGGGACCACGCGCAGCGGCTGGCCGACCAGTTCCCCGGCGCGAACGTGCGGCCCGACAAGGTCTTCGTGCGCGACGGCAACCTGTTCACCTGCGGCGGGGTGGCGGCCGGCATCGACCTGTGCCTGGCGCTGATCGCCGAGGACTGGGGCCACGAGCTGGCGATGAAGGTGGCCAAGCGCCTGATCGTCTACATCCGGCGCGACGGCGGGCAGTCGCAGTACAGCCCCTACCTGGCGGTCGGCCCGGACGAGGACTCGCTGGTGGCCCGGGTGCTCAGGCACGTGACCGACCACATCGGCGACGCCCTGACCATCGAGGAAATCGCCGACGCGGTGGGCGTGAGCCGGCGCACCTTCTCGCGCGCCTTCGCCAGGCACGCGCAGGTGACGCCGTCGGTGTTCGTCGACCAGGTGCGCATCGACGTCGCCCGCAAGCTGCTGGAGGAGACCGACGTGCCGCTCAAGACGGTGGCCTTCCGCTGCGGCTTCGGCAGCGCCGCCCAGATGCGCATGATCTTTTCTCGCCAGCTGGGCACCACGCCCAGGCTGTACCGCGAACGCTTCCGCGCCGGCGACCTGGGCCGGGCCGCTTAGCGGATTTGGGGACATCCGGCGTCGCTTTTGGGCCAGCGCCCGCACCGGCGGGCGGCGCCGGGGCAGAATGGGCTCACGCAAACCACCCCTGGAGTCATGATGGAAACCGCCCGATCCTCCCCCGCAGCCGCCGCCGCCCCCGCGCGCGCCGCGCCGTCGCTGCGCCACCTGCCCGTCAGCCTGTTCGGCTCCGTGATGAGCGTGGCCGGCCTGGCGCTGGCCTGGCGCCTGGCCGGCAAGACCTACGGCACCGGCGACGCGGTGCCGAACGCGCTCGGCGCCGCCGCGCTGGCGCTGTTCGCGGTGCTGGCGCTGGGCTACCTGGCCAAGCTGCTGCGCCATCCCGCGCTGGTGCGGCAGGAATTCGCGCACCCGGTGACCGGCAGCTTCTTCGGCACCGTCGGCATCAGCGTGCTGCTGCTGTCGAGCGTGATCGGCGGCTACAGCGCGCCGGCCCAGCTGGCGGTGTGGAGCGTCGGCACGGCGGCCACGCTGGCGCTGAGCGTGGTCATGATCTCCCGCCTGCTCAACGGCGACGCCGCGCCGGCCAGCGTGGTGCCGGCCTGGCTGATCGCCGGCGTCGGCAGCCTCGACATCGTGGTGACCGGCGGCGCGCTGCCGGCCGGCTGGACGCACGAGGTGAACCTGCTGGCGGCCGCCATCGGCGGCGTCAGCGCGCTGGTGTTCTTCGTGCTGATCTTCTCGCGGCTGGTGCACCAGGCGCCGCTGGCCGCGCCGATGCGGCCGTCCAAGATGATCCTGGTGGCGCCGTTCGCGGTCGGCTTCATCGCCTACGTCAACCTGGTGCACCGGGTCGACATGTTCGCCGCGCTGCTGTTCTACTTCGGGCTGTTCCTGTTCGTGATCGTCGCCTACCGCCTGGCCGCGCGGCCGGCGCCGTTCTCGCCGGCGTGGTGGGCGATCGGCTTCCCGCTGGCGGCGCTGTCCAACGCCGCGCTGATGTACGCCGGCGCGGTCGGCGGCGCCGGCCTGCAATGGATCGCCGCGCTGCTGCTGTCGCTGCTGACGGCCGCCGTGCTGGTGCTGGCCGTGCGCACGCTGTGGGACCTGGCCGCCGGCCGCCTGCTGACCGCCTGAGAGGAGCCGCCATGGACCTGCCACTGAACCTGGGTCAGAACCTGGACGACTACGACGATTTCTACGCCATGCTCAGCGATTCGCACCAGGACCTGGACGCGCGGCAAAGCCGGATGCTGAGCGACCAGCTGATCCTGCTGCTGTCCAACCACATCGGCGACCTGGCGGTGCTGCGGCAGGCGTTCGCGCTGGCGCGCGTGCATGTCGAGCGCACGCTGCCGCGTTGAAGCGCCGCGCTCAGTCGCGCTGTTTATAGTGGACGTGGAGCGCGTACGGCAAGCCGATCAGGACGGACACCCATGGGAAGCCGACGATGATGTGGGCGCAGGCCACCACGAACAGGCAGCCCACCGCCAGCGCGAAAGCCATGCCCAGGCGGTCTTGCCACTTGCCGGCGGCGCCGCGCCCGGCTGCCGGCGCGGCGGAGGGCACGCCGGACTGCGCGCCCCCGGCGTCGCCGGCCGGCTGCCGCTCCGGCACCGGCACCTGGACCGGCCGGTGCAGGCGCGTCAGCGGCGCGCCGCGTTCGAGGATGGCGCTGGAACGGCACTCGTTGGCGCAGCGCAGCTCCGCCTCGATGGTCCAGCTGTCGAGGCGCCGGCCCCAGTTTTCCAGCGCCACGGCGCCGGCCTCGTCCATGCGATGGTAGGCGCTGTTTTCGTTCTTCGGATTCATCTCGTTGGATAACTTCGCCTGTTCCGCATACAGCGTCGCCAGCAGATGGTGCGCGGGCGCGGCCGCCGCGGACCTGGCGAACAGCGGCAGCTTGGCCCACGATGCCGCTTCGTCGCCGGGCAGGAACAGCGGCCCCGCCGGCACCAGGCTGGACGGCACGCGGATGTCGAGATCGGCCGAGATGGCGGCCGCCAGCTGCTTCCAGTGGGTGTCGGGCACCTCGAGCTTGCCCGGCCGCTCGGCGACCCGCCAATAGTTATCGAGCTCGCCGCCCCAGTGGGCCGCGTCCGGGAAGGCCGGGTAGTGGCCGTCGTCGGGCAGCAGCGGATGCTCGTGCCACGCGGCCCGCTCCCGTCCCACGATCCAGATCTCGTGGCGGTCGGCGAAATGCACCGCCAGCGCGTACCCGCTGCCGAGGATGGTGCGCTCGGTGTCGATGCCGAATTCGGCGGGCAGGTGCAGCGACAGCCGCAGCGCGCCGCACTGGCGCAGGATGCCCAGCCACCAAGTGAAATCGTCGGCCAGCAGGGCGTTGCCGTCCGGCGCACGGAACTGCAGTCGGGCGCCGAAGAAGATGCCGTGGCGGTACCAGTCCTCCAGCCCGGCGTGGCCGCGCAGGAACTGCGTGCCGTAGCTGACCAGCGCCATCTGGCGCGCTATCGATGTGTGACGCAAACGTCCTCCCCTGGTTATGCGCGCCGGACGACGCATGCGTCACGGCCGCAATCGGCGCTCATTGTACAGATGGCGCCCCCGCCCGGAGATAACAGACAAGCTTATCGTACGCATCCCGCTCCCCAGCGCACATGACAACGACAGATGTCTCAAAAATGCCATTGTGACAATAAGTGAGAATGTAAGGGGTGAAGTCGGTGGATCATTGATCGTTGTCAAAGATTTATCAAAAAAAACCAATGAAATCACACCGTCCAAAAAGGGGGAGTCATGCGCCTCGCACTACTTACGTCTTGCGCTCTGATATTGATGAGTGGTTGTGCAAATCTTAATACCGTCCACCGTTCTTTAAATCTGGGGAATGAGTCAAAATCCAAGGCCGTGGCTATCGACGGCTACCAACAACCCATTTTTTCACAGTTGCGTAACAGGGACAACGTGGGTGTCGAGAATCCGGATTACTTTATTGTTTGCCCCAATCCTCCAGTGGAGGCGATATCGGCAAGCAACCTATCGGCCGCATTAACGAATGGTTTCAAGGCGGGGCAGTCCGCTGCAGGCGCCGGCGCGACCAATGACACCCAAGCCGCGCTCGTTAGCGCAGTGGCCGCCGCCTCAATTGGACTCAGGACCAATTCGACCACCTTGTTGTCGTATAACGCGACCGCCAATTGCCTGGCCTATATGGGTGGCGCGACCAGGGACAAAAAATTCATGGAGTTAGCTCGGCGCAATCAGCACATCACGCTTGCGATCCTCGCCATCGAGCAGCTCACCGGAGTGGCGCAGGCCGGGCAGGCATCGATGACAACCGGCGGCAGCAGCGCCACCGGTGCAGAAAACCTGACCCCGCTGCAAACCGCCCTGGACAATTCTCAGAAGGAGGCCAATTCCGCGAAGACCAAGCAAGCCGACGCCGCAGCAGACAGGGAAAAGGCGCTCAAGGATGTGGACGAGAAAAGCAAGACGAGAAAAGCGGCCGAGGTAAAACAGGCTGAACTGATCAAGGCAAAAGCTGAACAGGAAAAACTCGACGCGGCGGCAGCGGACGTCAAGGATGCCCAGAAGGCCGAAGACCTGGCGCGCGACTCACTTTCCGCGGCAACGCGCAATCTCGCCGCCGCGGGTTTGGAAGTGAAACGCACCGATGAATTAGTGCACAACGCGCAAACGACCGTCGAGCTGGCACAGCGGGCCGTACGTGCGCAAGCCGCGTCTTCCTCCCAAGTCGGCGCAGGGGCTGGACCACGTGCGTCGGCCACTGAAGCGGTCGCAAATGCGGTGGTCGACATCATTAAAATTTCCACCGCAGCCATCGGCGAAGGAGAGACTTGCGCGGCGATTCTGGAAGATTTCAGAGATACGCAAGATGCCAATCAAATCGCGAAGTGGCAGTCCGACGCTGGCCAAGCGATCCTTGCCGCGTGCGCAATCGAGCGCGTGGAAGCCGCGAAGGCACGAGCCTCCGTTGCATCTGAAGCCGCTCCAAAGACGGCGCCGGCCATTAAAAGTGACGGGACAGCCACGGCGCTGGTGACGCAAGACCCACAGCAACCCAAGGCTGATACCAAGGCCAAGCCACCGAAAGCAGGGACGGCCCCGACCAGCACCACCGCTGCCAATGTCTTTGAATCGATTCGGAAGTCGACCGAACGCATGCGCTCGGAATAACCACCCCTAGCGAAAGCGCGTGAGCATGCCGGCCAGGCTGCCGTCCCTGGTGGCCTGGCCGATCGCCTGGTCGATCTCCCGCAGCGCCACATGGCCCTTGCGCGACACCGCGCAGCGCGTGGCGAAGGCCATCACCGGCAGCGGCGGATGGATGGCCAGCGGCGGCTGGCGCAGGCGCTGGTAGTAGTCCAGCACCACCCGCGTGATCAGGATGTGGCGCACGCGGCCGCGCCCGAGCTTGGCCAGATTGCTTTCCATGTTGGGCGCGTTGTCGCGCACGAAGTCCTTGCCCAGCAGCGCCTCCATCTCGGGATGGAAATAGCCCAGGATGGTGCCGACCGGCTGGCCGCGCAGCTCGCCGATCGCGCGCACCGGCGGCACGCGGGCGTCGGTCACCAGCACTTCCTCGGTGGTGAAGACGACCCGGCTCCACAGGTAATCTCCGCTCAGCCATTCCGGCATGTAGGCGCACAAGAGATCGGCCTCGCCGTTCTGCAGCGCGTGTTCCAGGCGCTTACGCGGCAGCATCACGAAGCGCACCTGGCGCCCCATGTGGCGCGCCAGGATCTCGCCGATTTCCTTGTGCACGCCGTCGACCAGGCGGCCGTCCTCCACCCGCGCCATCGGCATGTTGGAGGTGCTGTCGACCATGACGACCAGCTCGGCCGGGCGCGCGGATCCGGCAGCGCCCAGCAGGCAGGCCATCAGCAAGAAAATACCGCGCATCGCCACACCACCTGAAAATAATCGGAATCACGCGACCTAGTCACTCTTACACTGCTCCACACCGAACACAACGTGAGGACCAGAGATCGTAGCGGTCGAAACATTACCACGGTCCAGATAGACTACTCGTGTCCCGGGCACCAACCCCTTGCAACGGCTATCGCTTTGATATTGGGTCATTACTAAAACGGATGCCACTACAGTTTGCGTCTTCGGCAGGTATGTGGCTGAGTTAGACACCAGTTGGAAGACTGTAGCCACGAGCGCCACTGTACCAAGTGGTCGCATAAAAAACCGTATGTCATCCAGCGACATGCCTGTTTTCCCAGGGAGCTCAACCGGCTTTTTGCCCCATCGAATGCGGTACCAGAATATGCGGCAATCCCTTTCAAATTTACTGCCTTGTGCAAACGCGGAAAAAAAATTGGCAACCTGCGAAGCCGGCAACACAATCAGCACACCCACCATCTGAAAAATGGAAAACAGGGAAAGCACGGACACGCCAATTGTCACATAGACAAATGGCAAATATAGAACCGCAAGCAAGCGAGCAAAGTCTTCAAAATATTTAGGATCAACTCGTACTAACCCGTGTATCTGCTGTTTTGCCATTGCCAAAGCCAGCAACAGCGCGGCTCCCCCGACATGGGCCAACAATACTTTTCCAGCCGTCCTAGCCCAGGCTTTTTTCATTAACCTCAAAATACGAATAAGCAGATCAAAAAAGGCGGCAATGGCCAGGATAGAAAAGACCGATAGGTAACCAATGTCGAACGAGGTGGGGCTTTTTGACAGCAAGAGCCCGATTGTTACTACCATTGAAGCGATCCATGACAGTACATAGAGCAGTTGTATAGCTGGGGGAACAATAAGTTCCTTTCGCACTTTGCGAAGCAATCGAAAAGTGAAGCGAATTATCGGCGTGCGCAGTGACTGGCCCAGGCGATAGGTTCTCGTCACTACTTGCCAGACCATCAGGCCGAACAGTACAAAAAAAATCGCCAAATCCATGTAGGCGCCAACGACGGTGGACTGGAGCAAAAAAAACATCACGATTCCCAAGGCGACCAATACCAGTCTGACTTGGGGCTGCCTGAAAAATCTCTTCATTGGAATCTCCTTTAGTTGCAAGCGTGGGAGAAGCGACGCTATCGGCTGAGCAAATTTTTGATTTGATCGGCATCAATACATTAAACAATGATGGGGTGCGCGCCGGCGCCTGGGCGGTTCATGGCCCGCCCGGCTTCTGCTGGATCTCCTTGTCCAGCCGGCGCAGGATGTCGTCGCTGACATCCTTGCTGCACATGATGTGGCGCCGCTCGCCGGTGGGCACGTCGGTCAGGCGCAGCACGCGCAAGCCCTTGTCGCGCAGATCGGCCTGCTGGAGCAGGTAATCGGCCTCCTCCGAGGCCAGGAACATCAGGTCCGCCCGGCGCGCGCCGATCATCGCCACCATCGCCATGCTCTCGGCGGTGGTGGCGCTCCGGATCGGCCGGGCCTCGGCCAGCGCGGCGTCCACATAGCCGCCATACGAATACTTCTCCTTCACCAGCACCACCACGCCCGGCATCGCGAGCAGTTGCCGCAGCGTCGCCGCGCCGTGCAGGGCGAAGTCGTCGCGCACCACGGCCACCAGCGGCAGGTCGCGGTAGATGGGCAGCGTGAACTTGGCGTAGCGCTCGCGCTCGGCGTTGCGGAACCAGCCGACCGCGCAGCGCTGGCCGCCTTTCTGCAGCAGCGCCAGCTGGCGGTTGCTGGGCATGCGCATCCAGCGCGCCGGCACGCCGGCGTCGGCGAACGCCGCCGCTGCCGGGTCCGCCGTCAGGCCGTGCACGCCGCCGTCCGGCGCGCTCATCAGGTACGGCGGGCGTTCGTTGTAGTACAGGACGACGGCGTCCCGCGCCCGGCACGCCGGCGCCAGCAACAGCCACAGGAACAGGACGCGCAACATGGCGCCGCTATTTTTTGCTCTTCTTCGCGCCGATCGCCTTGTTCAGCTTGCCGATGACGTCATCGGACACGTCCTTGCTGCACATGATGTAGCGGTCGTCGCCGGCGGGCACGTCCGGCATCCTGATCTGCTTGAAGTTGCCCGCCCCGATGCCGGACTGCTCCACCAGATAGCTGGCCTCCTCCTCGGACGCGAACATGAAGTCGACGGAATTGGCGTTCACCAGTTGCAGCATCTGGGTCGACGTGCCGTTCGACTTGGTTTGCGCGGCCTTCACCTTGTCCAGCGCGGCATCGATGTACGGGCCGTAGCTGAAATTCTCCTTGACCAGCACGCGCACGCCCTTGGTCGCCAGGATATCGCCAAGCTTGGCATGCTCGGCCGCCGCGAACTTGGGATGGGCGATGATCACCGTCGGCTTGTCGCGATAAATCGGCTTGGTGAACTTGGCGAACTGCTCGCGCTCGGCCGTCTTGTACCAGCCGATCGCGCAATTGGGGCCGCCCTCCTTGATCACCACCAGTTGCCGGTTGGGCGGCACCTTGCTCCACGCGACCTCGATGCCGGCCGCGTGGAAGGCCTCGGCCGCGGGCGTGCCGGTCAGGCCGCTCGCCGAGCCGTCGGCGCCGGCCACCAGGTAGGGCGGGCGCTCGTTGAAACTCAGGGTGATCTTGTCGTCGGCCATGGCCAGCGCCGGCGCCAGCATGGCCAGGCAGGCAAACAGGCGGCCGAAGGAATGGTCTCTCATGATGGTGTCCGATCAGAATTTGTGGAAGATGCCAACGCCGTAGAAATTGACCGACACCGCGCTGGCGCGGCGCGAGGCATCCGCGTACAGGTAGGTGCGGGTCGACAAATTGTATTCGTAGCCGACACTGGTCTGCTTGGTCTTGGCGACGCCGTCGGGCGACTTCTGTCCATAGCCCGCGAGGATGGTGCCGACGCCGACGTTCCAGTTCAGGCCGGTCACCCAGGCCTTGGTGTTGGCGTTGCTTGCCATCGTGTGGCTTTGATCCTGCTTCTGATACGAGGCCAGCAGCTTGACGTCGGGATGCGGCTTGAGCGAGCCGGCCACCGACCACAAGGTGGTCTCGGCCGCGTTGCGCTCGTACGCCAGCATGCCGCCGACCATGCCGCTGTTATACGTGCCGGACACGGAATACGGATTCGATTCGAGCGGCGCATTGGCCGGATACTGCGGGTTCGCCAGGCTGCCGCGGCCGACGATCGCCGGATTGCCGTTGGCCTCCTTGGTCGCCACCGTCACGTTGAGCTGGAAGCCGCCCTGCTCGGGCGAGTTGTAGAACACCGCGTTGGACCACCGGTTGGCCGACGAGCCGGCCGGATCGAGCGGCTGGCTGTTGTAGCCCGCCACCGTCAGATCGGTCTGGAAGCCGGCCGTGCTGGGCACCCCGCGCCACGGCTCGAACGCGCTGGACGAGTCCTGCAGCGCGGTCAGGCCGCGGCCGAAGCGCACGGTGCCAAAAGCGCCCTGCAGGCCGACCCGGCTCTGGCCCTGGAACAGCGGCCGCGTCTTGCCCTCGATGGTGCCGATGTCCGGGTCGTAGCGTATCTCCAGCTGGAACAAGGCCTTCAGGTCGCCGCCCAGGTCTTCGACGCCCTTGAAGCCCAGCCGGTTGTTGTCGCGCCGGCCGACGGCGAGCGTGGTGTCGCTGCGTTTGCTGACGCCGACATCGATGTTGCCGTAGACGGCGACGGAGGACTGCGCGGCTGCGTAGCTGGCGCTGAGGGCCATGAGGGAGAAGCACGCTGCGGATGCGGTCGCTTTGTTCATATCGTATCTCACCTGTCAAAGTGATGGTTGCGAGGGCTGCAATCGCCACGCCATCGACGTGGCGATAGGAGTGTCTCTTCCGGCGTGCTGGCCGCCATGGAAGTGGGTTCAGCATAAAACGGCGCTTAAAAATTCTGGGAATATTTCGTTCTGCTGAGCACTATTTTTCGGTAATAGGCTGTCTTGTGTGTCGTTGAAGACACGAACCAAGGTGCAAGATTTATCAATCCGCAACGAGGTATTTGAGGAGCACTCAATTCGCTCCCGCAGCGGGAGCGAATGGACCGATAGCCTTCACATGGCGAGCCGCGACGCCTTTGAAGTCCTCCGATATCCGAGGATCATTGACCACGTCCGTCCAAAATTGAAGCGCCATGTCATAACACTTCGATAGATGCCTCAACTCCACTCGGCCCATAAAGACCGGGAGCCACTCCCGCTCAATAATCTCACCGTGGGCATTGGGACGATACAGCATTGGCAGCATGTCATACGCAGCCAGCAATCGGTGCTTGCGCTCAAATGTCCATGAGACCGCGATATTGCCATGATGCTTGTCTGTGTTGCCGATGAGTGAACCGAAAAGGTCCAGCATCTCGACGGTCATCATGTCTTTCCCGGACAGCTCTCCGAGGCGGCCAAGCTCACGGGCGACAGCTGTCCAGTTCTGATCCATCATCCCCAGGTCACCATCCAATGCGGAGAAAGTGGCCATCGGAAGCCGTCCTCTCAACCCGACTCGATCAAACCGGACAACCTCTAAGAAAACACGGGACTCCGATTCGAGAATAGCGGTTTTAGCCGCGGCGATACCGTTGCGAGCAAGAACTTGTAAAGCCAAATGCTCACATATGAGCAAGTCTCCCCAACGTCTCCCGGACGGCGTATTAACCTGCGGAGAGAATTTAACGATGACGTGTTCAACCCCGTCATCTTCACGACGGATCACGGCAGTGAACTTAGGCTGCTCGCCACCTGCGGATGACCCCGGAGGCTCGCCTTGCATGGCGCTTTCCGCCACCCCGGGGTAGCGCACAACGCGCTCCTCAGCAGGGATAACTTGCCTCTCCTGCACGGAGAAAGACTCAATATACCTGGCATAGGACTCATTACCGAGAATGAGATCGCCCGCAGCATGTTCGCTGCGCCGGGAAATGTATTTCAATACCTGCTCATCCGTCCAATGCAAGATGTTGTCTGGCAAATCCAGGTCCCGGTTTCTTCCCGGCTCCATACGCCCCAAAAAGCCTTGAGGACGGAGATCCCGGGTGAAAAATGGCATGCCCTTGAACACGTCATAGCCGGTCCCCTCCAAGGGGAGCGTGGCGTAAAACTCGCCTTGAAGAACATCCAGATACGCAATGGGTGCAAGCCCACCCTCTTCAGAAACACGAAACACAGGAATAGGAACGTCGACTCCCTGGACGTGACGCCTCAGCGCATACTGTCGCGCCTTGCCCGCGCCCAACACCACCCCGTCTCGTACGGTCGCCCATAAACGTGAGAACGTAGGCTGACTGATGCCCAGTTCTCTCAGAATGGATGGCGTTTTTGCAGGCCCGTCCTTGAGAAAATGCCGCAATTTCTCAACGTTTTGCGTTTTAGCCACGATATTTCCAACATTCGATGAATAGAAAAATCCTGCTATTTTTCATAGCGGAACAGCTCATTTATGAATACAAAAATGAATAGTATTTTGAATGGAACTATCGTATCACATAAGTGAAGGGCCGCACTCCGCCATGCTGGGCACACAACAAAAAACCCCATAACTACCGGGAGTTATGGGGTTTGGTGTAGAGCTTTGCAGCGGGAACGCTTTAGAACGGGATGTCGTCATCCATGTCCGAGAAGTTCGGCGCCGGGCGCGGGGCCGGGCGTGGGGCCGGGGCCGGTGGCGCCATCTGCGGACGTGGGGCCGGGGCCTGGCGCTGCGGCGGGGCTTCGTAGCCGCCGCCATCGTCCATGCCGGCGTCGCCGCCCATGCCTTGACGGCCACCCAGCATTTGCATCTGCTCGGCGATGATGTCGGTCGCGTATTTCTCGACGCCATCCTTGTCGGTGTACTTGCGGGTCTGCAGGCGGCCTTCGACGTAGACCGACGAACCTTTTTTCAGGTACTGGCCGACGATTTCAGCCAGGCGGCCGAAGAACGAGATGCGGTGCCATTCGGTGAGCTCTTTCTGCTCGCCGGTGTTGCGGTCCTTCGATTTGTACGATGTCGCCACAGCAATGTTGGCGATCGCGTCACCGCTGGGCATGTAGCGAATTTCCGGGTCGCGACCCAGATTGCCGACGATGATGACTTTGTTGACTGATGCCATGTATAAAACTCCTGAGTAACGGCGGCCGCCTCAAGCGGGCTGTTTATGTAGTGCGTAAACAGCGATTATAGTCGAACGGGCCACCCACCCGCCAAAATTTGCATTGCAACCGCTCAAGAAAATACTGGTATTATATACAGTGCCGCGACGCCCAAGTTCGATCTGGCGCAAGGTC
>Ga0308157_10003740_pt1 | contig 21451 bp, 20 predicted proteins | sample PhyBR1_FD_201035 | JGI IMG/M metagenome (GOLD analysis project Ga0308157, IMG submission 201035) | Phyllosphere microbial communities from UC Gill Tract Community Farm, Albany, California, United States - DLSLB.R1 | ecosystem: Host-associated > Plants > Phyllosphere > Unclassified | place: USA...
AGAGCTCAGGAATGAGCTGTCGTTCTCGTTAGTCTTAGAGTAGACCGTAACGAAGTGCTTTCCTAGAAGCTTTGAAAGACGTGTGGCGGAGTCTTCGGTCGCTCCAGCGTGAGAGATGAAGTTAGCACAGGTGTCTAGGATCGAGTTAAGGTACGCTTCACCGGCGGTCTTGGCAGAAGCCACAACCTGGTCGAAAGACTGCTGAGCGATAGTCAGCGCCATGCGAGACTCACGTGACTTCTCAAGTAGCGAGGTAACCGCCGTCGGCGGTACTGCCTGGAACTCATCCACGTAGATGTTGACCTGATTCTCCGAACCGGCGTTACGGCGAAGTGCAGAGATGTTGGTGAGGTCAGCGAAGATCATAGACCCGACGTACTGAGCGAACTCAGGCTCCGAGTCAGAGTTGAGCGAGAACAGGATTACGTTTCCACCCTGACGAGTGAGCTCGAAAAGATCAATTTCTCGATCCTCAGGGCTGTTACCGGTACGCATCCACTGTCCGTACTCCGAAGCGATGATTGTTCTCATCTGGCCCTGGAGCTCATCACGAGCTTGAGTAAGCGGGCCTTTAGAGCGCATGGCTTCGGATAGCTCAATAGCGTTCTTAGCCATCGGAGTGTTGACAGTCACTTCCTGTGCGCCGGCAACGCCACCGGCACCAGGCTTAGTGTAGGTCCACTTTGTCGAACCGGCGGGAACCTCCATAGAGCAAGCTGTAGCGAGCTCACCGAGGCCGTTGCCGGACATGACCGAAGCCAACTGGAACATGCCACCGTGATTCCAGTCAATGCCTCGAGCTTCTTTTTTGTCAGCTACCTTAAGCATACCGAAGAGCACCTGAAGAAGCTGCTGCATAGCTGCTTTATAGACCGCAGCGTTGCTGTCGTACTCGCGCATACCGAGCACCATGTCGGCTTTCGAAGTAGGCGTTCCTGATTTCAGAGGGTCGTAGTAGCACTGTCCTTTAGAGCGAGGAATGTCGTACTCACTTACGTCACCGTTCATAAAGTGGTAGAACTCAGCATCGTTATCTTCTGACCAGGCTGCGAGCTTGGCTGCGAACTTCGGTGAACGCTTGAAGTCCACAACCACCACAGTCTTGCCTGTTTCGATGTCAGCTGAAATGAGCGACTGCATGGTGATGGTCTTACCGGAACCGGTTGCACCGGTCATAAACGTATGCTTGCGGGCTTCGGTGTCGAAGCGTGAGACAACCTCATCAGTCTTCTCATCTAGCCCCATCGGCGCCTTGTCGTCGGTTACGAGTAGAGCGTTCTTGAGCTTCTTGATGTTGTTCTTACGGCGAGCTACCTCTACAGGAGTACGCTTGTACTTGAACTTGTAGCGCCAAGAGCCCTCTAGCTGTGTCAGGTACGGGTTCTTACGTAGTCGTCGTGCCTCTGCAGCCACGAAGAAGAAGCCGAACGGCGCTCCGATGAGGAGGCTTACGCCGATCCACAAGCCGACTAATGACGGGATGTAGTCCTTGATAGAGCCGAGGTTGCCGAAGGCTTCTAGAGCACCGGGTGCGTTGACTCCGACAGTGATCAGAGCAAGCAAGGCTACGACTCCTGCTACAGCCGTAACCACTGACAAGCGATTACGGCCGTAGCGGAACAGTGACCATAGCCCGAAAGCTGCTATAGCTCCCGGGATAAAGACTAAGCCACCGACAACCAGGAAAGGCCACGGCGAACCTTGCTGGACATCTTCATCATCAGCCATGGGGCTCTACCGCTCTTCCTCATCGTGTAACCTAGTCCAAGGCTACAGCCGGAATTAGCGTCCTATAGCGTAAGGATCAATTCCGAGGCCTGCAGCCACCTGTAGGAATATCGGAGGAAGGGTGTCATCTTCAACTCGGATCGGCTTCACACCAAGCTCAGCCTTCTGAACCCAGTCAAGCTTTTCGTAGAACTCATCGAAAGCGAATGCGTGATCAGCGAGTTCTACCTCGTCGTCATCGTCTTCAGCCTGAAGCTCCGAAACCTGATCGAAGAAGCTAGCATCTACCTCTTCGACTTCAGCAAGCTCTTCCCCTTCGGCGAGTTCGCGGATGAACGGGTCACCGTTAGCATCCTTGCTGATCACGCCGTCGTTGAACTTGAACTCAAGCTCGTGCTCGTCAATGTCGAAGTCGTTCTCAGCGCTTGTCAAGTCTACCAGATCGAAACGGACACCGGCGGCGGCGATACCGGCGAGCTTAGCGTCGATGACACCGCTTAGCTCCGGCTCATCCACCAGCAAGTTCTCTCGGATCTTGTCCAAGATAGCAACACGCTTCTCGTTGTGAGCCTCACGCTCTTTTAGAAGCAAACGTACGCTAGCCTGTACATCACCAGGAAGCTCCGCAAACTCTACAAAGTCCTCGTCTGCAAGCTCCTTGATGAGCTTATCCTCGATACCGTCGATGCGCTCTTCAAGCTTGTCGTTGTCCTGTGAGATTACGAGAATCGCGTCACGCCAGGCCGACTGCTCGAAGACCCTCTCAGTTACCGGAAGGATCGGAGCACCGAGCTCAGTGGGGATAAAGATTCGCTCGTACGGCTTGAGCGGGATCTCAGTCAAATCCGGTAGCTGCAGTCCTAAGTCGGTAGCAAACGCAAGGCCGATGACCTTTGCGTCGTAGAGGTTCTTTACTGTCTTAAGCAGCGAGAGCGCGCTAAAGCCGTTGCCAAGCTCGATGGCCTCGGCAAGAGTGCTGTCGGCGTCGCCGGCCGCGAGAATGAACATCTCTTCCGGGGTGGTAGAGCTGTAAGAGCTGTCTTTCAGCGAGAGCTTCACGTCAGAATGAGCTACTCCGGTGATGCCGATGAGGCGATCAGTGTTCGCCTCTTCAGCACGACGCTTAGCCACGTATTCGTCTAGCTCAGTGATCTCGATTCCGTTGCCGGCCAAGGCTTCTACTACAGCCTCCTGCTTGAAGATCTGTGTGTCAACTCCTGTGTATGAGTCTAGGTTCTCAGATGCCCACTTGAGCGCCTCTACAGTGTAATCAGCGGTGTAGCCTACGAAGCCATCGTAAAGCTCCGGTGCCTTAGTCTTCAAAGCGGGGAGTGACGAAGGCGTAAGCTCTTTTACCTCGGTGATGAGCGTGGACTTCAGGCTTTCAGAGGCGTCGATCCAGTAGAGGAACTCTTTGAAGTCGACGGTGCCGGCCGAATCAGTAGCTGCGATGAGCTTGTCATCGGCTACCCATAGCTTCACAGTACGATCCTGAGGGAAGGTGATCGTTACTGCTTTAGCATCGTCTGAATTGAGGCTAACCTCACCGACTACAAGCTCCTGAAGTGAAGTGTAACGGACCTCAGTAAGCTTAGCGCTGAGAAAGCGTTCTTTGTCGGCGTCCTTTTGTGGTCGTCTGTTGAATAGACCCATCAGATCCCAGCTTTCTTAGTTTGGTCGGTTACAGCTACGTTCAATATCGAAACCGCATCCTCTAGCGTGCCGGCCGGTTTCTGGTCAAGGTGAAGCTTAGCAAAGGTTTCCTCAAGCGACATATAGAGCTCGCCGAGGACTTCGATGGAGAGCAAGTCCTTCAAGAGGTGCGTGTGATGAACTTCACTATCGCCGTGGTAGTCAACCTGCACCACAGAGTAGTTACGCTCTGTGTTCGACTCTAGTGAGTAACGCACATCGTTAAGAGAGAAAGCTATACGAGCCTTCGGCTCTACCGCCTTTGTGGACGAACCCAAAAGCATCTCGTAGTACTCTTCTTGAGAAACTCGTTCTCGATCTCCTCGTTTCTCCAAGCGCCAACCTCGGCCTTGAACTCCGAACGAAGCTTTAGCGTAGAGCGGTGTTACGTGAGTCTTGTTCATGTCGAAAACTGAAAGCAGTTGAATCAGAGCCTTATTGGCCTCATCTTCGATGAAGGTTTCTACGATGTTGTAGACGCCGTGGAGATCAGCGTTCTTCGCTGTAATCTCCGTCACTAGCGACTGCAGGTTCGTCTCGATTAGGAACAGTCTTCGTACCAACTTGTGTCTCCTTTAGGAAGTTCTCCTCAGAGCGCAGTGCTTCTTCAAGAAGTTCTACATGACTATCGGTAGAGGTAGCTAGAATAGAATGGATCCGAGCGTGGACCTCGTTCTCTCTTGATTCCTTCACAGCCTTCATGTAGCGCTTGTAGACGTAGGCGAACTGGCTTTCTGAGTCAAATGTAGCCAATCCCGAGTGAGGGAACAGTCTCGAATCGGTGAGGTAAAGCACCAAGTCTGACTCTTCGAACGACTCTGGGATGATAGGCTGCGTCTCGGGTAGCTCCACAAGAGTGTCGATGAAGTTACCGAACTCTTTAGGAAGACGCTTCTTGTTTTTGGGCAGGTGTTGCACGAGCTTACGATCTAGCACTGCAAGAGCCACAAAGCGGGCAGCCAAAGCGTAGGTGTCGTTTGACTCAATGAGCTCTAACAGAGGTACCGAAACCTCGTCACGTAACTCTACGGGGATTTCACGTTCTTTGTTATCCCCAGTCGTTTCTGATGCAAGCTCAAGAGGAGTAGCGGTCTTCATGAGCTCCCTGACCGAGTCTACCTCGGAGAAGGTGTCGAGCGCTACCTTGCGGACGAACGAACCACGAAGAGAGCTTGAAGAAACAGTGACAAGGACCTTAGCAGCGTAGTCGAGATACTGTGAGCGGCCGACCTCGGTGCGAAGATCGTACTCGCTCTTGGCCGCATCCAGGACAAAGCTCACCATCGGCACGGCTTCAGCCACGAGCTTCTGGAGAGCCTCGTTACCGTTCTCAAGACGGTAGTCACAGGGGTCCTTGCCCTCGGGGAACTGGACAACCCACGCGCTTGAGTGGATACCCGGGACGTTCTTGAAGACCTTCAGCGCGGCGCCGATGCCGGCTGAGTCACCGTCGAACGCGAAGATCACTTTACCGGAGTCACCGACGAGTCGCTGTAGGATCTTGCCCTGCTGCTGAGTGAACGCGGTACCGGAGGAAGCAACGGTGTTCGGCACACCGGCTTCGATGAAAGCAGCTACGTCGAACTGACCTTCGGCAACGTAAACCATCTTGGTCTCAGAAGCCGGAGCTTTAGCATTCTGGATGTTGAACAGCGCCGATGACTTGTCGAAGAGTGGGCCGGCCTGAGAGTTGACGAACTTGCCTCGCTTGTCACCCTCGAAGAGCTTACGTCCGGAGAAGCCAATCGGCTTACCGGTGATGTCGGTGATGACGAACATGAGACGGCCTGACCAGAAGTCAGAGAATTTGCCTGACTCTTCCCACTTGGTAGCCACACCGGCCTGGAGGATTACTTCATCGGAGAAGCTCTTGCTCTTGAGGTGATCGTAGAGCGCGGTACGCTTCTCAGGAGCGTAGCCGTAGATCATGCCTTTCTCAGAGATACCACGATCAGTTACCTGCTTGCGAGCGGCGTGCTCCGGCGGTAGCTTGTGGTACTCACGAGCGAAGAAGTTGGCTGACTCTTTCAGGCACTCACGGAGCGACTTGTAGTCAACTGAGCCTTCTTCGGAGGTGGCTAGATCGAGCTGGATACCGCGATCATCGGCGAGCTTACGAAGCGCGTCCATGAACTCGAGGTGTTCAGTCTCCATAACCCACTTGAGCAGGTCACCGCTGGCGCCACAGCCCCAACACTTGTAGTTCTGGAAGTCGTCCGCAACCGTGAATGACGGTGTCTTTTCAGAGTGGAAGCTGCAGAGGCCTTTCCACTTGCCGGGACCTGAGGCGGTCAACCGCACACCGGCGGACTTGATGTAGTCTGAGATGACGTACGCAGCTTTGATCTGCGCGATTGCTGTTTTTAGATCTGTACCCATGAGTCCATTCTACCGAGCTTCTGAGCCCATAGAAACAGCGTGGCAGTTACGCCACGCTGTTCTGTAGAGCGATCTTACGAGACTACTTACGCCGCGAAAGTCTCCTGGATCTTATCCGGTGCGTAGCCAGCCCATGAACCTTTAGGGGTTACTACGACCGGAGCGCTACGGAAGCCGAGCGCTTTTAGCTGAGCCACGTACTGGGGCTGCTCACTGATGTTGATTGTGTCGTAAGTAACTCCGAGAGCCTCAAGATCAGCCTTCGTTGCGTCACAGTTTACGCAGTCGTTCTTGGTGAAGACTGTTACACTTAAATTGCTCATGCGGTTTTCCTATCCCCTTGTTCTTGTGCCATTCTACCGAAGAATAGCTTCTCTAATAAGAGCCGAAGCTCAAGCTTTTCGCACGGTGCCGATTGGGACACCTGCGTATATTTCCGGCGTTAGCGAAGCCATAAGCCGACGAGCGGCGGCCGGAGTTCTTTTAGCGTACGCTGTATCGTTATCCGCTAGGTACTTTACTTCTTGAAGCATAGCAGCGAGTCTAGCATCAGACTCCTTTGCTTTTGTAACCGCGTCATCTTTCAGGGCTTTAGTCTCAGGATCGTCGCTATACCGATCTTCGAGTTCTCGAAGCCAGTCACCGTGAGCAGCCTCACGCTTGAGCGCCTTTACAGCAACATCGGGAGAGCGCCGGGCAGCCTTATTCGAGAATAGCGTCTGTGTAGCAGGATCAAACGAGGTAATGTCCGTCGACTTTTTCTTGGTCGAAGGAATCTTGTCTGCCGATGAGCTATTCTCAAAAGCGTTTCTAGCCTCTGCAGCTGTGGCAAAGTGATCCGAAGCCTCACCGAAAGGACAACCGCCTTGAGTAGCCTTGCAAACGCCAGGATTACCCTTGCTGTTGATGTGGTAACTGGTCACGAAAGCCTCCTGAGTGTAGTAAGCTTTCTAACTATTGTCACCACCCCGAAGTCCGTCTAAGAACTTCAAGTAGTACTTGTACTCGTCGATGGAGTCGTAGACATCGTCTAGAGCTCTGTGCTGGCGACGCTTATGGAAGCGCGGCGCTTTCAAGTTCTCTTGCAACATGGAAGCGATGCTAGTAGCGTCTATGGACATGTGTGAGATGCTCGCACTGAAAGCGGGAAGGTAAATGTTAGCGAAGCCTCGGTCTAACGTGATCGAGTTACCACCGAGGAAGAACAACGGCTTCTCATGGAACTGTGCAAGGATGCCGCAAAGCTCCTGATCGATCACCTCGGCTGTCTTTGATTCCTCTTCCCAAAGATCTCGCCAAAGCTTTGAGTGGTCATGCATTCTCTGCACTAGCGGGTCAGCAGCCGTCATGGCTGACTTCAAATCCGAAACCTTGACTAGCGAGGTGTAAGGATGTGAGAGAACTTCTCCTTGGAAGTCAGTGACTACCATGCCGACCTCTAGTAGAGAGTCGACCTCGGGAGTTCGCCCGTTAGCTTCTACATCAAGCCACGCGATGGCTTTTTCCATTGCTTTCCGCTTTCAGCTAGACTACGTATTGCGGAGAGTTGTGGTAGAAACTTTCCCTTTGCGATGGGCAATATCGGTTAGCGGTCTTGCTTTAACGCCATGACGAAGTTCTTGATTTCGTCCACGTTGTAGTGTGCGTCCTTCGCTGAAAACAGAAGGTTGAGGATGGCCAGCTCCTGGAACTCCTCGGAGCTGGCCCCTCTACGAATGTCGTCCATGGCGATTGAGATAGCCTGAATGAACAGAGTATCGAGCCCCACACGGGAGTCGGTTGGGTCTAGGACCTCAGCCGCTCTCTTCTGGATTTCTAGGAAGAGTTGACTTAGTGTGGAGAGTTCAGATGCCATAGGACAACTATCACTTAGTGATGCCGGCCAGAATCGGACGAAGCTGAATCCAGCTGTCCGAAAGGTTCGAACGAAGTCGCTCGGGATCGGTCACGATGTCCGTCGAGGCCGGTGCAACCACGTCGTAGAACGTGTCAGCAGCGATGGCCTGGTGCTCGAACGGAGAGAAGTGCTTCATGCCGAGGAGACGTACCCCGAGAGAGGTCGAGCCAGTCGACTTGACAGCGTTTGACTTGTCACTGTAGGAAACCTGTGCGGCCTCCGAAGCGGACAGAAGAAGCGGCTCTCTGACGAGCTCGAAGTCGCCGGGCGCCGGAATCTTCGCTGAGTCCACGAACGGAGCGTGGATCCAGTTTTCCTCAGGCTTGGACTCGTCGAGAGCCACACGCATGAGCACCGCGATGGCACGAATAGCTGGGTGAGCGGCATCGTGGTCACGAAGATCGAGGAAGTTATCCCAGAAGGTCGAGGTGACTACGGCCTCGTGGAACAGGTAAGGCTCAAGCATACGGTTTACGTCCTGCTTGTGAATCGAAAGCCCACCGGTGGATTCGGAGCCATCCTTGTTGTAAACCTCGGAGTAGTACTTACCGAGGAGAGCCTCGTAGTCAGCGGCAACCTCAGCGTCGGTCTTGTCCTCGGCGATTGTCTCGTCGATGAGAAGCTGAAGAGCAGACGAAACAGCCTTGTCACGGGCGGAAAGCCAAACCCGAGTTGAGCGGTCAGCCACATCCTGGCTAGCGTACTCACCGGACATGCCGGCCTTGTTGATTGTCCAGACTGGGATGTACGGCGTGTTCATAACCTCAGCGATGACGCTCTTTACAGAACGAGCACGCGAGGACGCTGAGTTACGTCCGAAGACTCGGTGAGTGTTGAACTCGGAAAGGATAGAGCGTGCGAAACGTGTCACCAGTGTGGTGATTCGCTCTCCAGGCTTACCGGACTTGGTGACAGTGTCCTTAGCGACGATCACCTGGAATCCGTCGAGTAGAGGATCAGTAAAACTCACCTTGATGAAAGGCTTGTCACTGAATGGAAGTGAAATCTGCTCTACTACGTAGCTGTCGAAATCAGGAGCGGTCATCTGGAGGTATCCCTTCACGGCTTTTAAGATCTTAGTACTTTACCAAGAAAGCCATGAAGGGATATCACCTAGCTTGCTGTAGCCTCGGGCTTCCTCTGAAGCTCCGAAGCGGCAAACTTCAACACGGCTTCAGTCACAGGGGTAAGCTCAATCGTCTCCTTACGCGGGTTAGACACAAGGAGCTTAGCCATCTGGTGCTCGATACTCGTACCGAAGAAAGCTCGATGAACACCGGCCTGGAGCTCTCTTACAGCTTCAAGATACTTCACACCGAAACGGTCAGTGAGCTCCTTGGCTGCATCCGAAGACTCAATCGTGACACGGTGCTTCTCTCCAGCAATATATGCTCTGAAAACAGCTAGGAAAGGCTTATCCGACTTGTCGAGGTAATCCTCCATAAGGCGTAGAGCCTTGAAGTCGTAGCCATGAAGCATGTAGTTCGACACGCCGACGATAAGCTGCTCTCGAGTAAAGCTAGCCAGTACTGAGTTCAGCACTGAACCGTTGAACACACGCCCAGCGGCGAGCTCTTTAGCAGCAGCAGTCGGCAGGTCAGTGCTCGGCGAGAAGTAAAGACGATCCTTGTACGGAAGAAGCTTCGCAGCCTCGGTGGCCGTAAGCTTCTGATCGTAAATCGCTACCGGCACGTCCTTGAGATCAACACCAGCGTTCAGAGCACCGATGTAGACGTGCTGCCAGTAGTTAGCAAAGATCAGAATAGCTCCTGAGTCAAGCGCAGCCTGGAAGGAGTTCAGCGGGCTACGCACTGCGGAAAGCTTTGAAACAGCAGTAACGTCACTGTAGTCAGGGCTGTACGGAGCTCGAATGTAGCGAGCGTCAACTAGAACCTTAGAGTCACGATCTTCTCGCTCGCGCTTACGCTCCTTCAGCTTCTGGTCGATGTCCGGCTTGATCAGCTCGAAAAGCTCTGTAGCTGAGAGCACCGTGATCGCATCGCCGCTAACGAGATTGGCCGTCTCTAGCTCTGTAGCATCCGGCTTAGCGAGCTTGCTGACCATGAAGACCATCTCAGAGCGACCGCCGGCGAAGAGTGCTGCTCGCTGACGGATAAGCTTCTTCATATCCGCCAGAGTCACGGATGTAACCAGGACAAGCGGCATTGGCTCACCCATGAACTTTTTAGCGTAGTCAGTTATAGCAAGCTCGCCACCGACGATAGCCCGCTCGAAGTTAGTTACCGGCTCTCCGGTCTTAGCTGTTGTTTTCGAGTACACGTTGCGAGCGTACTTGGGAGACTTGTCGTTGAAAGCGTAGGTGATCGACTCCTGGTTGCCGCGCGAAAGCGAAAGAGTCACCGAAGGCTTCACCGCTAAAGTGTCAATCAGGAACGGGTTGAAGCCGAGCTCACTCTTGAGAAGCTCGATTGAGCCGGAGTAGGTGCGGTAGTTGCCTCTAAGGAGGAAGTTCTGCTTGTCGTCGCTTACAGTGAAACGTGACTGATGCAAACGCAAGAATCGCGCCAGCTCTTTACGCTCAAGCTTGCGGTATTCAGCAAGCGCGGTCTCGACGAAAGCATCCGACGCGAGAGCCTTGTTTACACGCTGATTGGCTTCAGCAAGCTTCTCGTCGTCGGTGATGGCGTCACGCGAAGAGCCGAAGTTCACGAGAGCCGGCACGAGCTCCACCACCACCATCGGACGGTGGTCTACATGGGATGTACCCGAGGCGGAGTAAAGCCAGCCGAAGAGAGAGTAGGAAATCGAGCCTGAGTCAAAGCCGTAGCCGGTGTATTCCTGGAAGTACTGGCCAAGAGTAAGCTTGTCGATGTAGATGTTTCCGCTAAGAGGACCGTCGCTGTCTTCGTAAAGCACGACGCTACCGGCGTTGTAGTAGCCCTCGTTGCCGGTGTAGAGGACACCGTCTACGATCACAGAACCGTTGTGAGTGTGCTCCTTGTAGAAGCTAATCGCCTCGCTGAAGCGGTCAGTGTCGTAGCTCTCTGTCGGGATCCGTACCTCGGTACCGGAGGGGAGTCCGGTCTGTTCTACAGAGTGGATCGTAGTCATCACCTCGCCGCTAGAGCGCGACATGGTGAACTTAGTCGTAACGCCGTCTTTTGTGGTGGTTACATCGAAAGAAGTAGTGTAAGCAAGCGGTGACTTACCGCCGAGGCCGTGGGAACCGATGGCTTTGATGTCGCTGCTCTTCGTGGTGGAGCCGTAGTTGGCGAAGTTCTTGTCTACGTCATCGATGGACATGCCGATGCCGTGGTCTCGCACCGTGAAAAGCTTCTGAAGAGGATTGGGAGAAGTGATCTCGACCGGCTTGCGCTGATCCTCAGGAAGCGACTGTGTAGCGTCTGTAGCGTTAGAGACTGTCTCTCGAACCGTGGCGAAGACCGGGTTGTTGTAGAGCTTCGTAAGACGGCCGATGATGTGAGAGAAGTTTACCTCATCGATTCGAGCCTTGACCTCGCGAGCGCCTAGAGCCGGCATTAGCGTAGTAACAGACGCGGCTGTAGCGTCAGTCTTTGTGAGAGCCATAGAGAACAGTCCTTTCGGTTACTAAGATCCTACTACAAAATCTTCAACCTGTCAACTGCGATTCAGCTCCTGCTGCATGTAGCGTCTAGCGAAGAGATCAATCGGTAACGCCGGCGGCGCGACAAGCTCTCCACGCTGCGGTTGTGATACTTCGAACGCAAGTTCGTGAAGCTCTCCAGTGACAAGGTCAGCGAAGTGGCCGCTGAAGCGGTCGTAAAGCAAGATCGAGCTTACATCCGTAGCATCTTTAGTCTGATTCCACTGATGCTTGATAGCAGCTGTCAACGGTTTGTGGATATAGTCTTCGGTCACCGTGTACGTCGGCGCCAGCCCGGTCTTTTGCTTATCCACAAGAGAGATGATCCGCTTGTTACGTAGCAAGCGAGTTGCTGCTGAAACACGACTCGGCGTAAGCTGAAGAGCATCCGAGACAGGAGCTACAGCCAACACTACTCGTGAAGCGCCAGCGTTCATGAGCGGCTGGAATAGCAGGTCGATGATCAGTAAGGCGTCACGAGTAACCTGAGGAAGCTTCTTTTTCTTCTCAGCCTCAAGTCGAGCAATGACTCGAGTCACGTGGACAACCTTGGGATACTTTCGGTGCTTCTCTCTCGCAAGCGTACGAGTCTGCAGCTTCAACTTTGTTTCGGCAATGAACTCGTCGAGTGTCTTCTCGGAGCGGCTTCTAACTTTCTCCTGCCCTACCTGACAGTAGGAGGTGTGCTCGGTGACCGGATTGCTCTCTCGAAGTCGGTGGAGGTCTTCGATGATCTGCCACATGGAAAGACGCTTACTAGTGTAAGAGTCTCTGTCCACCTCTAGCTCAATACAGGCAACAGCGATGGTGTAATCACTGTAGCAGCACCGTAGCGCGGCCGAAACGAACGCACGGCGGCGATGGTACTCGAGCTTACCGTTGTTCTTCACCTTTCGCTTGAGACCGGCGCGAACGCGGATCACTACAGAAGCGTCCGGCTTACTCTCAATGAGGGGTACTTCGACTACCTTCTCAACCTTTTCCTTGGGTTCTCTCGGTAGCGACTTAGCTTTCTGGATCGTGCGTAGATCGCTCAGGATCTTCACCGCTTCGAGTGAGATCTCCTGCAGCTGTTCAAAGTCGCCGGAGCGCAAGATTTCTCTCGAACGACCTTGGAGGAAGTACGAGCCAGGGGTCGGGTACTCAGTACCGTCGCGCATCTTAGCTACGAACGAACCGGGGCCCACCACGTAGCCTGTAGCGTCTGAAGAGCGGATGTCAGCGTCGATGGTAGGTACTTCATCGTCACCGAGCATCTCGGCTAGCTTCTTACTGTACGGACGCAGTGAACCGTTGAAGATGACGTAGCCCTCAGGCATACGTAGATAGTAGTGAAGCCCACCGGACGGGGTCTTGACGTAAAGAGTCTGTGAGAGGTCTACTCCGAAGAATCGTTCGAAGAACGCCTTAGACTTCTCGAGCTCCGCTTTGTGAACGTCGATGTCTAGCACGAAGAACTCCGACACCGGAATGACTCCGTAGTTGCCGCTCTTCGGTACTTCTAGTACTCGAGCTCGAGCCTGGCGCTTACCTTTCTGACGGTAAGTACCTGCCGGCTCCTTAGTTCCTTCTTTGAGGGTAACATAGTTAGCTCGATCTCCAAGCATCTTCGTGAGCTGCTCACGGGTTGCCGCTGAAAGATCAGTTATCGCCAAGTTTCCTCCTATGCCAAGTATCTTCTAACAAGACTTCGACGGTTTAGAAGGTTTTGCTACACGACAGTCTAAGTCAGTCTACCTTGAGACCGCATCGTTCGTCGTACTCGCGTTGGTAACGTCTTAGACTGCGTGCTACAGCGTCTTAGCCATAACTCAAGCTTCCTTAAGCTCGAGACGCTCTACATAGATTTGCTTGTCTTTCGGCAAGGACGGCAAGCGTACGTCACCGAGGCCTAGCTCAAGTGAGATGATCCGTTGACCTTTGATCTCAACTTTAGAGCCGTACTGGTGATAGCGAAGCTTGTCGATGAACTTGTAGATAGAGTCGTTGCCAGCTAGCGCTCTACCTTCGGGATTGTTCAAGCTACCGCCGCCGGTGACCTGGTCGAACGGCAACGATTCCGGAGCCGAAATCCAGGAGGGATATAGCTCTCTCGACGGATGAGCCCAGATCGGGTTGGCTGAAAAATTAGGAGCGCTACCGAGCGCGTAGCACGGGCCTTGATAGAGCGTTTGAGCGTAGCGCTCGTTGAGAAGCTCAGCTGCTTCTTCGGCTGTCTCCGGCTTTCCGATGTCAAGCCACTCACCGTAGGTGAGCCCACCGTGCGAAAACAGACGACCTCTTACGGCAAGCGCTGTGCTGGCAGGGGCGTCACCCATCCAGAGGTCTCTTAGAAACACTCTAGATTTAGCGTTCGTCCAAGTCTCCGGCATGTTGAGAGCCGCGATCTCGTTCGGCCCGATGAGCTGATGCCACTTGGAGAGCTGTGTACGCTTGCTGAAGTCTGTAAGCACGTCCATGTTCGGACCGGTGTTGTAAGAGTCAGCCGCGTAGTCTGAAAGCCCGATAAGGTTCCCGAACTGGTAGACCTCATCAGCTTTAGCGGCTTCCTGGTCGAGTACTCCGCGCCACACAGTAACCTGCCCCTGGATCGAGGGAAGGTACATGATTCTAAGAGCTTTAGCCACGAGAGAGTCTTTCTAGGAGAAGTAACTCAAATATCGGCGGCCGGTACCCAGGAGATAATCTCGAGCATCTCTTCTAGATCTTCGATAGGCGCATCCTTAGGCTTTATCCTGTGGATCGGCGTAAACTTCTTCCATATCTCAAACCACTGTACGTAGTAGGCGATTGGCTCCCACTCAGCTCCAGCAACAGTCAGATCACGCTGATACCAGATACCGTTACGCTCCTGTAGCAGCGATTCTGACGGATTACGGTGACGCCACTTGGCGATGAGGAGCTCACCCGGCTCTGGAGAGTTGAGCGGGGTGAGCTCCTCGGTTACTGCGAGTAGAGACTCCACTATAGAGTCATCTTCGCCGTTCACTCTAGCTCACCTCTCGCGCAGCTTTCTGCACAAGCTCGTAGACATCGTCGTAGGCTACGTAGTCACGATTGACTACCTTCACAGCTCGATAGAACGCCTCACGCTCACTGTTAGTAAAGACAGGGCGTACTCGATCCTCTGACTGGAAGCGATTGGCTAGAATCTCGTTTCGCAGGGATGTCTTAAGAAGCTTTAGCGCTCTTCGAGAATCATCCTTACGGTTACCGGCGTTCTTTGCGAACAGAGTACTTAGCGAACGGAGCTTTGTGAGATACTGGTACTGATTGAAGCGCAGATCGCTAATGAACGGCGCCCATTCTTGATCTCTCGAGATCTGGAACGCACCGGAGTGCACGATGTCCACGTTGAAGTGAGTTCCGTTAAGATACTCGTTAGCGAAGTTGTAGACCGAAGAGACCCGAACATCTCTGTTCTGAGAATCGATGTTCTGGAAGTCACCCTTGGCCTTCTGATTCACTAGGAAGAAGAGATCGTTGTCGCTCTCAGGGTGATCCAGGTTGTAAACCACCGAGCCGAACTGGCTGTGAGCGACTAGCTCGCCAGCAAGCACCGGCACCTCAGGATGAGCGCCACGAAACTCCTTCAAGATGTTTCTAGCATCTTCGGGAGTCGTGTGTCGGATCCCTGACTTCTCTGGAGCGTAGAGCTTACGCTGTGAGTCGAAGTTGAACTGAGCGCCGAAAGCCGTTTCAGCGGCCTCTAGTGTCTCGTGATGGTCAGCCGGCCCGTAGGGGCAGCTTCGAACCGTAGCTGTGCAGACCCTTGGTCCGTTGTCAGTTAGGTGGTACATCAAGACTCCTTAGAGTGAGCAGTTTCGGTCTCGGCGCCCTTCTTCTTAGGAATCAGCTTCGTGAGAGGGTGAATCGTGTAGAAGAGGATAGCTCCGAGTACAAAGCCGAAGAGAGTAGAGACAGCCGTGTCACCGAGCCACGCCAGCAGCGGGTGGTAGTGGTGGAAGAACTCCTCAATCCCATGGAGACTATCAGCGAAGAACTTCACTCCGACATCGCCGAGTGACTTCCAGACTAGGTGGCCACCCACCCAGAGCATGGCGAGGGTTCCGACGAACGTCAGGGTCTTAAAGACGTTAGGCATCACCTTGATGATTCCGGTACCGAAAGCCTTGACACCACGGTTCTGACGCTGGGCCATGTGAAGACCGATGTCATCGAGCTTCACGAGCAGGCCGACGGCTCCGTAGACCGCAATCGTCATGAGGAATCCGATGAGGAAGAGCATGAGAAGCTTCTTGATCCAGTTATCCTCGTCCACCGAAGCGAGGGAGATCAGCATGATCTCAGTGGAGAGGATCAAGTCGGTTCGCACAGCAGAAGCCACCATGGACTTCTCGAGGTCAGTACCGGCTGCGAGCGTGCCTGCCTTGTGGTGGTGCTTCACCAGGCCGAACCAGGTGAGAACCTTTTCAGCACCTTCGAAAGCCAGGTAGGAGCCACCGAGGATGAGCAGGTACGGAAGAACACCAGGAGCGAGCCAGGAGAGGATCATCGCCGCGGGGATCACGAAGAGGAACTTGTTACGGAAGCTACCGAGGGCGATCTTCCAGACAACCGGAAGCTCACGCTTCGGCGAGAGGCCCTGGACGTACTGCGGCGAGACGGCGGCGTCATCGATGAGGACTGCAGCTGTCTTGGAGGCCGACTTACCGGCGCCGACAGCGACATCGTCCAGGCTAGTCGCTGCTGCCTTAGCGAGCACGGCGATGTCGTCGAGAAGTGCGAAGAAGCCTGAGGCCATTAGTTTTCCTTGTCTGTGCGTTTGCTACGATCATATCACGCTTAGCACTAAGGGCCGGCACAATGGCCAGCCCTTAGTGTTTCAGCTATTGTAGCTTACTTGTAGGTGTAGATGGGGATCTTACGGTCAGGGATCTCTCCGATTGCCTCTCCACCCTCTTCAGCCTTAAACGCACCGATCATTGTCCACTCGTTACCCATGTTCTGCTGTGTCTGATCGTGCTGGAACCAGGTTTTAGCGCCAAGCTTGCTGATCTTGTCGCCTGAGGTTGTCACGGCCTTGTAGACTTTGTTGCCGCTATCGCTCTTTCCTTCCCAGACTTCGAAAGTGCTTACTTCCTTGGTGCCGTCTTTCTTGGTGTAGTTCCACCCGGTGAGCCACTGCGAGGTCTTGAAGTCACGGTGAGGGTTAGCCTTCTCACTCACCGGTAGAATCGAAGCACGGTTGTACGCGGAGTACTCGTTTTCATAAACAGGCTGAAGGCTACCTGACTTTGAAGAGTCTAGCTGGCTGTTGACCGGGAATCCTGCGATAGCGTTAGCAACGGCTCGAGGATCCGCTGTGGGAGCACTAGGCAGCGTCTTCGGCGATGTCGGCACCGTCGATGTGCTAGTCTTATCTACGAAGTTTCGCTTGTAGTCTTCGGCTGAAAGCAAGTTCTGGAGTCTCGTCTTTACGAGCTTCCAGCTACCACGACCGGCACGAAGATCGTCCGCGGTGCCGGATGTGGAGGCACGAGTACCGTTCTTGAAGACGCTCATACGGCCGGTGTCACCGTTGATGATAGCGATCTTTCCCTGGGTGTGTACGAAGACCTCATCGTTGCTGCCGATGCGGCTGCGGTAGATTTCTAGGTCAGCCCAAGTGCCTCGAACTTTACGACCGTCAACACCGGAGGTAGCTTTAGTGACAGCTTTGTGCTGTTCTCCCTCCATGCTCTTCTCGAAAGACTCGCGAGCAGCTTCCGGTGTAGTAAAGTGTACGTTCATGCCACCGAAAGGGCATTTGCCTTGCTTGGCTGAACACTTACCAGCCTCGCCTGTCTGCGGGTTTACGTGGAACATGAGTCCTCCTGTAGTCAGCTTAGTTTCTAACTAAGCTCAATCGGATGAGTCAATACGGCCGGTGAGGACACCGGTCTCGGGATTGAAGCTAGAGCCAGCGTTGAACTGTTCTGCCTTACCAAGGTAGCGGATGTCGTCCATAGTGAGGCCGTACTGGCGAACTTTCTCCATGTCGAAAGCTACAGCCGATTCGCTATAGGCTCTTCCTAGCTGTGAGCCACCGGCCGGCTTCATGATGCCCTCGAAGTCTTTAGCTCCGATGTTCTTACGAAGTCTTTCCATACGCACGTAAGGCTGGTCGCGGTACTTCTCTTCGAGACGAGCTTTACCTTCAGCCGGAGTGTTCGGATTGAGGTAGACCTCTTTCGGGTGTATAGAGTGACGAGCCATGAAGTCTAGCACGTCCCCGGAGGTGCGTGAGTCTTTCGCTACAGCCTCCTGTAAGCGGTCGTGGCCACGAGCACCGGCAACTCGCCCAAGCGTGCTAACGTTGGCCGAAGAAAGGTTAGGAGATAGGCTAGTGAAGTTGTCCAGGTAGCTCTCTGGGGCGTTCATCAGATCGTCCTCTGTTAGCTTCCCGTTAGCGAGCGCCTTATCGGCTCTCACCGGGTGGTTGCGCCAACCGTGAGTTTCGATGAAGTCGAGAGTCTTGCGCCCTGAGATCTTATTATCTTCGCCGAGAGTGATGACGAACCGATCTTTTATCAAAGAAGAGATGTTGGGGCTTAGCATCACCTGATCGTAGTGAGCGTCTGAGAGGCTGACGTTGTTCACTAGAGTGCTAAGCTTTGAACCGGTACCTCGGTAGAACGGGAACGATTCGCGCTTTTGACTCGGAGGAAGCTTGGTTAGAATCTCTTCGAGATCTTCGGGAGCCATGAGCTCAGCCGGGCCGTGATTGACCAAGAGAAGATTGGCCCTCACAGTGGCGTTCTTTGTCTTTGCTAGAGCTGTTCGAACCTCTTCATCCGTGAGGTTAGGGTTCTTGGCTAGATTACTGAGAGTGCGATCAGTACCTTTAGCGATGAGTCCAGCAATGACGCTGTGGTCGTCGGTGGTCTTAGCTAGAGCGTTCATGTCCTTTACTGACATGGTGAACGTCGAAGCACTGTTGTCAGCTTCAAACGCTTCGCGAGCAGCCTCCGGTGAAGTGTAGTGCTCGTTCTCTCCGCCGAAGGGGCAGCCTCCGTTCTTAGCAGAGCACTTACCCGGTTCTCCGGTCTTAGGATTGATGTGATAGCGCATGATGACCTCCAGGCTTATTTTCTAACGAAGCCGTCCTGCGCTAGAGCCTTAAGGTGTCCACTCCAGAAGGTTCATGCAGAAGTGGCCCTGCCCTACAGCATCGTCCAGAGCGTGGTGAGAGTGAGGCGCATCTGACTTGAGGAGGTGCTTCGGCATTGCGCGCTTACTGGCCTTTGAGAACGGCACTCCAGCCTTAGTCGCGTACATCTCTTTCATGTCACGAACCCCACTAAAGCCGAAGGGGCTAGTCACGTCGAAGTGACTCATGTACCAGTATACGAACATCCAGTCGAAAGAGGCTGGGTAGGCTGTGAAAAGAGGTCGCGCGTCGAGGCGCTTCTTTGCGGCCTCTACCCAAGCGGCGAAGCTCTCAATAGCCTCACGCGGCTCGCGGCCGTGATCTTTCATCCACTGAAGTCGGAGCTCACCAGTGGGGTCTTCAGCGTCGAAGCCCTCCAGCAGCCCTACCTTGATTGCGGCAGGAATGAAGTTGTCGGTGATCGGCTTTAGCTCAGCATAGAAGAGGTTTGACTCTTCACGCTCAAAGCGAGCATAGGAGCCATCGCGCTTTCGAGCTCCAGCAATGAAGGCTCCGATGGATGAAAGTGAGTAGTCGCCAGGCACCGGTCCGGTGGCCTCGATGTCTACCGAAACGTAGAACTCTACATAGTCGTTTGTCATAGTGAAGCTATACTACCTAGCTCCGAGCTTTCTCCGCCTGAGCCCATTTCCAGACCTGGTAGTCGATGATGCTAGGATAGGTGATCTCGAGGCCAACCGAAGAGGGGGACGCGTTACCTTCGGTGAGATAGCTCCAGCTAGCCTTGCGGTACTCCCAATCTTCGTCACTTACGTCTTCGTCAGGATCGGAGCTGCTCCAATAGCCAAAGTCTTCGAAAACGCCGGCTTCAATTAGCGCCTTCTGGTAAGCGTGATCTTCACTGAAAACTAGAGCAAGTACTCGCTCATCGTTGGCGGAGGAGATAAGCGTAACACCGTAGCCGATGGAGGCCGGACTAAAGCTCCTCATGGAGTGAGCCTGAAGCATCGCCACCGCTGCAAACACGGAGTGCGCTTCAGTGTAGCCTTTCTCGAGCTTGTCGGGAAGCATAAGAGTGCGCTTTAGGCTTTCGTCCTCGTGAGCCTTCAGCTTTTCTTCAAGCTGGCTAACCTTGTTGAAGAACAGTGGTTCTAGCACAGCTCGTACTTGCAAGCCTACTTTGAACGGGTCGGTTTCGGTAGCTCGAAGGCCCTCGTAGATAGTTATACTCATAAGGCTAACCCTACATCATTTTCTGTCTAGATGTTTGAGGTAAAGCCCTTCGGCTGTAAAGCCTGGGCGGCCGATTAGCTCATCTGCTTTCTTCAGAATGATCTTAGGCGTGCGGCTGATCAACCCAGGAAGCTCTCGTCTACGCGCCTTATCTTTGAAGATCGTGGTGAACTCACGTGCAAAAGCCTTAGCTCTGTCGTCTACTGTCTCGACCTTCACGTCTGAGTTGCGACCTTTCCCCTTGAGCGAGGCCTCGTAGTCAAAGTTCAGGTAGTGGCCATCCTCGAGCAAGAGTTTCTGAACTTCGTGGAGATTCCAGTGGTTGATCTTTCGAGTCTGGTTCTTGCCAGCGCCGCTTGACATCTCGACGATGGTGGCCAAGCCACGCTCCATAGCTTCGTTCGTCGCCATCTTTTCGTCGTCACGAAGCTCTAGCTTGTCTAGCCACTTGCCTACCTCGTTGGCCGTAACTGAGAAGTAAGAAGCGATGGTGCCGAGGTTCACCCACACCGGCTCCGAACCTGAGGCAAGCTTGAGCTCTTGATTGACCGCAGCTCGCTCAAACGTGTTGCCGAGGGCTGTGAGTCTCTCTTCTAGAGCCTTGAGATTCCAGAGGGCCTTACCGTCTAGCGCGTCAACAAGGTCCTCAGCCGCTGACTTCTTGGTCGGGCCACCTTTCTCAGTGACCAAGCCCTCTTTGAACAGGATGAAGCGCAGAGCGTTCGGATCCAAGCCTTTGAAGTTTGAAGCTAGAGAAGCCGTAGCTGAGTGTGAGGGGAAAGCCCCGGAGGTGTACTTTGCGAGTGGGCCAGCGAGCTTCTGCATGGCTTCTCCGTTTCTATTCTTGGTGGAATGGCTAGTCTGCGAAGACGAAGTCTACGTGAAGCCCCTGGTCAGCGATGTCGTACGGCTTCTCTGAGATTATCGCTCCGAAGCGCTCGTAAAGCTGACGTGAGCTTTCTTTGCTAGCTCCGTAGAGCGGGTAGCAACCTTTGCGTTTAGCAAAATCGATGACAGCCTGTAGAAACTCATCACCTTTGCCGGTACCTCTGTGGAGCGGAGCGATGGCCATGGCTCGTAGGCGCCAGTAGATGTTGTCAGCACCCACTTTCTTCATATCCGGCACGATGCTAGCTATACCGGCAACCTCATCATTACAAACCCAGATTACGTGCTTGGCTTCTTCAGATCTGTCGCCGGTGTAGGTTTGAGCAGCTGTGCTTAGGCCTAGCCAGAGCTGTCGGTGCTGCTGCACCTCTTCGAGCTCTACAGAGAATAACGTCATGGTCATAGGCGTTATATCAACTAGCTTGCGCGTAAGTGGGCAGTATGTTACAATCAAGCCATGACCAACTTCGACATTGTCCTCATTGACGACCTCCGCGGCTTCGTGAAGCCCCAGGATGATGCTCTGGTCATCCGCACGCTTCCTGAGGCGCTCGACTGGCTCGCAAAGCTCAGCCCCGTAGACACCATCGGTCAGCTCTGGCTCGACCACGACCTCGGAAAGGGCGCGGACGGGGAGATCATGGAGATCATCCCCTTCGTGAACAAGCTCGAGGAGCTGGCTTACTGGGACGAGGCTCCCCAGATCAAGGAGATCCTGATCCACACCTCCAACGGCGTCGGAGCTCGAAAGATGATCGACGCCCTTTCGCGCTTCTACAAGCTCACGAGGATTCCTCAGGCTGACCTTGACTCCTACCTGATCCAGGTCATCGACGTTGACCAGGACTAACAGCTAGCTTCACTTACTAAGCCGGCGAGGCAACCTTGAATCGGGTGCCTCGCCGGCTTAGTGTTAGAGCTTTTACTCGCCGTA
>Ga0308157_10003741_pt1 | contig 21442 bp, 22 predicted proteins | sample PhyBR1_FD_201035 | JGI IMG/M metagenome (GOLD analysis project Ga0308157, IMG submission 201035) | Phyllosphere microbial communities from UC Gill Tract Community Farm, Albany, California, United States - DLSLB.R1 | ecosystem: Host-associated > Plants > Phyllosphere > Unclassified | place: USA...
CAAGTTGCCGACGAATTGAGGTTTAGTGATCAATCATTTTTTGGGAAGTTTTTTAAAAAATACACTGGTATTTCGCCATCAATTTACCGCACTAACAGTACTGTTGCTATTAATCCTCCATTTTAAATAGAGAATAATGCTTTGTGTTGTGGTGTTTTTTAAAAATGTTAAGGATATTTTTTAAGAAAAATGAGAACGAATAGCTCTTTTGTAGACAACTTGTAAAATCATTAATAAAACTTCAATTTTATTGCATAATAATTTGATTTTAAGCATTAAATTTGCGAAAATTTAAGCCATGGCTACCGCTAAAATAACTTATACCGGAGATTTAAGAACAACCTCAAATCAGGTCGTGAAATTATTACCGATGCTCCAATAGATAATCAAGGAAAAGGGGAGGCTTTTTCTCCAACAGATTTACTAGCGACTTCTTTAGGCAACTGTATGTTAACTATCGTTGGCATCGCTGCAAAAAATCATAATTTTGATGTAGACGGGACAACTGCCGAAATTACCAAAGTGATGGGCGAAAATCCACGTCGTGTAACAGAAATTCATGTAAGTCTTCAATTTCCAGTAAAAAATTACACGGACAAACAAAAAGCAATCATAGAAAAGTCGGCTAAAACTTGTCCAGTGGCACATAGTTTGCACCCTGATATTAAGCAGGAAATAACCTTTAATTATTGAGTTTCATAGCTTACAATTAATTGTAGGATTTTATATTTGGTTTATAAAATGAGTAGAAAAAGAAAGACGGTTGTTGAAACCGACGCAGATGTAATTTTAATTGGTGCTGGTATTATGAGCGCAACGCTTGGTGTGCTGCTTAAAGAACTAAATCCTGATTTAAGTATTGAGATTTATGAGCGCTTGGACGTAGCCGCTGCAGAAAGCTCTGATGCATGGAACAATGCAGGAACTGGCCACTCAGCATTTTGCGAGTTAAATTATACGCCGCAAAAAGCTAATGGAAGCGTTGATGTTAAAAAGGCAGTATCTATTGCCGAATCTTTTGAGGTTTCTAAACAGTTTTGGACGTATCTATTAGATAAAGGCATTTTAAAAGACCCTGCTTCATTTATCAGGAATATTCCGCACTTAAGTTTTGTATGGGGAAAGAAAAATGTAGATTATCTTAAAACTCGCTATGAAAATTTAAAGACCTGCAATCTTTTCAAAGAAATGGAATACAGCGAAAATCCATCTGAAATTAAAGAATGGATCCCGTTGGTAATGGAAGGAAGGGACGATAAAGAACCTATTGCCGCTACAAAAGTAGATCTTGGTACCGATGTAAACTTTGGCTCTTTAACTAGGGAGATGTTTAATTACCTTGCTACACAGGATAAAGTATCCTTGCATTTTCACCACGAAATCCGTGATCTTGATAAGCAAGATGATGGTAGCTGGGAAGTGAAAGTAAAGGATTTAGACAATGGCAAAAAGAAAAAACGCTTGGCTAATTTTGTATTTATTGGCGCTGGCGGAGGATCATTGTTGTTGCTTGAAAAAGCGAATATTAAAGAAGGTAAAGGTTTTGGTGGTTTCCCAGTAAGTGGGCAATGGCTAAAATGTACCAATGAAGAAGTGATTGCTCGCCATCATGCTAAAGTTTATGGAAAAGCAGCGGTAGGTGCACCTCCAATGTCGGTTCCGCACTTAGATACTAGAATTATTAATGGTAAACAAGCTTTATTGTTTGGTCCTTATGCAGGATTTTCTACCAAATTTTTAAAAAATGGATCATATTTTGACTTAGCTGCTTCTATTAAATTAAGCAATATTCGGCCTATGATTTCTGCGGGGCTAAAAAGCATTGATTTAACTAAATACCTTATTGAGCAAGTGCGTCAATCTCCAGAAGATAGGTTTGAAGCCTTAAAGGAATACATGCCAAATGCAAATATTAAAGATTGGGAATTGGAAATTGCTGGTCAGCGTGTACAGGTAATTAAGAAAAAACCAAGTGGCGGCGGTATTTTAGAGTTTGGTACAGAGGTGGTAAGTGCTGGCGATGGCTCAATTGCGGCTTTGCTAGGTGCTTCGCCGGGTGCGTCTACAGCGGTGTCTATTATGATAGATTTAATGAATAGATGCTTTAAAAAGGAAATGCAGACTGCAGATTGGCAAGGTAAGATCAGGAAGATGATCCCCAGTTTTGGACAAAAGTTAGCTGAAGATGATGAGCTTTGTCAAGAAACACGCCAACGTACTTCCGCGGCTTTAAAGCTAATAGAAACTGTACCAGCTTAGTTTAGCGGTACACATAAAAATAAAAGCTCCGAATTTCGGAGCTTTTATTTTATAGAAATCATTGAAGCATTAAGGTTTCTTCTTCTTAATTATTCTTCAATTCTAATGTTTTTCTGAATTAAGTACTTATCACTTCTGCAACTTCATCTGCCGAGATTTCTCCATGAGATGAATCTAAAATGCATTCTCCGTCTTTAATTAATAACAACTGAGGAGATTCATGGTGCACTTGAAAGGTTTCGGCAATATAAGCTGAAACATCCCTGTGGCTAATTAAATCGAGAAAATAAAAGTTAACATCAGTAGAAATTACATCCCAGTCACTTTCGAAAGCCCTTTTGGCCATCATGCTGATGGAACAACGTGTGCTATGCTTAAAAATTAAGCTATAGCCAACTGCTGCTTTAATTTCATCAACTTGAGAAATATGATTTAAATCGTTCCAACGTTGCATTACTATCTTCTTCTTCCTTTAGATTCTGGATAAGAGCTATAAGCAGGGCATAGACGGTTAGAGCAAGATTCTAAAACTGCAATAGCGCAGAATACAAATAACAATAGAATAGCTACTTTTTTCATTTTAAATGATGCTTTAGAGATACTAAGTTATGAAAAAGTTTTACGTTTTAAGTAATAGGTTGTAAGTTTTAAATTCGGTTGTAAAACCTCCGGCTCTGAAATTGGAACAGTAAATTACAAACTCGAAGAATATTCTACCATTTTTAATGCGGTAATAGCCGCTTCGTCTCCTTTGTTGCCATGTTTACCACCAGCTCTATCAATAGCCTGTTGCTCATCGTTAGTGGTAAGCACACCAAATATTACGGGCTTGCTATACTTAATGCCAACATTGGTAATCCCATGAGCAGCTGCATCGCAAATAAAGTCGAAGTGCTTAGTATCGCCTTGTATTACACAGCCTATGCATATTACGGCATCCACATCTTTTCTTTTATTTAATAAAATATCAGCTGCGCCAGCTAACTCAAAAGTGCCAGGTACACTTAAAGACAAAATATCACTTTCTTTAACATCATGCTTAATTAGCGTGTCGAAAGCGCCTTGATATAAAGCACCAGTAATTTTAGCATTCCATTCTGCCACTACAATTGCAATTTTATAGCCGTTACCAGAAGGGATGCTGGTATGTGAGAAATCTGAAAGGTTTTTAAGGTGTGTTGCCATGCTGCAAATATATGTTTTTACTTGTTGGGGCGAAAAATTTTTCGTCCTTACCTTTTTATACGAAAAAGCCCCGAATTATCTTCGAGGCTTTTCTATCCGTTTTACGGAAATATTATTTTGCTTGAGCCGCCGCTCTAGCAATGTAAGAATCTATCATTTGAGCTTCCTGGCTTTCTGGGAACTGAGATTTGATTTTAGTATAAGTTTCCTCGGCAGCTTTAAAGTCTTTTAAAGTTTCATTAACCAACCCTAGTTTTTTAAGGAACATTGGCGTAGTGAATTTGTTGGTAGACTTATCAATTGCTTTTTTGTAATAAGTAGCTGCTTGCTTGTAATCTTTCAACTCGCTGTAAGCATCGCCTAAAAGGCCTAAAGCTAATGGATCTGCTACCGGACTACCAGTTGCGCTATATTTGCTTAATGCATCAACCGCTTTTTGGTATTCACCTTTGCGTAAATAAATACCGCCTAAATAAAGGTTAGCTAAGTTTGCAGATTTTGTATTCTCATACTCATCAGCAATTTTCTCAAGACCAGGATATCCGCCGTCGCCGTTAATAGCTTTGTTAGCCAACGAATCTACACCTACATATTGTTCTGCTTTGAACATTTGGTTAGCTGCCTCTTCAGATCTGTTTTTAAGATATACGCTTTGATACCAAATGAAAATACCGATTAAAACAACAATTGCGCCAGCGATAAATGCTAAGCTTTTAGTGTTTTCTTGTATAAATGAACCTTTTTTTACTGGTTGTTCTGTTTCTTTATGTGTTGCAGACATTTTTAGTTTAAAATTATAAGGATTGCAAAAATACATTTTTCATTCAAAGTATCAACTCTTTTTAAATCATTTAATTAAGAAGAGGTTCAAAATAATAAACACATAGAAACATAGGGTCGCTAAATTTTTGTAATCATTAGATATTTAACTCCGATTTGGTATGTAAATCAATCAAATGAAAAGAGAGACTATTGTTTCTATGTGGTTAAAAACTTCTACAACTAACTTGCGATAGCTACTGTAAAATTGGGTAACTTTGACAATCTGATATGTGGCTTAAAAATCTTACCCTACTAAATTTTAAAAATTACAATAATGCCGATTTGAAATTCACCAAAACGGTAAATGCCTTTGTGGGTAACAATGGCGCTGGGAAAACTAATTTATTAGATGCCATACACTATTTATGTTTGTGCAAAAGTTACTTTAATCCAATAGATAGCCAACAGATTAAAACTGGGGAAGAATTGTTTTTGGTGCAAGGCGATTTTGATCGCGATGACAAGAATGAAAAAATATCATGTGGTCTAAAACGTAGTCAGAAAAAGTCGTTCAAAAGAAATAAGAAGGAGTACGATAAATTGGCAGATCACATTGGCTTATTTCCTGTAGTAATGATTTCTCCTTACGATATCAACCTCATTATGGATGGGAGCGAAGAGCGTCGTAGGTTTATTGATAACGTGATTTCACAAACAGATAGCAGATATTTAGATGAACTAATACTTTATAATAGACATCTGCTTAATAGAAACGCTTTATTAAAACAAATAGCTGCAACTAGAACCTTGGATGTGGCTTTGCTACAAATTTTAGACGAACAACTTGTACATTCTGGTAATGTAATTTTCGAAAAACGTAAGCAGTTTTTGCTAGATTTTATTCCATTATTTGATAAGCACTATCGTTTTTTAACTAACGATGCCGAGCAGGTTTCGCTGACTTATCAATCGCAACTAAACGAGCAGAGGTTTGAAACTTTATTAGCGCAGTCGATAGAGAAGGACAGGATTTTAGAGCGTACCACCACCGGGATACACAAAGATGAGCTGCAGTTTGAAATTGCCAATATGCCAATGAAAAAATTTGGATCGCAGGGGCAGCAGAAATCTTTTCTTATTGCGCTTAAACTTGCGCAATACAGTTATTTGCAAAAGTTTAAAAATTTTAAACCGTTGTTGTTATTAGACGATATTTTTGACAAACTCGATACGCATCGCATACATAAATTAATGGAAATGGTATCACACCAAGATTTTGGACAAATTTTTATCACAGACGCCAATAAGGATAGGGTAGAAGCGGTTTTTAAAGAAATTGCAGTAGAAATTAATCTATTTGAAGTGAGTGAAGGAGAGGTGGATTATGCGTAAACCTAATGATATCACCGTAAAACAAGCCATTGAAAAACTACTGAAACATTACAGGTTACAGGGTAAGTTTGATGAGACAGGAATTGTATCCTTATGGCCCGAAATTATGGGGACAGCTGTGGCTAACCGTACCAAACAGGTTTACGTACATCAGAAAAAACTATTTGTTCGTATAGAATCTTCTGTAGTGAAAAACGAATTGCTAATGGTTAAAAGCGCTATTGTAGCTAAGCTTAACGAAAGAATAGGCTCACAAGTAATTACTGATATTGTTTTCTTGTAGACTAATCTCTTCTACCTCCAAAAAGTTTAGCAGCTAGCCAAATAATTAGGGCAATTACTACAATTACAAGTATTACACCAGTCCACATACCGGCTTTAAAAATTCCTTCAGCTAATTCGCAACTGCTAAGTGTGGTGGCTAGTAAAGCAACTAGCGCTAAGGGCATATATCTTTTCATCTCTACCAATTTTTTAACCTAACAGAAGAAAGAGATAAAAGGTTTGAGAAGGGAGTGTTTTTTATTTGAGATAGATTTAGTTTAATCTACCTAATTCGTCATTGCGAGGAACGAAGCAATCCCACTACTCCAGCTAGTTCGCAAACTAACGCTTTAAGATTGCTTCGTTCCTCGCAATGACGTAGAGTTTTTACTGGCTGGGATTTGTTAATCCCGGCCAGTAATTTAAGTTTGTGTAATAGTTATAGGGTCAAACGACGGCAAACTATTGTTCCTTCTCGCCAACCTTAATTAGCTCCACTTCGAAAATTAAAGTGCTATAAGGGGGTATGTCTTGGCCTGCACCTCTAGCGCCATAAGCCAATTTGTAAGGGATAAAAAATCTATACTTTCCGCCTTCTTTCATTAAAGCAACACCTTCTGTCCAACCTGGAATAACTTGGTTTAAACCGAAAGTAATAGGTTTGCCTTGTTTTTGAGAACTATCAAATTCGAAACCGTTTAATAAAGTTCCCTTATAATGTACGGTAACTTTGTCAGTACCCTTAGGCTGCGTTCCAGTTCCTTCTGTAATAACCTCATATTGTAAACCACTCGCAGTAGTTTTAATACCCGACTTGGTTTTATTTTGCGCTAAAAAAGTTTCACCTTCTTTAATAGTAGGTTCAAATTTCACTCTTTCCTTTGCTTCGCGTACTTTGCTTAGGCTTTCGAATAGGTTGTTAATAGCGCTCTGACTCGCTTGCTCTGTCATTAAGGGTTTAGCCGCAGGGTTAAAAGCATCTTTCAAACCTTTGGTTAAAAGGTCATAGTTTAAACTTTCTAATCCGCCAGATTTTAAATTACTAGCCATGGCTAAGCCAAAAGCATAACTTGCCGAATCTAATTTGTTTTTAAAAGCAATAGTTTTAGCTGCTGTTTTGCTCGCCGTAATTTTACTTGGTACTGCTTTTTTTACAGTAGTTTTAGGTTTAGTTTGCGCTGCAGCATTTAAAGCAATTGCAGATGCTAGCGCAACAAATAAGGTCTTCTTCATTTTTATATTAAAAGTGGAAATATACGACAAAAAAATAAGCACCCAAAAGAGTGCTTATCTATACGTTTAATCGCTTTACGGTTACTAATTATTAAAAACGTTCGTCAGCAGAGAAAAAGAAATCACCTTCAATTTGAGCGTTTTCATCAGAATCAGAACCGTGAACAGCGTTAGCATCAATTGATTTAGCATATTTCTGACGGATAGTTCCTTCAGCAGCTTCAGCAGGGTTAGTTGCACCAATTAAGTTTCTAAATTCTTCGATAGCGTTGTCTTTTTCTAAAATTGCAGCTACAATTGGACCAGAAGACATGAAGCTTACTAAGTCGTTATAGAAAGGACGCTCTTTGTGAACTGCGTAAAATTCGCCAGCTTTTTCTGCTGATAATTTAGTGTATTTTAAAGCAATGATTTTGAAACCAGCTTTAGTAATATCGTTTACAATTGAACCGATGTGGCCATTGGCAACAGCATCAGGTTTAATCATGGTAAAAGTTCTATTTGTGCTCATTTGTATAAATTTTGTGCAAAAGTACGATTATTGCCTTAAATAATTGATACTGACGTAAGAAAAGTTCTTTGTTCATCAGGAAAACAAATGCAAACGCTATTTTGTTCTGAAAGTCCCGCTTTCCATTTCAATCTTTTTGTTTAGCCAACCTGTCATTCCGAGGAACGAGGAATCTATGTTGTTAGTGCTAATAAAAACAGATTCTTCGCTACGCTCAGAATGACAAGTAACAAAAAGTATTTCCATTCCAATCGGGTTTAAATTACAATGCCAGTGCTTTTGGCAATAACTTTTCAAACTTCCAATACTAATGTGTTGGCATTTCGCTTCGCTCAGCCTTCTAATCTTTAAATGATAAAGCGCTAAAACAATTCAACAATAAATCAATTAAACAATTCATCAAATCTACAGTTAAACAATAAATCGCTAACTTCGCCATCAATAGATTATGATATCAGTTCCAGAACTTAAAAAATTATTAGCAACGCCTCAACAAATTGTGATAACCACGCATCATAAGCCAGACGGCGATGCTATGGGTTCTTCCCTAGGTTTGTATGCTTATCTCATTCAAAAAGGGCATCACGTTAGTTTAATTACACCAACAGACTACCCAGAATTTTTGCAGTGGTTGCCTAACAATTCTGATGTAATTATTTACACAGAGCAGGTAGAGAAATCAATCGCTTTGGTAAATGAAGCAGCAATAATTTTCTGTTTAGACTTTAACACGTTAAGCCGAATTAACGAATTGGGCGAACACATAAGAAATACTACGGCAATAAAGGTCATGATTGACCATCACTTAGAGCCAGAGGATTTTGACGATTATCGCCATTGGGATATTAATGCTTGCGCAGCCGCACAGTTGGTTTACGATTTCATTGCTAACGTAATGGAAGAACCAGATAAAGTAAATAAAGATGTGGCCACTTGCCTTTATACGGGTATTATGACCGATTCGGGTTCATTCCGTTTTCCATCGGCAACATCTACAGTTTACCGGATCGCGGCAGATTTGATAGATTTAGGAGCTGAACATTGGCGTATCCACCAGTTGGTATATGATAATGTTTCTGAAAACAGGTTACAGTTTTTAGGCTACTGTTTGTCAAATAAATTGGAGATTTTAAGAGAATACAATACTGCAATTATCAGTGCTACAAAAGAAGAATTGGCGAAATACAATATCGTAACTGGTGATACAGAGGGCATTGTAAATTATGCGCTTTCCATTAACGGTATTAAGTTGGCTGCATTTATTATTGAAAGAACCGACAGGGTGAAATTGTCTTTACGTTCTACTGGAGATTTTCCAGCCAATGAGATTTGTAAGAAGTATTTTCAAGGTGGTGGGCACAGAAATGCTGCAGGCGGCGCTTCAGATAAAGGCCTAGTCGATACAATTGCAGATTTTAAAGCCGTGTTGCCAGAGTATAAAACCCAGTTATTACAGTAATTAAGAGGTTTTTGGCAATTAGATTAAAATAAACAAATAAAATACAAAAATATTTAGAAAGCTCGTTAACTTAGCGGGCTTTAAAACAAAGACAAAAAGACAATTAACTGATAAATGAAAAAAAGTTTAGTAATCGTGCTAGCGGCTGCATTAGGCCTAGCAGCTTGTAACACAGAGAAAAAAGGTCCGGGTGGCTTATTGTATAAAATCCACAAATCTGGTGGTGCTAAAGAGAAAATCGCCGAAGGCGATATCGTAAAATTGAATTTTATTCAAAAAAATGAGAAAGATTCTATTTTAGGTAGTACTTACGACAGTGAGCAAGCTCAAATTTTTCCAGTAGGTAAAAAACAATATGCTGGTGATATGCAAGATGTATTGACACTTTTTGGTGAAGGTGACAGTGCAACTTTCAAAATCAATTTGGATACCATGGCTGCACAAACTAAACAGCCTAAACCAGAGCAGTTTAAAAACGATAAATACATTGTGTTTACTGTGAAAGTTGAAAAGGTTTTCAAAAAAGGACCTAACGAAGCTGATTCTACTTTCCAAAAAAGAGCTGGCGATTTCTTCCAAGCAGATTTCAAAACTGACATGGATAAAAAGAAAAATGCTGAAGCAGGAAAAATCAAAACTTATATTGAAGACAACAACTTGAAAGTACAAACTTCGGCAAGTGGTTTACAATATGTAGTTAATGCTGCAGGTAGCGGTGTTAAAGCCGTAGATGGTGATACTGTTGAAGTAAACTATACAGGTAAATTCACTAAAAAAGGTGAAGATAAAAAATACAAAGTTTTTGATACTAGCGATGAGAAACTAGCTAAAGAATCTAAAGTTCACCAGCCAGGAAGACCTTATGGTCCAACTAAAATGGTTGTTGGTGGTACTGTACCAGGTTTCACAGAAGCACTTAAACTAGTAGGTAAAGGTGGTAAAATCACGGCTATTATTCCTTCTAAATTAGGTTATGGCGAACAAGGCGGCGGTCCAATCGCTCCTTACAGTCCTTTAGTTTTCGATATCGAAATTGTTAACGTAATTAAGCCAAAAGCAGGTGCAACACCTCCGCCAGCTCCGGTTAACCCAGCTGCAGGTCACTCAGCAAACGACGGTCACAACCACTAGTCAAATAATTTAAAAATATATAAAAGCTGTCCTTCGGGATGGCTTTTTTTTTGTTCGTTTCTACCAATAAACTAAACAACAAACAAACCAAACAACTAACTTTGCCGCATGTTACTTACCGATACCCATACCCATCAGTATTACGAGAAAGATTTAGAAAAGAGAGAAGAGCAGATGCAGCGTTGCTTTGCCAATGGCGTAAAACGATTGTTTTTGCCTAACGTAGACGTAGCTTCTATTGCTATGATTGATGAAATGGTAGAGTCTTATCCCGAAAACTGCTTTGCCATGGCTGGTTTGCATCCATGCGATGTGAAGGAAGATTATCAACAGGTATTAAAAGAAATTTACAACAGTATAGCTGGTAGAACAATTTATGCCATCGGCGAAATTGGTATCGATTTGTATTGGGATAAAACTACGTTGGCCATTCAGCAAGATGCTTTTAAACAACAGATTAACTGGGCTAAGCAACTAGATTTGCCTTTCGTAATTCATTGCCGCGAAGCTTTTGATGAAGTTTTTGAAGTGCTGGAAGAGACAAATCATGATGGTATGAGAGGTGTTTTTCACTGCTTTACTGGAAATTTAGATCAGGCAAAGCAAGCCATAGATTTAGGTTTTTACTTAGGCATTGGCGGTGTGGTGACTTACAAAAAAGCAGGGTTAGATGTGGTGTTGGCAGATGTCCCTTTAGAGCATATTGTACTGGAAACAGATTCGCCTTTTTTGGCACCAGTACCTTTTAGAGGCAAGCCAAACGAGAGCAGTTACTTAATTCATGTAGCGCAAAAAGTAGCTGATATTTATGATAGGGGCTTACACGAAATTGCGGAAATTACTACGGAGAATTCGAGGAAGATTTTTGGGGTTTAGGATTTATTAACCACATAAGGACATAGGAATAACGCATTTTTGGCTTTTTTTTGGAGGCGGATTAATCTCATCTCAAATGAACTTATATGTCTTATATGGTAAAATACCCTACGCAAATGGTTCAAGCCCTAATAATAAAGGGTAGCACTTGATTCGATAGAATTTCTCTTGGCTTTTGGTAGTTATAGTCGACAAGTGGTTAACAATAGATAACAATAAAGCAATTTATTTACACTTTTTTTAACCTACCAACCAAATAGTTAATTATTTGCTAAATCTTCTCGAAAATGTAAAAAGCTATACGAATGTTGTTTAATTTGTAAACGCAATCCAAAGCTGTACTTTTTAATGACTAAAATATTCATCATCTATACTGGAGGCACCATAGGCATGGTTAACGATGCTAACACTGGCGCTCTAATTCCTTTTAATTTCGAACAGATTAAAGAAAATGTCCCAGAATTAGCCAGATTGGATTACGAAATGGCAGTGCATTCTTTCAATCCAATCATTGATTCTTCAAATATGCATCCAGATCAATGGAGGATATTGGCAGAACTGATTAAGGAAAATTATGAGGAGTTTGACGGATTTGTGATTTTGCATGGGTCAGATACCATGTCGTTCACCGCATCGGCGTTAAGCTTTATGCTGAAGAATTTAGCCAAACCAGTGGTTTTAACCGGATCGCAATTGCCTATTGGCGAGATTAGAACAGATGCCAAAGAAAATTTAATTACTGCTTTAGAGATTGCGGCAACCAAGCGTAAGGGCAAGGCTGTAGTGCCCGAAGTTTGCATTTATTTCGATAACCAGCTGTTTAGAGGCAATAGGTCAATAAAGTACAACACCGAAAAGTTTGAAGCATTTCGTTCGCCGAACTATCCAATATTAGCCGAAGCTGGAGTGCAGTTAACATTCTTTCACAATGACATTTTGCCTGTTCCGACAGAACCTTTTTATATCCAAACTGAATTTGATGCCAACATCGGCGTATTAAAGATTTATCCTGGCATGACGGAGGAAGTAGTGTTTGCAGTAACCAGATCGAAGGTGAAAGCCATTGTTTTAGAAACTTTCGGTTCTGGAAATACAACCACAGCAAAATGGTTTACCGATGCTTTGGCTGATGCCATCAAAGCTGGAAAAATCATCGTCGACATTTCTCAATGTCAACGCGGCTCGGTGCAGTTAGGAATGTATGAAACCAGTAGCGAACTCAAAAAAATGGGGGTAGTAAGTGGCTACGATATGACATTTGAAACAGCAGTAACCAAACTGATGTATTTCTTGGGCGGTAATTTGTCTTCTGAAGAAATTAAACAGCAAATGGAAACTTCTATTGCGGGCGAGTTGACTAAGTAAAACCCTTTGTTCCTTTGAGTATTCTCCCTAAAGGGCGAGAGATTGTTATAATAAACTTTACGTGTGTGGTAAGTAAAACTTCTGCAATTATGATGGCTGTCATTCCATAACCAAGGCTTTAATCTTACCTTTGTTGATATTAGTCGTATCATGGCTTGATACTTGATACCACTACTTAGTACAGATAAAAAATGAAGATAGAACAAATATACACCGGATGTTTGGCCGAAGCTGCCTATTACATAGAAAGCAATGGCGAAGCTGCTATTATAGATCCACTTCGTGAAGTAGGCCCATATTTAAAGAAAGCAGCACAAAATGGAGCTAAGATTAAATATATCTTCGAAACTCATTTTCATGCCGATTTTGTTTCTGGCCACGTAGATTTAGCAGAAAAATCTGGAGCAACAATTGTTTACGGGCCAACAGCCACAACCGCATTCGAAGCACATATTGCAACAGACGGCGAGCAATTCAAAATAGGCGAATTAACTATTACTGCCTTACATACACCAGGTCATACCTTAGAATCTACCACCTATTTACTAACGGATGCTAACGGAAAAAACCATTGCATTTTCACTGGTGATACCTTGTTTATTGGCGATGTTGGTCGCCCAGATTTAGCACAAAAAGGCAGCCTAACCATGGATGATTTGGCAGGCATGCTTTACGATTCGCTGAACGAAAAAATAAAACCGTTGGCCGACGAGGTGATTGTTTACCCTGGCCACGGTGCTGGTTCTGCTTGCGGTAAAAGTATGAGTAAGGAAACTTTCGACACTTTAGGACACCAAAAGCAGGTAAATTATGCACTAAAAGCAGCAACAAAGGAGCAGTTTATCAAAGAGGTAACGGATGGAATTTTACCTCCACCACAATATTTTGCAAAAAATGCAGCCATGAACAAAGGTGGCTACGAAAGTATTGACGAGGTTTTCGAGAAAGGCTTAAATCCATTAGCGCCACAAGCGTTTGAAGATTTAGCTAACCAAACCGATGCTTTAGTTTTAGATACCCGCGACCCGCAAACTTTTGCAAAAGCGTTTATTCCAAATGCCATCAACATTGGTTTAAACGGACAATTTGCTCCTTGGGTTGGTGCGTTAATTCCAGATTTAAAACAAAATATTTTATTGGTAACCGACGAAGGTAAAGCCGAAGAAACCATTACTCGTTTGGCTCGTGTTGGCTATGATAATACCATCGGTTATTTAGAAGGTGGCATAGAAGCTTGGCAAAATACAGGAAAAGAAACAGACCAAATCACCTCAATTTCTGCCGAAGATTTTGAGAAGGTTTATCAAGAAAATCCAGTGCTTTTAGCGTTAGATGTGCGCAAACCGGGTGAGTACGAAGCAGAGCATTTGGAGTTCACGCATCCTCGCCCCTTAGATTATATTAACGATTGGACACACGAAGTAGATAGTGATAAAACCTATTATGTTCATTGTGCGGGCGGTTATCGCTCTATGATTGCAGCTTCGATTTTAAAAGCAAGAGGCATTGACAAAGTGATAGATGTGGCTGGTGGTTATGGTGCAATTAAAAATACTGGACTGAAACGTACTGATTTTATTTGTCCGAGCAAAGTAGCAAAGGCATAAACATTTCGTCATTGCGGGGAGTGAAACGACGTGGCAATCTTTTTACTTGGTTGTCATCCCAAGCCTATTAGAAAAACGAAGTCATTACAAATCGGCAATTTCAGCCCCGCTTTACGCTATAATCTTTTTGTGAACGCTGATAATTCAAGACTTCGTAAGTTTTTAAAACTTACGAAGTCTAACTAGGTTTCAGCTACAAAAAAGATTTACGCTCCAATCGGGTTTAATTTTTAAAGCAACCAAAACGTGGCAACAGAAAACCAACATTACGACATACTTATTATCGGCGCTGGGCCAATTGGTTTGGCTTGTGGTATCGAAGCGCAAAAAGCAGGCAAGAGCTACGTTATTATCGAAAAAGGGCCGTTGGTAAATAGCTTATATCACTATCCAGTTTTCATGACTTTCTTCTCTACTTCTCAAAAGTTGGAGATAGGAGGCGTGCCGTTTGTGAGTATCAATAATAAGCCAAATCGTAATGAAGCTTTAGAGTATTATCGCCGAGTAACAGAGAAATTTGCGTTAAATGTTAAACTTTTTGAGACCGTAACTAGCAATAATAAACTGGAAGATGGTACTTTTGAAGTCAGTACCAGTAAAGCGAAATATGTTGCTAAAAATGTAATTATTGCTACTGGTTTTTATGATGTTCCAGTACTCATGAACATACCCGGCGAAGAACTGCCGAAAGTAAAGCACTACTACCAAGACCCACATTTGTACGCTTTTAGTAAGGTATTGGTAGTTGGCGCTAACAATTCTGCCATAGATGTCGCTTTAGAAACCTATCGAAAAGGAGCGGAGGTAACGCTAGTTATCCGAGGTAATGAAATTGGTTCTTACGTAAAATATTGGGTGCGTCCAGATATCGAAAACCGTATAAAGGAAGGTGATATTAAAGTTTATTATCAAAGTGAACTAACAGCTATTTCTGCTAAAACAGTAACCATAAACACCCCAGAAGGAGATGTGGAACTAGCCAATGATTTTGTGTTGGCAATGACTGGATACACCCCAAATTTCGCCCTGCTGAAACAATTGGGAGTAGAGCTAGATGAAACTAATTACCCGCAACACAATCCAGAAACAATGGAAACTAACTTGGCAGGATTGCATTTGGCAGGTGTAGTTTGCGGCGGCGTTGATACGCACAAGTGGTTTATCGAAAATTCGAGGGTGCACGCGGAACAGATTATGGAGCATATTTTGAGTAAGCACTAACTGACTCATTTCGAGCGTAGCAGAGAAATCTTTTAAAGTAGCAACAAACAAGGTGCTTGAAAATCCAAAGATTTCTCCATTTCGTTGCACTTCAGTGGAGCTGACGGACGATGTAAATTTCGCAACTACTCGTCTTAAGGCAGTAATTCAGCCAATTTATCTGAAAGTTTTTTACCTCTCAAGTCTTTAGCGATGATTGTGCCTTTTTCATCAATCAAATAATTGGTAGGATAGGCATTAATTCCGTACATCAGGCCTACTTCATTTTTGTTTCCTTTTAAATCACTTACATTTTCCCAAGGTAAACCGTCGTCCTTAATAGCTTTTAACCATTGCGCTTTGTTGTCATCGGCTGCTACGCCCAAAATCTCGAAACCTTTGGCGTTGTAGGCATTGTATGTTTTAACCAAATTGGGGTTTTCTTCTCTGCAAGGCCCACACCATGAACCCCAAAATTCAAGAAGAATATATTTTGCTTTGATGTCTGAAAGTTTTACCTTTTTACCTGCGGTATTAGTTTGTTCAAAATCTGCATATTTACTGCCTACTTTTATTTCACGACTTAACCTAATAAAGTCGCTGATGTTTTTTCCATAGCTAGTTTGTTTTACCTCGGGTGTAAATAATTGGTAAATTTCATTTGCTTTATCTTTGCCCCAAGTTGTAGAATATACATCAGCAATGTTGGCGATTATTAATGAGTTGGGATGACTTTTTGCATAGTTTAAGTATGCAGCATATTCTTCAGGTTTAATATTTAAAATTTTTTTTCGTAGTTCGGCCTTTATGGTAGGATCTGTTGTTTTGCTAAGAACAGCTCTCAAGCTATCTTCTTTAAGACTGATAGGCTTAATTATTTTTTGAATTTCTTCGTTTTCGGTTTGAGTAGCCGAACCTTTAATTGTTCCGTTTTTAAACTCTTTATCTTTAAGCAACATCGTTACGTTTTTATTCTCTAGCCAGAAAAAAACATAATTTGCATATTTTTGAGTATGCAAAACTACCTGCGTTGCAGGTTGTGGTAATCGCCCTTTTAAAGTAAACTTTCCATTGGTTATTTTTGTAGAATCTAACAGTTCTTGCGGAGAGCTAAGCTTTAAATATAGCCACGTACCATCTTCTAAGCCTTCAACAGTGCCATCGATCCTAAAGTTCTGTGCAAATGTAATTGAACCGGTCAGTAGCAAGTATGCTAATAGAATTATCTTCTTCATTTTGTAGTTTCCTTTAAAGACGGGTAGTAGCTGAAAATGTTGCAAACATTTTTAAAACAACCTAAAGATAGGGAATTGCTGGGGTTTGTTGTAGAGGTGCTTGTAAAATAAACGGGATTGCAGCGGAAATACTTTTTGTGTGTCACGCTGAGCTTGTCGAAGCGATTTTGCTAACATAGTTCTTCAACAGGCTCGGGATGAAAAGTGTGAACAAGTAGTAGCTTACACAAAAAGATTGCAGCGCAAAGCCCGGATTTTGGTAGTGCTTTGCACAAGCCTTGCTTTTCTATAAATTATGGTCCTTTTTCCTTAACTTTGCAGTCTAATTTTGAGTGATAAATTTTGAACGACTGAGTGGTGGTGAGTACCTCATTCAATTATCCAATAGTTTACTCATTCAATCATTTTTTCAAGATATGAGCAAGGTAAAAGTAGGTTTGGTGCAGATGAGTTGTACCGCTAATAAGCAAGAAAATTTAGAAAAAGCAATTGTAAAAGTTAGAGAAGCTGCGGCGAAAGGTGCGCAGATTGTTTGCTTGCAAGAGCTTTTTACATCACTATATTTTTGTGATGTAGAAGATTACGATAATTTCGATTTGGCGGAAAAAATTCCTGGTCCGTCTACAGATGCTTTACAAACAGTGGCTAAAGAATTGGGCGTAGTAATTATTGCTTCGCTATTCGAAAAAAGAGCAGAAGGTTTATACCACAACACGACGGCTGTCTTGGATGCAGATGGGAGTTATTTAGGCAAATATCGCAAAATGCATATCCCAGATGACCCAGCTTACTACGAAAAATTTTATTTCACACCTGGCGATTTAGGCTACAAAGTTTTCCAAACCAAGTTTGCTAAAATTGGTATCTTAATTTGTTGGGACCAGTGGTATCCAGAAGCTTCGAGAATTACGGCTTTAATGGGTGCAGATATCATGTTTTATCCAACTGCAATTGGTTGGGATACTACACAAGACGAAGAAACCAATAAAGACCAGTACAATGCTTGGCAAACGATACAACGTTCGCACTCGGTGGCTAATGGCTTACCAGTAATTAGCGTAAACCGTGTGGGTTTTGAGCAAGAAGGACGCATGAAATTTTGGGGCGGTAGTTTTGCTACCAATGCACAAGGTAAATTATTGTACTTGGCGTCTCACGACCAAGAAGAAACCGAAGTGGTAGATATAGATTTGAAACAGAGTGATTATATCCGCAAACACTGGCCTTTCTTAAGAGATAGAAGAATTGATTCTTACCAACCAATTACGAAAAGATATATCGATGAGGATTAAGGAAGTTCGTAAGTTTATAGTCCGCAAGTCCGGAAGTTAATAAGGTCGAGGATACCGCCAAGTCCGCAAGGCATTTTTAAAGAGAAAGTTGTATATTTCAGTCTACCTAAAAAAACAACTATGTCATTTAAATTTGAAAAACTAAAAGTTTGGCAGAAATCGTTAGACTTAGCTGATGAAATTGATAAATTAACAAAGACGTTTCCAAAAGAAGAACTATTTATTTTAACATCGCAAATTAAAAGAGCTGCAGATTCAATTTCATTAAATATTGCTGAAGGAAGTACAGGTCAAAGTAATGCAGAATTCACGAGATTTTTACGTTATGCATTACGCTCTGATATTGAAGTAGTGGGTTGCTTACACCTTGGGAAACGTAGAAAATATAACTGAAGAACACTTTTTACTATTATATAAAACCTGCGAAGAAGTTTTAGTAATGATAAATGGTCTTATAAAATCATTAAAATAATGTCTGAGCATATACATCATAAATCTGAACGACGTGCTTCCGGAATCAAATCATCGGACTTTCCGACTTTCCAACTTTCGGACACACCTAAGGCACAAGGCTACGCATTTCCAGCAGAATGGGCTAAACACGAAGCAACTTGGTTAAGCTGGCCTCACAAAGAAGCTTCTTGGCCAGGCAAACTAGAAACTATTTACAAACCCTATTGCGAGTTTATTAAGCTTGTGGCTACTGGCGAAAAAGTACGTATCAACGTTAGAGACGAGGAAATGAAAGCCTTCGCTGTTTCTGAATTAGAAAAAGTAGGAGCAGATTTCACCCAAATTGAGTTTTACTTTAACGAAACTAATGACGCTTGGTGTCGTGACCACGGGCCCGCATTTGTAGTAAAAGAAAATGAAAAGGCGGTGGTAGATTGGGGCTATAATGCTTGGGGCGATAAATATCCTCCCTACGATTTGGATGATGTAGTGCCAACTAAAATTGCACAGCATTTCAAATTACCGTTGTTTACGCCAGATATTGTAATGGAAGGTGGTTCTGTGGAGTTTAATGGTGCCGGTACTATTTTAACCAGCGAAGCTTGCTTGCTCAACGAGAACAGAAATCCGCATTTAAACCGTGAACAAATTGAAACTTACTTGAAAGAGTTTTACGGTGCCGAGCAAATTTTATGGGTTGGCGATGGTATTATAGGTGATGACACCGACGGACACATTGACGATATTACTCGCTTTGTAAACGAAGATACAGTATTGACAGTGGTAGAAAGTAATCCTCTGGACGAAAACTACCTGTTGTTAAAAGAGAACTTAGAGCGCTTGAAAGAAATGACCTTGTTAGATGGTAGAAAATTGAACATCATTCAGTTGCCTATGCCATCACCGGTAATTTACGAAGATACTCGCTTACCTGCTTCTTATGCTAATTTCTACATTGCCAATGCTGCGGTAATTGTGCCCACGTTTAGAGATGTGAACGATAAAATTGCATTGGAAATTATTCAGAAAGCATTCCCAGATAGGCCAGTAGTTGGTATCGATTCAGTAGATATCATTTGGGGATTGGGCAGCTTCCATTGTTTAAGCCAGCAAGAGCCAGCGGTTTAGTTTGCAGTTCTCCGTTAACAGTTTCTCTTTAGCGCTGTGTCATCCTGAGCCTGTCGAAGGATATTGTAAACCAAAATAGTCTTTGACAGGCTTAGACTGACAAAGTTGGATTCCAAATTCAGGTGTCATCCTGAGCTTGTCGAATGATAAATAAAAAGCATATGCCTAATACCCATAATTATTTCGTCTATATCTTGCAATGTGCTGACGGAAGCTACTACGTGGGTGTAACTAACGATTTGGAAGTTAGATTAGAGCAACATCAGATTGGCTATGACCCCAAATCATATACTTTCACCAGGCGACCAATAGTCCTTAAATACTATCAGCGATTTACATTAATAGAGCAAGCTATCGAATTTGAAAAACAATTGAAAGGTTGGAGTAGAAAGAAGAAGGAGGCGCTTTTTGACGAAAATTGGGAAGAGGTAAAAAGATTATCTAACCTTAAAAAGAAATAATAACTTTGTGCGATTAGTCTTCGACGAGCTCAGACTGACACCAGAGATTAACTAATTCCGCAAATATGTGTCATCCTGAGCCTGTCGAAGGATAAATATAAACGAATATTAATTGTTTGATGAGGAGGTCTTCGACAAGCTCAGACTGACACAAATACCAAATAAAAAAACATTTCTAAATGAAATTACTTCAAGGAAAAACAGCACTAGTAACAGGTGCATCAAAAGGAATAGGACGCAAAATTGCAGAAGAATTTGCTAAGCAAGGCGCTAATGTTGCCTTTACTTATTTATCATCGGTAGAAAAAGGACAGGCCTTAGAGCAAGAATTGCAAGCCTTTGGTACACAGGTAAAAGGTTACCGTTCTGATGCTTCTAAGTTTGATGAAGCAGAAAAACTAATTAACGATATTGTTGCTGATTTTGGTGCTTTAGATATTGTAGTGAACAACGCAGGAATTACTAAAGATGGTTTGTTAATGCGCATGAGCGAAGAAAATTGGGATGACGTGATCAACGTAAACTTGAAATCTATCTTTAACGTAACCAAAGCGGCTTCTAAAGTAATGATGAAAGCTCGTAAAGGTGTTTTCATTAACATGAGTTCTGTAGTTGGTGTACAAGGAAACGCTGGTCAGGCTAATTATGCAGCGTCGAAAGCGGGTATCATTGGTTTTACTAAATCGGTTGCTAAAGAATTAGGTTCTCGTAATATCCGTGCTAATGTGGTTGCTCCGGGTTTCATTAAAACAGAAATGACAGAAGTTTTAGACCCCGCAGTAGTAGCTGGTTGGGAAAAAGATATCCCATTAAAACGTGCTGGCGAAACGGAGGATATCGCAAATGTTTGCGTGTTTTTAGCTTCAGATATGAGCGCTTACGTAACCGGACAAACTATTTCGGTTTGCGGTGGTATGCTGTAAGATTAAGTAATAAAGATGTTTCGACAACTCGTCATTGCGAGGAACGAAGCAATCTCACCATAAAATGACATAAATGCATAGTTATTAATTAGCTATGCATTTTTTTAAGTATTAAAATTTGAAAGTGAAAGCCAATATTTCTTGGCGTAACTCGCCCCGCTTTCCATTACAACAAATTCTTTAATCCCGAAATCGGGAGAATTTGTTTTCATTTCAATCGGGCTTATTTAACTAGGGTTTGTGTTACAAAAACCTCTAACCAAAGCTGCTGATAGAGCTGATGCTGACCTGTAGCAAAGCGGAAAGCTACGCAGTAAAATAAATTCAGCATGACGGAGCGTAAGTTTGGCGTCACCCTGAATTTATTTCAGGGTCAGTAGGATAGGTTGCTTTATGCGCTTACTATTGAAACTGGTCAATATTTGTAATGTTGAACTTCGTATCTCAGGATTTGTAATCCTGTTTTGTTATAAATTGGATTGCAAATCCGATGATAAGGCTTCGGTTCGAACATGAAACTTTTCAAGGTGTTGTAAATACACATTGGCGTGGACGCCAACGTGGGCATCTCTTTCGTTGGCGTCCACGCCAACAAATATTTTGTTTCGAACACTTCTGATTGCAAATCCAGAAGAGCGGATTTTAAGGGCTAGCGCAATAGGCCAGTAACTACTTTAAACTATACTTTCCGCCAACCTGACTAACC
>Ga0308157_10003742_pt1 | contig 21438 bp, 16 predicted proteins | sample PhyBR1_FD_201035 | JGI IMG/M metagenome (GOLD analysis project Ga0308157, IMG submission 201035) | Phyllosphere microbial communities from UC Gill Tract Community Farm, Albany, California, United States - DLSLB.R1 | ecosystem: Host-associated > Plants > Phyllosphere > Unclassified | place: USA...
TCAGCTCGTCGCCCAGGCCAGCCACTTCCGCCATCAGGGCGCTGGTATCTTCGCCCTTGCCCTTCATCATGCCGATCAGCTTGGACTGCGAGTTACGCTTGCCCTGCAGCTCTTCGGTGCGCGTCTGGATCGCTTTACGTTCCGATTCGAGAGCGTTGAACGCTTCCACATCGAGCTGGAACTTGCGGGTCGCCAGGCGCGCGGCGACGTTGGCTATATCTTTACGGAGAAGTTGGATGTCAATCATGGGAACAAAGCCGTTGTTGTATCGAAAACGTCCATTGTACCAAGACGACGCTACTTCCTAGCGAGTTTTGCGCAGCCCGCCGGCTGCCGCCATTACAGTACGGCTTTTTCGGCGGCGGTCAGGCGTTTGGCCGTCACCGTCACGGTTGGCAGCACGCTGTCAGCCTTGACAACGACCACCGCTTTGTCGGCTGGCAGGTAGATATCGACGCGGCCATCGGCGGCGGTGGCGAAGCTGGTGGCGCCGGCAACGACGACAGCAGCAGCGAAGATGACTTCCATGTGTTTGGCGATGTTCATGATGTACTCCTTCAGGTGTTGGTTTCAGTAAGTGCTGCGGTATGGTTGTACTGTACCTAAAGGCGCTCTGGCCCGCGATGGAGATGCGACGAAGCGCCAGAAACGACGCCTGAAATGCAAAAACACGGTAAAAAGGCGCGCAGGCCGGATGCTGTAGGATTTCTCCTACGCAACTAATCGTGCGCCATATATTCGTTGAAATTTGTACTATGTATTCAACAGTACAAAGTTTAAAGGAGAAGAAATGAAGACCAATATCCTGAAATTTGCAGCGGCCAGCGCCGTGGCAATGATCGCAGCAGGCTGCGCCTCGACTGGCGGCTCGTCGTGGAATAACGAACCGCCACCGCCGGCCAATCCGGCCTTCGCGGCCGAGATGAACAAGTTCAACGCCCAGTTCCCGAACGACAAGGCGACCAAGTACGAGGAAGTCTCGCTCAACTATAACAATGCGAAAAAGCTGGACGAACGCGGCAACTGCCACGACATCACCAAACATCCGGTGGTTATCATCCTCACGCTGGACGCCAGCGGCAAGGTAACCCGCACCACCACCGACGTCGAAGGCAAGAAAGCCGAGTGCTTCCGCCAGGCTTATGCTGGCGCGCAATTGCCGCCGCCGCCATTCGCTCCTTACCAGAAGCCGATCCGCCTGCGTTAAGCGGCGTCTTCCTCGGCCGCTTCCTCCGTCTCGGCGGGCTTTTCCAGCCAATTGATGACGATATCGTTGAAGCGCTCCGGCTGGCGCACCATCGGCCAGTGGTCGGTTTCCATCGCCACCACCTTGCAGCCTGGCTTGGCTGCAAGGTTTTCGGTCCACTGCGGCGAGTGGAACATGAACGGCTTGTTGGTGCCATAGATGAACAGCATCGGCACCTTGGGCGCAAACGGCACCAGCGAATGATAGGAACCGGCCGCGCCTGCGGTCAGGATGTAGTACGGGAAATTCATGCCCGCGCTGATGTATTCGCGTGGCGATGGCGCACCCAGCACCCTTACCATGGTCCTGGTCAGCATATTGCCCAGCGGGCCGCCCATGGCCCAGGCCAGCGCCAGCGTGCTCTGGTAGCCGCTGACCATCATCTTTTGCCCGACCGAACGCGAACGCGTGGTGGCGCGCGACTGCGCATCGCCGATATCGACGCCGATGACGGCCGACACCATCGACTTGTTACGCATATAAAACTCATAGCCGAACACGCAACCCCAGTCGTGCAGCATCAGGATCACCTTCTGTTTCTGGCTGACGCTGTTGACGATGTGCAGCAGGACACGCATGGTCGCGTCCAGCGAATAGGAGCGGCGCGGCTTGCGGATATCGAATCCCGGCAGCGTAAAGCGCACGCAACGATAACGATGGCGCAGCTCGGCCACCTGGGCGTCCCACAGGCGGTAGGTATCCGGCCAGCCGTGGATCATGACGATGGTTTCGGTGCCCTCGCCTTCCACATGAATCTCAATACCATCGACCACCAACTCCTTGCTCATTCCTTCTCCTGATGCGTTTTTTGGGCATAACGACATCATGCCAGCTTTGGCAATATTTTTCTTCCGGAAATTTAATCAGCAGCAGGCGACTCAGGACTTGCCGGCGTCCTCGTCCAGCTGGCGCAGGAAGGCCATCTTGTCAGCGATCTTGCTTTCCAGGCCACGCGGCACCGGCTGATACCAGCCGGGCTCGCGCATGTCGTCGGGGAAGTAGGTTTCGCCGGCGGCATAGGCGTGCGGCTCGTCGTGGGCGTAGCGGTATTCGTGGCCGTAGCCCAGTTCTTTCATCAGCTTGGTCGGCGCGTTGCGCAGGTGGACCGGCACCTCGCGCGACTTGTCCTTGCGCACAAAGGCCATGGCCTCATTGAAGGCGTTGTAGCCGGCGTTGCTCTTGGCGGCGATCGCCAGGTAGATCACCGCCTGGCCCAGCGCCAGCTCGCCTTCCGGCGAACCAAGGCGTTCATAGGTGGTGGCCGCGTCGTTGGCGACCTGCATGGCGCGCGGATCGGCCAGGCCGATGTCTTCCCATGCCATGCGCACGATGCGGCGCGACAGGTAGCGGGCGTCGGCGCCGCCGTCCAGCATGCGGCATAGCCAGTACAGCGCCGCGTCCGGATTCGAGCCGCGCACCGATTTGTGCAGCGCCGAAATCTGGTCGTAGAAATTGTCGCCGCCCTTGTCGAAGCGGCGCGCGTTCAGGGTCAGCGCGTTCTGGATGAACTCGGCGGTGATCTTGTTGGTCTTGGCGGCGTTGGCAGCGGTGCCGGTGACTTCCAGCAGATTCAGCAGGCGGCGGCCATCGCCGTCGGCGTAGCCGATCAGCGTATCGATGGCGGCGTCCTCAAATTCCAGCTGGGTCAGCACCTTGTCGCGGGCACGGTCGACCATCTGCCGCAGTTCGCTCTCATCGAAGGACTTCAGCACGTAGACTTGCGCGCGCGACAGCAATGCCGAGTTGACCTCGAACGAAGGATTCTCGGTGGTGGCGCCGATCAGCGTCACCAGCCCGGATTCGGCATACGGCAGCAAGGCGTCCTGCTGCGATTTGTTGAAACGGTGGATCTCGTCGACAAACAGGATGGTGTGCTTGCCCATGTCGAGGTTGTGCTGCGCCTGCTCCATCGCGGCGCGGATGTCCTTGACGCCCGAGAATACCGCCGACAAGGCAATGAACTCGCAGTCATAGGCCCTGGCGGTCAGGCGCGCAAGCGTGGTCTTGCCGGTGCCCGGCGGCCCCCACAAGATCATCGAATGCGGCTGGCCCGACTCGAACGCCAGGCGCAGCGGCTTGCCCGGCCCGAGCAGGTGGCGCTGGCCGACGACTTCGTCCAGCGTCTTGGGCCGCAGGGCCTCCGCCAGCGGCTGGCGCGGTTCGGTGGAAAATAAATCTGCCATGGTCTGAAATGGAAAAACGCCGCAGCGTCGCAGCTGCGGCGTGGGAATGCTATCGCTAACGCTTAATTATTGAACACGTCAGCGCCCTTCGGCATGACGAATTTAAAACTTGTGGCACTCAGCGCAGGATTTTTTTCGATCTTGCTGAACTTCAGCACCGAGGTCTGGCCGAAGGAATCCTTCAGTTCCATCGCCGCCGGCAAGCCGTCCTTCAGGCCGATGGTGATTTGCTCGAAGCTGGTGTCCTTGGCTTTGGGCACGGCTTTCAGCCATTCCAGGCCGTCGCGCGTGCCGCCTTCGGACAGCGTGAAATTCTTTTCCAGGTCATTGCTGCCGAACAGGATGGCGGCCGGCGACGAGCCCAGCGCATCGCCCAGCTTCTTGACGGTAACCTGGTTCAGGTCCTTGTCATAGATGAACAGCTGGTCGCCATCGGCTTGCAGCACCTGGTCGTAGGGCTTGGCATAGGTCCAGATAAACTTGCCCGGACGGGCGAAGACAAAGGTGCCGCTGGAACTCTTGCCAGCCTTCGGCACTTCGCCATTGGTGTTTTTCACCTGCGTCTGCACAAATTCGCCCTTGGCCGCCTTGGTCGACGAGACGAAGGACTTGAACTGCTCCAGCGCGCTGGCGTGGGCAAAGCCCGCCAGCAGCAGACCGGCGGTCAGCGCCGCCAACGATTTGAACCGAGTCATACATTTCCTTTATTCTGCACTGGCAGCCGGCACGAGAATGTCGCGGTTGCCGTTTGATTGCATGGCCGATACCACGCCACTATTTTCCATTTGTTCCAGCAGGCGCGCTGCGCGGTTGTAGCCGATGCGCAGATGGCGCTGCACCAGCGAGATCGACGCGCGGCGGTTCTTCAGCACCACCTGCACCGCCTGATCGTACATCGGATCGGCCTCGCCGCCGCCTTCGCCTGGGGCCGCGCCCTCGGCGCCACCACCCTCGCCTTCCAGCGTGCCGCCTTCCAGGATACCTTCGACGTAATTCGGCTCGCCGGTGGTCTTCAGGTGTTTGACCACCCGGTGCACCTCATCATCCGAGACAAACGCGCCGTGCACGCGCACCGGCAGGCCGGTGCCCGGCGGCATGTACAGCATGTCACCCATACCCAGCAGCGTTTCCGCGCCCATCTGGTCCAGAATCGTGCGCGAGTCGATCTTCGACGATACCTGGAAGGCGATACGGGTCGGAATATTGGCCTTGATCAGGCCGGTAATCACGTCGACAGATGGGCGCTGCGTCGCCAGAATCAAGTGCAGGCCGGCCGCACGGGCTTTCTGCGCGATACGGGCAATCAGCTCCTCGACCTTCTTGCCGACCACCATCATCAGGTCGGCAAGCTCGTCGATGATGATGACGATGGTTGGCAGTTTTTCCAGCGGCTCCGGCGAATCCGGCGTCAGACTGAACGGATTCGGAATGTGTTCTTCCTTCTTCTTGGCCTCGGCGATCTTGGCGTTGTAGCCGGCCAGATTCCGCACGCCCAGCTTGGACATCAGCTTGTAGCGGCGCTCCATCTCGTTGACCGCCCAGTTCAGCGCGTGGCCGGCCTGGCGCATATCGGTCACCACCGGCGCCAGCAAGTGCGGAATGCCTTCGTAGACCGACATTTCCAGCATCTTCGGATCGATCAGGATCATGCGCACATCGCGCGGATCGGACTTGTACAGCAGCGACAGGATGGTGGCGTTGATACCCACCGACTTGCCGGAACCGGTGGTACCCGCCACCAGCAAGTGCGGCATCTTGGCCAGATCGGCCACCACCGGCTTGCCGGCGATGTCCTTGCCCAGCGCCACCGTCAGCGGCGAGGGATTGTCGTTGTAGACCTTGGAGCCGACGATCTCGGTCAGGCGCACGATCTGGCGCTTCGGATTCGGCAGCTCCAGCGCCATGTAGTTCTTGCCCGGTATGGTCTCGACCACGCGGATCGAGGTCAGCGACAGCGAACGCGCCAGGTCGCGCGCCAGATTCACAATCTGGCTACCCTTGACGCCGGTGGCCGGCTCGATCTCGTAGCGTGTCACCACCGGACCCGGGTAAGCCGCCACCACCTTGGCGTCAACACCAAAGTCCGACAGCTTCTTCTCGATCAGGCGGCTGGTGAACTCCAGCGTCTCGATGGAAATGGTTTCCTGGGTTTCCGGCGCATCGTCCAGCAGCGACAAGGCCGGCAGCGCGCCATCGGCGCCGGCACGTGGCAGATCCTGGAACAGGTTGGCCTGGCGCTCTTTCTCGACCCGCTCGGACTTGACCACGGTGGTGACCTGCGGCTCAACCTTGATGGTCGGCACCGCCACCGGATGCTTCTCGACGTGCTTGGCGCGCTCGTGCACCACCACTTCCTCGCGCTTGACTGCGGCAACCTCGCCCTGGCGGCGGTCTTCGCGGTACTGGTAGCGCTGGATGAACCAGTCGATGGCGTTTTCCACCGCGCCGCCCAGGCGCTCGGCCACCGCCATCCACGACACATGGAAGAACAGGCTGAAACCCAGGCCGAACATCAGCAGCAACAGCAAGGTGGCGCCGGTAAAGCCAAAAGCCACATGGGCCGAATGGCCGATCAGCTCGCCCAGCACGCCGCCCGAACTGCGTGGCAGTTCAGCGTGGCTGGTCAGCGTGCGTAAGCGCAGGAACTCCAGCCCGACGCTGCCGATGAATAGCAGCACGAAGCCGATGCCGCGTATCAGCGGCTCCTGCGCGTGCTCCTGCTCCGGCTCGGTGGACAGCACATATTTATGCGTCAGGCCGCGATAGCCCTTCCATACCACGCGCAGCAGGCAGAACGCCCACCACCAGGCGGACACGCCAAAGATATATAACAGCAGGTCCGACAGCCAGGCGCCGGCGCGGCCGCCGAGGTTGTGTACCTCCGGCACCAGCGTGCCGTGCGACCAGCCCGGGTCCATCTTGTGATAACTGGCCAGGATCAGCACGAAATACAGGCCCAGGACGGCCAGCGCCAGCCAGCGCGCTTCCGACAGCAGCCGCACCAGCCGGTTCGGCAGGGGCTGGCGCTCGGTCGGCGTACGGGTGTAGCCGGACGTGCCGGCGCTGCTGGCGGCGGCACGCGGCGTGCGTTCCTGGACTTTTTTACTGCTCATAGATGATCTTGGTGTTGCAATGTTGGCGGTCAGGAAATATTCCTATAGCGGTATTCTACGGCATAAGGGCAGCAACCGGCCCCACGATTCGTCCTGTTTCCCTGCTTGCTCTATAATCTTGTATTGCTTGCGCAATTGCAATAGCGGCATCCCCTTGCCGCGCCTGCTTGCGCCCCCACATTCGGATTAATCCAACATTATTTAGAAGAAGCCCGCCATGACCACTCCAAAACATGCTCGCGTACTGATACTTGGCTCCGGCCCTGCCGGTTACAGCGCTGCCATCTACGCGGCCCGCGCCAACCTGAAGCCGATGCTGGTGACCGGCGTTGAGCAAGGCGGTCAGCTGATGACCACCACCGATGTGGAAAACTGGCCAGCCGATCCGCTGGGCGTGCAAGGCCCGGACCTGATGCAGCGTTTCCTGCAGCACGCCGAGCGTTTCAACACCGACATCGTGTTTGACCATATCCACACCGTCAGGCTGCAAGAAAAGCCGATCCGCCTGATCGGCGACAGCCATGAGTACACCTGCGATACGCTGATCATCGCCACTGGCGCCTCGGCGCAGTACCTGGGTCTGCCGTCGGAACAGGCGTTCATGGGCAAAGGCGTGTCGGCCTGCGCCACCTGCGATGGTTTCTTCTACCGTGGCCAGCAGGTGGCTGTGGTTGGCGGCGGCAATACCGCAGTCGAGGAAGCGCTGTACCTGTCGAACATCGCCACCAAAGTGACGCTGATCCACCGCCGCGACAAATTCCGTGCCGAAGCGATCCTGATCGACCGCCTGAACGCCAAGGTTGCCGAAGGCAAGATCGAGATCAAGTACAACCACACGCTGCATGAAGTGGTGGGCGACGATGGCGGCGTTACCGGCGTCAAGATTCAGTCGACCGAGACCGGCGCCATCACCGATGTCACCGTGCACGGCCTGTTCGTGGCGATCGGCCACAAGCCGAACACCGGCATCTTCGAAGGCCAGCTGGACATGCACAACGGCTACATCAAGACCAAAACCGGCACCGAAGGCATGGCCACCGCCACCAGCGTACCGGGCGTGTTTGCCGCCGGCGACGTGCAGGACCACATCTACCGCCAGGCGATCACCAGCGCCGGCACCGGCTGCATGGCCGCGCTGGATGCACAGCGCTACCTGGAAGGTCAGGAGTAATTGCGATGAAAGACTTCGCAGACCTGAAATCGTTGAGCAAGCAGCTCAAGGAGCAGGCTGATGCGCGCGCGACTGCCGAGGCGGAGCGTGCCAAACAGGTGAAGAAGCAGGTGGTGGAAGCCAATCTGTTCCAGTCGTCGCTGGGCGGCGTCAAGCGCATGCCGGCGTCCGACCGCTATATGCCGCCAAGCGTGCCCAAGGGCGTTGCGGCTTCGGCCGCGCCGGCCCGCCAGCTGACCCAGGCCGAAGACGACGCGGCGGTGCTGCGCGAATCGCTGTCGGACCTGTTTGAAGTCGATCACTACCTCGAAGACGATCCGGCGCTGAATTATTCGGCGCCGGGCGTCGGTCCGGATGTGATGAAGAAGATGCGCAAAGGCCACTGGCCGGTGCAGGATGAGCTGGACCTGCATGGCATGAACCGCGACCAGGCGCGCGATGCGCTGGGCGCGTTTCTAACCAAGGCGCAGCAGCGCAATCATCGCTGCGTGTGCGTGATCCATGGCCGTGGTTTTGGCTCGCGTGGCCAGGAGCCGGTGCTGAAGTCGATGGTGCACAGCTGGCTGGTGCAAAAAGGCGTGGTCGCTTTCTGCCAGGCGCGCAACAACGAAGGGGGCGAAGGCGCACTGATCGTGCTGCTGCGCGCCGCCCTGCAACCGACGCGCTAAACGCGCACGGCGCTCCGCTGCCGGGGCTGCCCCCGCTTACAGCTTACCGTAGTGCGGGTTAGCGCTGGTAGCGCTCCAGCCAGTGCGCGTATGGCGCTGGCAGCACCCACGATGGCCGCTCTTTCTTCAACGCCAGCGCCGTGTGATAGGCGTAATGCGGATTCGACAGGAAGGCGCGGCCGATCATCACCAGATCCATCTGTCCGTCAGCCACCACGCGATCAGCCACCTCGGGATCATCGATTCCCCAAGACGACGCCACCGGCAAGCCGGCCTCCTTGCGCACGCGCTCGGCAATCGGCGCCAAAAACGCCGATCCCCACGGCACATTCGCATCCGGCGCCGAGAAACCGACGCTGACGTTCAGCAGATCCAGCCCGCCGTCGCGCATCGCCTTGGTCACAGCAATGGCTTCAGCCAGCGTTTCCTCATCGCGCCCATCGAACTCGATGACGCCAAAGCGCGCCGTCAGCGGCAGATGCTCCGGCCACACCGCGCGCACTGCCGCCAGCGTCTCCAGCAGGAAGCGGCTGCGGCCGTCGAAGCTGCCGCCATACGCGTCATCCCGCTGATTGGCGGCAACCGAGAAAAAGCTCTGCGCCAGATAGCCATGCGCAAAGTGCAGCTCCAGCCACTCAAAGCCGGCATCCAGCGCGCGTTGCGCGGCGGCAGCAAAGTCCGCCTTCACACGGGCGATATCATCCAGCGTCATCGCCTTCGGCAGTTTCGGCAAATGCTGGCCGAACGCCAGCGCCGACGGCGCGATGGTGTCCCAGCCATCCGCCTGGCTGGACGGAATATGGTTATCGCCCTCCCACGGCTTGTTGGCGCTGGCCTTGCGGCCCGCATGGGCGATCTGGATGCCAGGCACGGCGCCGCCGGCCTTGATGGCGGCGGCAACACGCTTCAGGCCGGCAGCCTGCTGATCGTTCCACAAGCCGAGGCAGCCGGGCGTGATGCGGCCTTCCGGCGCCACGGCGGTGGCCTCGACAATCACCAGGCCCGGGCCGCCACGGGCGATGCTGGCGTAGTGTGCCTCGTGCCAGTCGTTGGTCAGGCCGTCGACGGCGCTGTACTGGCACATCGGCGGCACGGCGATGCGGTTGCGCAGGGTCACGCCTTTCAGCGTGTAGGGTGCGAATAATGCAGTCATGCGATTCCTTTACTGTTGAGCGCGCTTGGCGGCAGCAGCCAGGCCGTCGATCCATTCCTGGTGCGCATTCAGCATCGGATTCGGTTGGATGACGGCCAGCTCGCGGGCCGGCTGGCCGTTCTGCGTTTCCTGGGTCAGGATGCGCACGCGACCGCCCGGCAGGTCTTCAAACAACCAGGCGTGATGCACGTCCAGGCGCGATGTGGCGTCGCCCTCCACCCAGCCGTGCCACGCTATGCGCGCAGCTTGGCCGGTGACTGGCGGCACATACTCTACCACTTCCGCCTCGACCGCGAAGCCGAAGGTAGTAAAACGGAAGCGCGCGCCGGCGCTCAGCATCGGGCCGGTGCCGTCGTGGAAGCGGATCTCCGAGGCATTGCTGTAATACGCCGGCCAGGCGCGCGTGTCGTCCAGCTGCTGCCAGACCTCGGCGGTGCTGAGGCCAGCCACGGTGATTTCATTGGATACATAGTTGTCGGTGGTGCCTGGCAGATAGGCCTGCGGCCAGATGATGTCGCTCATGGTGAACTCCTTTTTTTCAAGCCACCATGATCCGATCCGGACTAAAATAAATCCAATCGATATTTTTTATCCCTAACATCATGCCAGCTGATATCAGAACATTCGACTTCAACCTGCTCAAGGCGCTGGACGCCTTGCTGGACGAACGCAGCGTCACCGGTGCCGCCGAGCGCTTGTCGCTGACGCAGCCGGCGGTCAGCGGCATCCTGACCCGGCTGCGCGAACATTTCGACGATCCCTTGTTCGTGCGTGCCCAGCGCGGCATGGTGCCGACCAGCCGCGCGCTGGAGCTGGCCGGCCCGGTCAAGCAACTGCTGGCGGAAGTGGAAAGCATGCTGCGCCCGCAAGGCTTCGAGCCTTCCAGCGCCAGCCTGACGCTGACCATCGTCGCCACCGACTATGCGCTGCGCGCGGTCATGGTGCCTTTCCTGTCGGCGCTGCGCAAACAGGCGCCGGGCATCCGCGTCGCCGTGGTACCGGTCGCCGACAGCCTGCACACCCAGCTGGAACGCGGCGATGTCGACCTGGCGTTGATCACGCCTGAAACCTCGGCGCCGGATCTGCATACCCAGTTGCTGTTCGACGAGCGCTACGTCTGCGTGCTGCGCGCCGGTCATCCGGACGCCGCCGCCCCGCTGTCGCTGGACCGCTTCTGCGCGCTCGATCATGCGCTGGTGTCGTATAGCGGCAGTCCATTCGCCGGCGCCACCGACAAGGCGCTGGCGGCGATGGGCCGCCAGCGGCGCGTGACGCTATCGGTCACCAGCTTCCTGGTGCTGCAGGATTTCCTGCGCGTCAGCGACTTGGTCGCCGTGGTGCCGCACAAGCTGGCCATGGTCACTGACGGCCTGGCGCTGCTGGAACCGCCGCTGGCCATCCCCGGCTTCACCAAAATCGCCGCCTGGCATGAGCGCACCCACCGCGATCCGGGCCGCGCCTGGGCACGCGCACTGTTGTTTGCAACGTGTGAAAGCTTAATATGATGCAACAACTCTACCGGACATGCGACGGCCATGTTAACCTACGAGCATTGCAACCTTGTCCATTCGCCTAGATGAAGCACGTCCCGGTTCACGTCTCACTGATTACCATCATCGAAATCATGGCAATCCTGGTCGGGGCGTTATCGGGCTTCGTTGAAGCGCGGCGCAAGCGCATGGACATTGTCGGCGTGTTCACGGTGGCCTTCATTGCCGCATTCGGCGGCGGCACGCTGCGCGACATCCTGCTCGACAAGCGGCCACTGTTCTGGGTCATGCACCAGGAATACGTGATCCTGATCTTCGTGCTGACGCTGGTCGCTACGCCGCTGATGAAAACCGTGCGGCAGATTATTTCCGAACGCGTCATCGTGGTAGCCGACGCCGTCGGCCTCGGGCTGTTTGCGGTGGCCGGCGTGGCGCAGGCGCAGGCAGCGCACATGCCGCTGTTCATCGCCTCGATGATGGGCGTTATTACCGGCATCTTCGGCGGCGTGCTGCGCGACATCGTCTGCAACGAAGTGCCGATGGTGCTGCGCGACGGCAAGCCCTACGCCATCTGCGCCTTCTTCGGCACCTGGCTATTCATCGGCCTGCAATACATCGATACGGTTTCCGATGACGCGGCGCTGTGGATCAGCGCCGCGTTCATCGCCATCCTGCGGCTGGTGACCTGGAAGTTTGACCTGCACATCCGCAGTCACCATTAACCTCAGAACGAGTACTGCGCCAGCACGGTGTAGCGTGGACCGCTCATGAAGACCTGACGGGTGAAGTCGCCCGCATGCTGCTGCATGATCTGCCGCGTGTACGAGTTGGTCAGATTGGTCCCTTCCAGGCCGACACGGAACTTGTCCGTGAAGTCATAGAAGATCGACGCATCCACCTGACCGTACGAAGCCTGGTACAGCGGCAGGCCAAAGGCCTGGTCGTTGTTTGTCGTCGGGATCAGGAAGCGGCCGGCGCCGGAGTCCGGATTGGTGTTCAGGCCATTGTTGCCACGGCTGCCCCACTGATTCACGCCCAGCAGGTAACGCGAACGCCAGTTGTAGGCCAGGCGCATCGACAAGCCATCGCGCTCGTACATCACCGCGAAGTTGACCGTGTTACGCGACAGACCTTGCAGCGGCGTCTTGCCGAACGCGCGCGCATCGGTGTCGCAACCGTTGATGCTGAGGTTGAAGTTGGACGAGGCGTCACTACCCGAGCACCATGCGTCAAACACCGGGTCTTTCAGCGTGCGTTCGCTCTTCACGTAGGTCCAGCTGGCCTGCGTACCGATGCCGCGCAACCAGTCCGGCACAAAATCGTAATACTGCTGGTGGGCGATCTCGAAACCACGCGCAAAGCCCTTGGCGCCGTTGACCGGGCCGGTGACCACGAAGGTCTGCTCCTTGCCAGTGATATCTTTCGCCTTGTAGCCGTAGTTTTTGGTGATGATGATGTCCTTGAGGTCCTTGTTGAACAACGAGAACGTCAGCGAACCGGCCTTGGCAAAGTACCACTCGGCGGTCAGGTCGACGTTGGTCGACGTGGTCGGCTTCAGCAGCGGATTGCCGTCGCTGGTGCCGGTCAGGCTGGTGCCGTCGAGCCGCACACCGGTGGTGGCGCCGGAGGCATCCTTGGTGGTGGTTTGCAGGTGCTGGGCGCTCAGCGTGGTCTGCACCTGCAACTGGTTGAAGTCCGGCCGCGCCATCGCCTTGGCCACCGCGAAGCGGAACTGCAGCTCGCTGCTGGCCTTCATGCGCAGGTTCAGGCTAGGTAGCCAGTTGTCGTAGGAATTCTTGAACGACTGGGCATCGGCAAACTTGGCGATCTCGATCAGCTTGTCGCGGCCGGTCACCGGCGCGCCGGCTGGAATTTCCGGCACCGACGGCGGCGTGAACGAGACGTAACCACTGCCGGCGCTGCGGGTCCGCACGTAGCGGATACCAACGTTGCCGTCGATCGGATACTTCAGGTCATCCCAGCCGAAGCGCAGCTGCGTGTAGGCGGCGCGGGTCTTCTCGGTCTGCGTATTGGTGGCGGCGGGATCGTTGAAGGTGGCAGCCTTCCACGGATCGCAGGTCGAGCCTTGCTCCTTGCACAGAACATCGTGATAGGCGTGGATCTTGCTCCATTGCTCCGGGAAGCCGCGCACGGTCGCCTCGTCGGCAAACAGCATCGGCGGCAGACTGTATTTGCCGCCGAAGAAGTTGTCGATGGTCTGCAGCGAAGCACCGCCGGCGAAGCGCGGATCGCTCAGGCGCGCCACGCCCGGGATCTGCCAGCCTTCCATCCACGGGAAGGTAATTGCCTGCCAGTTGTAGAATTTCTGCGCCTTGTGGTTTTCGCCTTCGCGGTCGGCCATGCGCACGCCAAAGCGGATGTCGCGCAGCACCGGATCATCGAACGAATACTTGACGTCGGATTTCCAGGCTTTCTGGGTTGCCTTGGCGTTGTCCAGCGCTTCCTGGGTGTAGGCCCAGTAGTAGTTCTTCGCATCGGCCATATACGCTGCCGACCCGAGGCCGATCTGCGGCACTTTGCCGGTCATGTCCATGGTCTGGTTCGGCAGGATGAAGCCGGTCGAGACGTCGGCGTCGAAGCCCTCGGTGGTCGAACGCACATGCTGGAAGTCATTGGTCCAGGTCAGATCCGGCGCGATACGCCATTGGACATTGAGGGAAATGTCGCGGGTGGCGGATTCACGCGTGTTGATACGCTGCGAGCTGTTGAATGGCGAACCCTTGTACGTCGGATTCGAGATGGTGCCGCTCTGGAACGCGCCATTGCTGTCGAATACCGCATCGGCGCTGGCCACCTGCTGATACCACTTGTCCTCGGACGAGGCGACCACGTGCTCGTCCAGGTCTTCCTTGTACTTGGTCTTGAAGTAGGTCAGCGCGGCGGTCAGGTCCTTGTTCGGGCGCCATTGCAGCGCGGCGTAGTCGCCACGGCGGGTGCGGTCGAAGTCCTGCGAGCGGTAGCCGACGCCCAGCGGTATCCATTGGGTCTTGCTGCGGTCGTACAGCGCCGGGTCGGTCGAGTTCACGTGCGGGAAGTAAGGATCGACACCGACGCCGTCCGAGCGGCTCGGGCTCTTCGCATGGGCGAAGTCGATCAGCGCGCCGATTTCACCAATGTCGGTATTCCAGCGGTTCGACAGCAGGATGGTGGCGGTCGGCGACGGCTTGCCCTTGCGCAGCGTGGAATACGATTCCGACGCGCCCATCGTTCCCTTGAAGCCCTTGTAATCGAATGGCATGGCGGTGCGCAGATTGACCAGGCCGGCAACCGCACCCTCCACCTGTTCGGCGGACGGATTCTTGTAAACATCGACGCCGGACATCAGTTCCGGCGCCACGTCGGCGAAGCCGAGCGAACGGCCACCGCCGGCCGAGAAGGCGTCGCGGCCGTTGATCTCGGAACGCACATACGTCAGGCCGCGCACCGATACGCCGGAGCCCTCGACCGACTGGCGGTTCGGATCGCCCGCCATATTGCGGTCGATGGTGACGCCGGCGATACGCTGCAGCACCTCGGTGACCGAGCGGTCCGGCAGCTTGCCGATGTCTTCGGCGACGATCGAGTCGACCACCTCGTCCGACTCCTGCTTGAGTTTCTGCGCCGATTGCAGCGCGGCGCGCTGGCCACTGACCACCACCACCGGTCCTTCGCTGGCGGTCTGCGCTGTTGTTTGCGCCCAAGCCGGGCTGGCGTGCAACACGACAATCTGTGCGACCGCAGCGGCGATCGCGGTTTTCTGTAACTTACTCACTGTCTCTCCCCCTCATATAGGTGTTTTTTTGTATTGCTGACTGCTGCTGGCTAGGTTCTTTTACGCGTGCGCCTCCATAAGTTTTTTGTTTTCGGTATGTGATGAAACAGCGGCGGCAGCCTGGCTGGCGACATAGGCGCCGTGATCCGGCATCCGCGCCACCGCCTGCGTGATCATGTCGCGCAGGCCGGCAAAGTGACCGTGCACCGTGCGGATGTCGACCCGCCCGGCCAACGGGTCGTAACGCTTCGGCAGCGCGCCCAGGCCCATCATCATCGCCACGAAAGACGGCTCGGCGAAGCCGCCGCGATCGACGATCGCCACGCGTCCGGTTTCGCGGAACAATGCGATCTGGTGGCGCAGCGAATCAGGGATCGGCATGGCGGCGCAGTAGCGCCAGAAGTCCGAATCGTCGCGCCTGGTCAGCTTGTAGTGCAGCACGATGAAGTCGCGCACCGATTCGTAACGCAGGCTCATCACGCGGTTGAACTCATCGGCCAGCGCCGGGTTGCAATCGCGCTCCGGGAACAGTTCCAGCAGCTTGCCGACCGCCGTTTCGATCAGGTTGATGCTGGTCGATTCCAGCGGCTCGACGAAGCCCGCCGACAGGCCGATCGCCACCACGTTCTTGTCCCAGGATTTGCGCCGACGCCCGGTGACGAAGCGGATCTGGCGCGGCTCGTCCAGCGCTTCGCCGTCGAGGCCGTCAAGCAGCACGCGGCGCGCCTGCTCGTCAGTGGTGAAACCGTTGCTGTACACATGGCCGTTGCCGATGCGGTGCTGCAACGGGATGCGCCATAGCCAGCCAGCCTCCTTCGCGGTGGAGCGCGTGTACGGCGTCAACTGCGGCGCCGAGGCGCAAGGCACGGCCAGTGCGCTATTGCATGGCAGGTAGTTGCTCCAGTCCTCGTAGCCCGCCTTCAACGCACCTTCGATCAGCAAGCCACGGAAGCCCGAGCAGTCGATAAACAGGTCGCCTTCGATACGGCGACCGTCGCGCAGCTTGATGGCGGTAACGAAACCGCTCTCCGCATGCTGTTCAACGTCGACGATCATGCCTTCGATGCGCTGCACACCGCGCGCCACGGCGTAGTCGCGCAGATACCTGGCGTACAGGCTGGCATCGAAATGGAAACCGTAGGAATAGGCATCGGTCACGCCCGGCTTTTCCTCGTTCGGCGGAACGAACTTGCCGTGGCGTGCCATGACGGAAGGCATCGACCAGTTTTCCAGCTCCGGCATGTTGTTGAAGGCGCTGGCCAGCCGCAGCCAGTGCTGGTGCGCGGACAGGCCGGCCAGCGGCGGGCCGAAATCGCCGAAGGCGTGGAAGAAGCGATTGCCGACGTGGCCCCAATCCTTGAACTCGATGCCCAGCTTGTAGCTGGCCTGGGTCTTGGCGACAAAGTCGTCGGGGTCCAGGCCCAAGGCGGCGTTGTAGGCACGGATCGTCGGCAAGGTCGCTTCGCCGACGCCGATGGTGCCGATCTCGGGTGATTCCACCAAGGTTACGTCGCACCGCTCGGTGGGGTGGCGCAACAGGCGCTGTGCCAGCGGAGCCGCAGTCATCCAGCCGGCCGTGCCGCCACCGACGATGACGATCTTGCGGATGGCTCCGCCCTGCATGTCATTGCTGTTCATAGTGTCTCGTGCAAGCTTCAGAAGGAAACTGCTATGACAACGTTTTCATTTGTCCTCGAATAAAAAGCCGTAGAGGCTTGGGCGTCACCGAATGACAGGGCGAGTTGCTCCACGGCCATAGCAATGGCCGTTTGTGATAACGTTTTCAATTGTGTCTCCCGTATTTTTATGTCCAGCATCAGGTGCCGGTAAGGCACGCTAACATTAATGCGGCCGCCGAACAAATAGTTGCGGCAAAAGGACGCTGTTTAACTGGATTCACTAAAGAACGGCCAACAGAATAAAACCACCGTGGAACCGCGATTTAAATAAAGTTTGCTGAGGCTGGCTGCGCTTCCGGCGAAATCCGGTAGCGCTTCCACCAGCAAATCACAGCAAAAAAAATGCCGGCAAGGCCGGCATGGTGGATGTATCGAAACAGCAACTCAGTCGGCGATGTTGCCGCCGGCCGGCACGCCATAGCGGTCCGCCTGCACCGCGCCGCTGACGCCGTGGGTGCGGACATCGGCTGTGATCGGCAGCATCTGCTTGTTCCAATCTTCCCATTGTGCCTTCAGCTTGCCAAACACTTCCGGGTGGCGCTTGGCCAGGTTGGCACGCTCGCGCTGATCCTTGACCACGTCGAACAGAAACTCATTCTTGCCGATTTTCAGATACTTCCAGTTACCCGCGCGAATCGCCCGCTGGGCGTTGGCCTTGTAGCGCCACAGCAGCGTGCGCTCAGTATTGGACGCCTGACCCAGCACGATGGGCAACAGGTTGGCGCCATCCGCCGGATAGGATGGATCGGGCGCGCCGCCGGCAGCCGCCAGCAGGGTCGGCAGCCAGTCCATCGAGATCGCCACCTGTTCGCTCACCTGCCCTGCCTTCACCTTGGCCGGCCAGCGCAGGATGGCCGGCACACGGATGCCGCCTTCCAGCAATTCGGTCTTCTGGCCGGTCAGCGGCCAGGTCTTCGAGAAGCGCTCGCCGCCGTTGTCGCTGGTGAAGATAACGATGGTGTTGTCGGCCAGCCCCTTCTTCTCCAGCGCCGCCAGCACACGGCCGATCGACGCATCCAGCGATTCGACCATGCGGCCATAGGTGGCCAGGTCGCCGCCATCGTAATGGAAGATGTTGTCGATGTTGCGCGAAATCTCCTCGTCGCCCGGCCCCTCCCACGGCCAGTGCGGCGCGGTGTAGTGCAAGGACAGCAGAAAGGGCTTGCCGGCCTGCTGCCTGTTGACGAAGTCGACCGCGCGCGCACCCAGCAGGTCGGTGTAATAGCCGATCTGCTGCACCGGCACTTCGCCTTCATACAGGTCTTCCTTCACATTCGGGCCAACGCCCGGCTTGTGGGTGAAGTAGTCGATGGCGCCGCCGTAGTTGCCGAAGAAGCTGTCATAACCGCTTTTCAGCGGGCCGAACGTTGGCAGATAACCCAGGTGCCACTTGCCGATCAGCGCCGTGCCGTAGCCCTGCTTCTTCAGCAGCGACGGCAGCGTCGGGTGCGATGGCGGCAGGCCCAGCGTGTCGGAGGCACCGGCAATCGGTTCCTCCAGCCCGCCGCGCAGGCGATACTGGTAGCGGCCGGTAATCAGCGCGAAGCGCGTCGCCGAGCATACCGCCGAGTTGGCGTAGGCCTGGTTGAAGCGGATGCCTTGCGCCGCCAGGCGGTCCAGGTGCGGCGTCTTGAAATCGGTCTGGCCGTAGACGCCAAGGTCGGCGTGGCCAAGGTCGTCGGCCAGAATGAAGATGATGTTGGGCTGATCCTTGCCGGCCGCCGTGGCGGATGGCAGATAGTTGGCCAGCGCCAGCGCAGGCAGCGATTGAAGGATGCGGCGGCGGGTGTTATTCGTCATGCTGTAAGTCTCCTGTTTAGAAATCTGCGCGGGCGGTCAGGCCCACGGTACGCGGCGTGCCGATGATGGCGTTGTACGCGCCAAAGCTGGTGTTCCACAGGCTGGTGTAGTACAGCTTGTCGAAGGCGTTCTTGGCCCACAGCGACACATCCCACTTGGCGCCGCCGGCCTTGAAGCGCGCGCCGGCCGACAGGTTGGTCAGCGCGTAAGCGGGAATCCTGGAATACTTCGACGCGTCCAGCGTGCCGTACACCTCGGTGCGGTAGGAGGTGTTGGCGTTGAAGTAGGCTTCCACGCCATCCGCCACGGCATGCGCGTACTGTGCATTCAGGCTGCCGGTCCAGCGCGGCGCGTTGACCAGCGCGTTGCGGCCGGACAGGTTGCACGAGGTGGCGCTGATTTCAGGCGGGCATGGCGCGTTGGTGTATTTCAGGTACTTCACGTCGTTGAAGGCGCCGTTTGCGCCCAGCGTGAAGCCGCGCGCTACCAGGAAAGTCGTCTCCAGTTCGACGCCACGGCTGCGCACATTGCCGGCGTTGGTCAGGTATTGCGACTGCGTGGTCGGGTCATAGGCGTTGTTCTGGTAACCGTGCACCACGTTGGCAAACACGCTGGCGTTGATCTGCGCGCGGCGTTCCCACAGATTACTCTTGATGCCCAGCTCGAAGTTGTTGGCCTTCTCGTTATTCACCTTCAGCGAGGCGATGCCTGCCGCGCCCGGCACGGTCAGGTTGATGCCACCGGATTTCTCGCCGTGCGACAGGCTGGCGAAGCCCAGCACGTCGGTGTCGATCTTGTAGGCCAACGTCAGCAGGCCGGAAGGGCTGAGGTTGTTCAGATTGATTTCGCCGGAGTTGAAAGCGCCATAGCGGGCGTTGCGCGAAGCCAGCGCGGCGCCGGTGACGGTGGCGCCGCCGGTTGGCGCGTAGCGGATCTCGTAGGCGCGCTTGTCTTCATAGGTGGCGCGCAGGCCGGCGGTCAGGTCCCATTTCGGATCGATGTGCCAGATCGACTGGCCGAACAGCGCGTAGCTGTTGACGCGCAGGTGGCCATCGGCCAGGCTGCTGACGTTGTTCCAGGCGTTGTTCGGCGTGCCGTTGAACTGGTCGGCCAGCGGGCCGTTGACGCTGAAGTTGGTGTTGTCCAGATTCTGATAGTAGTAATACGCGCCTACCACCGACTCCAGCTCGCGTCCCTGCGGCGTGGCCAGGCGCAGCTCCTGCGTGAACTGACGGTGGCGCGTCAGCGCACCGACATTGAGTGTCACCGGCTTATCCAGGCCATCGTCATTGCGCGGCGTGAAGTTCCAGAAGCGGAACGCGCTGATCGAGGTGAACTTGTAGTCGTTATCCAGCTTGTAGTTGGCCTCGGCCGACAGGCCGCCCTGATGCACGCTGACATGCGAGCCGCTGTCCAGGTTGACCTGGTACTTGCCCGGATCGGTCGTCACCCGCGCGCCGATGGCGGCGGCCTGCGTCAGCCAGCGGCCGCTCGGGCCGGCGCTGTAGAACACCATGGTGCCGTTGTTCGAGTCTTCCTCGTTGTAGTCGGCGATGATGCGGGCGCTCAGCTTGGCGTCCGGCTCGAACAACAATTGCGCGCGCACGCCCTGGCGGTCGCCGCCCTGCACTTTCTTGCCGTTGTAGAGGTTGGTGATGTAGCCGCCTTCATGCGTCTTGTAGACCGACAGGCGGCCGGCCAGCGTATCCGAAAACGCCCCCGAGACGCTGGCCTTGCCCTGCGCGTACTTGTCCTGGCCGAGCGACAGCGATGCCGTGTTCTCGCTGCGGAAAGTCGGCTGCCTGGTGGTGATGTTCAGCACGCCGGCGGTGGTGTTCTTGCCGAACAGCGTGCCTTGCGGGCCGCGCAGCAACTCCAGCTGCTGTACATCCAGCGCGTCGAACGCCGCCATGCCAGGCCGCGCCAGGTAGACGTTATCCAGGTACAGGCCGACGCTGCCCTCTAGCCCATCGCTGGCGGTGTTGTTGCCCAGGCCGCGCACGGCAAAGCTCAGCTGGCGCGCGTGAACAAAGTTGACCGTGGTGCTAGGCAGCAGTTGCTGCAAGTCCTGCACGCGGTACACGCGGTTGTTCTCCAGCGATTTGTCGTCCAGCACACTCATGGTGGTTGGCACGCTTTGCGAGGTTTCATTGCGGCGACGGGTGGAGACGGTCACGCTGGCAATCACTTGCGCCACATCGGCAGCGGCGGCGGCGGCAGCATTGGCGGTGCCTTCCTGCGCGGCCTCACCGCTGGCTGCGGCGGCGGCCACAACGGCGGTCGGCGCGGCGGCGCTGGCTTCCACGGCGGTATCGGAGATGCCGGCCACCGCCAGCAGGGCCGCATTCTGGGCCTGCGTGGACGGCACGTAGGCAAAGGCGAGTCCATAAGCTGCGGCAATGGCGACGGCGAGTTTTTTCTGTTGCATGATCAGGGCTTTCGTTCTGAAAAGGTGTGAGGATTGCCGCACGCCGGCATGCGGGCCGGCGCGTTGTTGTTTGAGTGAGGACGCGGTTATTGAGTGGCTATGCGAAACTTGCCTGGCTCGGGCGGGATCACCGCTTTTTCAGAGCGTGGCGTGCCTTCCGGCACCCAGTTGTAAGGCACCGGCTGGGCGCGATACAACCAATTGCTCAGCACCGGCTTGCCCGCGCCAGCCACTGGCGTCGGCGCGAAGTAAGGGCTGATGTATTCCCAGGCGATGTCGCCTTTGGCAGTCACCTGGAAGATGCGGCCGTTCATGCCTTCATCGATCAAGGTATTTCCGTTCGGCAGACGGCGGGCGCTGCTGATGAAGGAGCTGTAGAAGCCCCAGTCCGGCCCGTTGGAATCGCTGCCCGTGTATTCCCACACAATCTGCTTGTTGATCGGATCGATTTCCAGCACACGCGAGCGCGGCTGCACGCCAACGCTGACACGCGGATAGCCAGCCTCGCCCTGGTTGTCGAACACCAGGATATTGCCGGCGCCCGGCAAGCCCTGCTCGATCAGGTGCGCATCATGCTGGCCGACGATCTGGTCGACCGGGCGCGGCAGCACACGCGGGCCGCGTGCCTGCTCCGGATAATCCGGCCCCAGGCTCCACACCACCTTGCCGGTCTGCTTGTCGATGATGACGATGAAGTTGGCTTCGCGCGAATCGATCAGGATGTTATCCGGATGC
>Ga0308157_10003743_pt1 | contig 21437 bp, 19 predicted proteins | sample PhyBR1_FD_201035 | JGI IMG/M metagenome (GOLD analysis project Ga0308157, IMG submission 201035) | Phyllosphere microbial communities from UC Gill Tract Community Farm, Albany, California, United States - DLSLB.R1 | ecosystem: Host-associated > Plants > Phyllosphere > Unclassified | place: USA...
TCTGATCTTCGTCATTCCGATGACTCCTCTGTCGTTGTGGGCGATGCTGCATTGCACCGTCCGCTCGGAGTGAGCGTAGGAGGTGATCAAACACCTGTCAAGCAGCTTATAGCGGCTAAGCAGGCAATTTTAGTAGACATGATGTCATAAGTGTTCTACGCTCCGTACTGTCCGCGGGCCCGCGCGCCCGCTGTTCGCCATGAACTGAAGACACACGGACGAAGGAGCAATGATGCCCACACGTATTCCGGATCGTCGGAGATCCGATACCCCGAAGCGCAGACGGATCGGCCTGATGCTGACCACGGCGCTCGCCGTCGGCGGCGGTGTCGTCGTGACGCCCTCTCTCGCGTCGGCAGACGTCCCGGAAGGCCACGAACCGGGCTACACGCTGCAGACCTTCAACATGCCCCCGGGGATGGAGACGCTCTGCACGCTGAAGTCCGGTCAGACCCCGAACGTCGATCGGCTCGCATCCGCGATCGATCTGACGACGGACGAGGACTTCGGCGCCGCAGACCACTTCGTCACCCACGCGACCGCGTCGCTCGAGGTGCCGACAGACGGCGAATACGTCTTCCGGCTGTCGAGCGACGACGGATCCCGCCTCTCGCTCGACGGCGAGGTCGTGCTCGATTACGACGGACTGCATGAGGCAGACCCGCTCGACGCGACGATCACGCTGACGGCGGGGAGCCATGACCTGTTCCTCGAGCACTTCGATGACGCATACGATCAGCGGCTTCTCCTCGAGTGGAAGATTCCGGGATCGGACGAGTTCACGGTGCTGGACGACTCCGTGCTGAGCACCGAAGCCGACGTCGTGCGCGTCACCGCACCCGGCACGAAGTACTGCGAGGGCGCGGAGGACACGGCGGGCGACGGTCTGCGCCTCGATACCGTCAACCCCAACTACGAGCTCGTCGATCTGCGGCCCGAGGGCTTCGAGCCGAAGGTTTCGGCGCTTGCGTTCGACCAGAACGACGAGCTTCTCGTCAGCACGACCGGTTCGGTCAGCTCAGCAGGCTGGGTCGATGACCCGCAGCCGGGCGAGATCTTCCGCGTCGACGGTGCGGCCGAGGCGACCGGACCCGATGACGTCGAGGTCACGAAGGTCGCGACCGACCTGCTGAACCCGATGGGGCTCGACGTGATCGGCGACACCGTCTACGTCTCCGAGCGCTACCAGCTGACGGCGCTGACGGATCCGGACGGCGACGGCTTCTACGACACGCGCGAGAAGGTCGCCGAATGGCCGGACGGGGGCAACTTCCACGAGTTCGCGTTCGGCCTGATCCACGACGACGAGAACTTCTACCTGAATCTCTCGGTCGCGATCGACAACGGCGGAGCTTCGACGAACCCCCAGCCCGGCGAGAACCGAGGCACCACGATCGCGGTGGATCGCGAGACCGGTGAGGTCACTTATCTGGCCGGCGGACACCGCACGCCGAACGGCATCGCGTTCGGTCCTGACGACGAGATCTTCGCGATGGACAACCAGGGCGGTTGGCTTCCGGCTTCGAAGCTCGTCCACGTCGAAGAGGGGCGCTTCTTCAACCACTACACGAATCCGGCCGGTCCGTTCGACGACCAGCCGGTGACACCGCCTGCCGTCTGGCTGCCGCAGAACGAGATCGGCAACTCGCCGAGCGCGCCGTACTACCTGGAAGAAGGGCAGTTCGCGGGCCAGTTCCTGCACGGCGACGTCACCTACGGCGGGCTTCAGCGGATCTTCCTCGAGGAGGTCGACGGCGAGTATCAGGGTGCCGTGTTCCGGCACAGCGCAGGCTTCGAAGCCGGCGTGAACCGAGTCATCATGGGGCCTGACGGATCCTTCTACGTCGGTGGGACGGGCGAAGGCGGCAACTGGGGCGAGAGCGGCAAGCTGCGCTTCGGCCTGCAGAAGCTCGTGCCGGTGAACGAGGAGACCTTCGACATGGTCGCTGTGCGCATCATCGAGGGCGGCATCGAGGTCGAGTACACCGAGCCCGTCTCGGCCGAGACCATCGACGGCATCACCGACGCCTACGCGGTCAAGCAGTGGCACTACACGCCGACGGCAGCGTACGGCGGACCGAAGGTCGGCGAAGAGACCCTGATGGTCTCCGACGCGACCGTCTCTGATGACGGCACCAAGGTCACCCTAGCCATCGACGGCATCCGCCCGGGGAACGTGGTGCATCTGCGCTCGCCGCGTCCGTTCGAGTCGGCGACCGGCAAGGAACTGCTGAGCACGGAGGCCTGGTACACGGCGAACTCGGTGCCGGGCGTCGAGCCCGCCTCGAGCACCGGTTGGTACGAGGCCGAGCAGGCCTCGCTGCTCGGAATCGCGAACACGAGCGACGAGCACTGGGGCCACTCCGGTCTCGGCTTCGTCCAGAACATCCAGGAAGTCGGAGCGGGCGTCTCGTTCGCCGTGGAGGCCGAAGAGGCGGGCGACTACGCGCTCAACCTCCGCTACGCGAACGGCCCGAATCCCGAGCCGGATCAGGACAAGGCGATGTCGGTCTACGTCAACGGCGAGCAGCAGGAGGACTGGATCCTCCCCTCGCTCGGCGACTGGAAGACGTGGGGCACCGAGACTCGACAGGCAACGCTGAAGGAGGGCGTGAACACGGTCGCCATCCGGTACGACGAGGGCGATGACGGAAACGTCAACATCGACGCCCTGTCGGTCGGCGACGTCGCGGATGTGTGTGAGCCGTCGGATCCGGCGGACGGATACTCGAGCCTGTTCGACGGCACCCTGGCGAGCTTCGAGAACTGGCAGCTCGCGGGTCCGGGCTCGTTCGGGCGCATGGAGGACTGCTCGCTGCGTGCGATCGGCGGAATGGGCCTGCTCTGGTACGAGGCTCAGGAGTTCGAGTCGTACAGCCTGCAGCTCGACTGGAAGCTCGTCGACGACCACAACACCGGTGTGTTCGTCGGATTCCGCGACCCTGAGAATGACCCGTGGGTCGCCGTCAACGAGGGCTACGAGATCCAGATCGACGAGTCGGACGAGCCGGATCGCACTACCGGAGCGATCTACACGTTCCAGGGCGCCGATCGCGAGGTCGTCGACCGCGTGCTCAAGCCCGTCGGGCAGTGGAACCACTACGAGATCGTCGTCGAGGGTCAGACCATCAAGGTGCTCCTCAACGGGGAGCTGGTGAACGACTTCACGAGCACCGATCCGGAGCGCGACATCTCCCAGGGGTTCATCGGAATCCAGAACCACGGTGGTGGCGAGACGGCCTTCTTCCGCGATATCCAGATCAAGGAGCTCGGTGCCGAGGCTGCGGTCACCGTCGACCCCGAGCTGCGATGCATGGCCGGCAAGGCCGTGCTCGCGGTGAAGGCGGCGAACGACGGCGACGCTCCGGTCGACCTGACGATCTCGACCGAGTTCGGGGATCGTGAGCTCGCGGGCATCGAGCCGGGCGACACCGGATATCACGCCTTCACGACGCGCGCGAAGAGCGTGGAAGGAGGAGAGGTCGCGGTCTCTGTCGATGACGGCGAGACCCAGACCGATATCGTCGAGACGTACGACGCCGCGACCTGCGGCTGACCGTCAGCGCGGGGCGGGCCATGATGTGGCCCGCCCCGCGCCGTGCCCGAAAGGAGGCGCACCGTGGCTGAATCGCTCGCGCGGCTCGGTTCCGCGATCGTTCGCTTCCGCGTGGCCGTGATCCTGTTCTGGGTGGTCGCTGCCGCGATCGGGGCAGTCGTCGGCGGCGGCGTTTTCGACCGCACCGTGGATCTTCCTGACTCCCCGGCGGGAAGCGAATCCGATCTGGCGGATCAGCGCCTCGACGAGCTCGCTCCGGAAGGGGAGATCGTCACCGCCGTGATCTCGGGCGCGGACTTCTTCGATCCTGTCTTGCGCGATGCCGCGACGTCGGCGATGCACGAGTTGCGCGAGGTGCCCGGCGTAGCGGACGTGGTCGACGCCTATACCGCAAACGGAATCATCAGCGACGACGGCCGGAGCTCGCTCGTCGTCGTCGAGCTCGACCCGGCGCTCGCCCAGGACGACGCGCTCGCGGTGGCGGATGTCGTCGCCGAGCGCCTGCGCGCGATCCCGGCGCCGGACGTGCTCGTGGGCGGGGAGCTCGTGGGCGAGCGCGAGTTCGCCGACACCGCGACGACGGATGCTGCTGTGGGGGAGGGGATCGCCCTCATCATCCTCGTCGCGCTGCTCACCTGCGTGCTCGGCCGCGCGCGCTTCGGCCTTGCGGTCGCGGCGGTCGGCGTGATCGCGATCGCCGTCGCCCTCCTCGGTCTGCGCGGCATCGCGGCGTTCGCTCCGGTGAATGACTTCGCGATCAATATCGTGACGATCCTCGGGCTCGGACTCATCGTCGACTCCGCCCTCCTGATGCTCTTCCGCTTTCGCGACGAGCGGGAGCGGGATCCTGCCTCGGAGCTCGCCGTTCTGATGTCGCGAACGGTGAAGCACGCCGGCCGATCCGTGATCTTCTCTGTTCTCGTGATGGGCGTGGCCCTGGCGGGCATGCTCGTGCTCGGCGACCCGCTGCTGGAGGGCATGGCGGCGGGCGGGCTCGTGTCCGTGCTCGTCGCGGCGCTGGCCGGACTCACCCTGGTGCCGGCCGTGATCGCGGTCATGGGGCATGCGCTGCCGGAGCGCGGCGAGCGCACGTGGGCCCGCCCGTGGGCGGGCCGCAGCGCGGGGACGGATCGGTCGCGGTGGGATCGCGTGACCGCTTTCGCGCAGCGACGACCCGTCGCCGTGACCGCGGTATCGATCGTTCTGCTCGGCGTGCTCGCTGCGCCGGTCGGGGGTCTGGTGCTCGGCGGATCCGACGTGCGCGCGCTGCCCGCGGACAGCGAGCCGCGCCAGACCCAGGAGCTCATCTCGACCGAGTTCGGCGACGTGTCATTCGACACGGTCACGGTCATCGCGACAGGAGACGAGACCGACGAAGAGGTGCGGGATCTGTTCCGCGCCATCGCCGCGCTGCCGGAGGCGGCCGATGTCTCGGCATACGCCGACGATCTGCCCGCCGGCGTCACGGTGCTGGAGTTCGAGGCGCGGGGCGAGGCGACCGGCGCCGAGGCGCAGAGCCTCGTGCGCGAGATCCGGGACTTCAACACGGATATCGAGCTGCAGGTCACGGGGCCTGCGGCGCACGTCGTCGACACGATCGATCACCTCTCAGCGCGGCTGCCCTTCGCGATCGGCGGGATCGCGGTCGCGACGTTCGGCGTGCTGTTCTGGATGACGCGGTCGCTGATCGTGCCGCTGAAAGCGATCCTGATGAACGTCGCGGTGATGGCCGCGACCCTCGGGGTGCTCACGGCAGTGTTCGCGTGGGGATGGGGAGAGAAGATCCTCGGGTTCGATTCGTGGGGCGGCCTCGACGTGACGACGCCGCTGATGATCGGGATCCTGTCGTTCGGACTTGCGATGGACTACGAGGTGTTCCTGCTCGCCCGGATCCATGAGGATTGGCGGGGCGGCAGCGGGGCAAAGGACTCGCGCAGGAATGCGATGGCGGTGCGTTCCGGCCTGCGTCGGTCGGCGCCCGTGATCAGTGCGGCGGGCGCTGCGATCGCCGTGGTGTTCCTCGGTCTCGCGGTCGGGAGCATTCAGTCGATGAAGGAGGCGGGGATCGGACTGCTGGTCGCCGTAGTTCTCGACGTCACCGTCGTGCGCCTGTTCCTGCTGCCCGCCGCGATGACGCTGCTCGGACGGTGGAACTGGTGGCCGGGCGGGGAATCTCACGAACCGACGAGGATCGGCCCCGCTGCCGTCACGAGAGGAACGCGGTGAGCAGCCGATCGAGAGCGGCATGCGACTGCGCCCTTGCCGTCGCCGTGTCGTCATGCTGCGCGATCCACAGCGCGGCCTCGTTCATCGCGCCCGACAATTGAGCGGTGGTCGCGTCGAGAGTGTCGTCTGCCACGCCTACGTCGCGCAAGGCGTCGCGCAGGTGCGGCTCCGAGTTCTCTGCGTCCAGCCGACGCCACTCCTGCCAGCCGACGACGGAGGGGGCATCGATCAGCAGGATGGGCACGGCGGGGCCCTCTGTGATCGCATCGAGGAATGCATGAGATCCCGCTCGGAGCTGGTCTTCCGGGCGGACGCCGGCTTCTTCCGCTGCCCCGACGACAGCGGCTGCGACGCGTGACTGGAGACCGGCCGCGACGGCGACGAAGAGCCGCGCCTTGCTCCCGTAGTGGTGATAGACCGCCCCGCGCGTGACCCCGGAAGCTCGGGCGACATCGTCTAGCGAGACACCGGCGAAGCCGTCGGCGGCGAACAGCGAGGTAGCCGTCTCGAGCACCCGCTGAGCGGTACGGGCGGCGTCGGCTGCAGATGCGCGGGGCATGGGAGATTCCTTTACGTGCACTGAGTATGTATGCTGATATCGCTACATACACAGTGTACGTAAAGGAGAACCTCATGTCTGTGACCGGCTTCTACCCGGTGCTCATGTCGCGCGATGTCGCGGCTGCCGCCTCGTTCTATCGCGACCTCGTCGGCTTCGAAACGACATTCGAGACCGATTGGTACGTGAGCCTCCGGTTGGGCGTCTTCGAACTGGCGATCTTGGCGCACGATCACTCCACGGTCCCTGCCGGTCACGGCACGCTGCCGCGCGGAGTCATCGTCAACCTCGAAGTCGAAGACGTCGATGCCGTCTATCAGCGGCTGACGAGCCGAGGTAGTGCGGAGACCATACTGTCGATTCGTGACGAGGACTTCGGGCAGCGTCACGCCATCGTTTCAGGCCCCGACGGCGTGCTGCTCGATGTGATCCAACCCATCGCACCCAGCGCCGAGTTCGCCGGCTCGTACGCATAGTCGTTCGACCGGTCGCGATGGGTCGTGTGCACGTGTCTCAGCCGCTGGTGGTCACAGCTTCGATCTCCGCGCGGGCGGCTCGCCGCCCGGGGCTCCGCCGCCCGGGGCAGCGCCGGCTGTCGGCTCGGTCGTCGCATCCGCGCGCGCGACGAGAGCTGCGACGTATCCGTTCGTCGCATCGCCGCTCACGGTGGCCACCTGCAGTTCGCCGCCGTCGTCGCCGAACACGTTGTCGGAGTCGAGCGTGATCTGCGAGAGGTTCCGCGCCGACCCGTCGTAGGCGGACAGCGCGTAGACGGGGTCGAGCACGTTCTGGGGCAGCGCCATCTGCGACGTGGCGATCGCGTTGCCGGCATCGGTGATCGAGTCGACGTCCGGGTACACCTCGAAGTGGATGTGCGTCCAGCGGCCGGCGTAGCAGCCGGGCATGACCGACGTGAACGTGACCTTTCCGGCGGCGTCGGTGACCTGCACGCCCCGCAGCCAGGTCTCGTTTTCGACGCCGTCGGAGTACATCGAGTAGCGCCCCTGTGCGTCGCAGTGCCAGGCGTAGACCGCCGCGCCCACGAACGGCGCATCGCCGTTCGCCATGTCGGTGACGGTGATCGAGAACTCGAGGGGCACTCCGTCGACGGGACTGTCTGAGCCGATGCTCGATCGGATGTCGGCGCGCACGATGCCCGATTCTTCGAGCACGTCGGGCCCGTTCGAGCCGTCAGCGGGATACGGACCCGCGGTCTCGTCGGGAATCTCCGCGCCCGGAAGGTCGGACGCCGTTGAGCCGGGCGTCGTCGTTGCGCTGGGCGTTGCCGTCGCCGACCCGCCCGTGCGCGGCGTGCAGGCGGCGAGCACGGCGGCCCCGATCCCGACGAGCCCCGCGCCGACCAGGGTGCGGCGACTCATCAGGGTGCCGAGGTCGAAGCGCACGCCCTGATCGACGACCTCCTCGTCGGGACGATCGAGCGCGCGCCCCTCGTACGTCGGGCCATTGGGGGTCTGCACGGGGTCGGGAAACTGGTCGGCCATGGTGGCTCCTCGGGTCGGGCGGTGGAATCGCGTCGTCTTCGGATGTCCACGTTCCGCACCCTTCTTATGCGGATGCATTGACCAGGCTCGGGCCCCGCTGAAATGCGAGGGAACGCATAGACAGGTCATGAGGAGGCCGACCTGTTGGAAGCTGTGCTCGTGCGGGCAGGGCAGTGCGCGTCGGTCACTCGCCGAGCAGGCCGTGCCGCATGGCGCGCAGCACGGCCTGCGTGCGGTCGCGCGCGCCGAGCTTCACGAGCACGTTCGAAACGTGATTCTTCACCGTGCCCGGCGCGAGATGCAGCATCTCCGCGATCTCCCGATTGCTGTAACCGCCGGCGACGAGCCGCAGCACGTCGGTCTCGCGCTCGGTGAGCGCACCGTCGATCATGTCGGGGGATCCGAACCCCTCGTGGAGCGCGACGCGCGGCGGGTGCGCCGTGAGCGCGGGGTGCACGAGCGTGCGGCCCGACGCGACGGTTCGGATCCCCTCGACGAGCTGATCCAGCGTCACGTCCTTCAGCAGGTATCCGCGGGCGCCGGCGCGGATCGCGCGCAGCACCAGATCGGCGTCATCGAAGGTGGTCAGTACGAGCACGGGCAGGTCGATCCCGCGCAGCGACATCTCCTCGAGGGTGCTGATGCCATCGCGCCCGGGCATGCGCAGGTCGAGCAGCATCACATCGGGCGCGGTTTCGCCGATCGCTCGGAGGGCTTCGTCCCCGTTCGCGGCCTCGCCCGTGACGGCCACGTCGCTGCTGAGCTCCAGCAGTCCGCGGATGCCCTGCCGCACCAGGTGCTGGTCGTCGACGATGAGGACGCGTACGGGGTCAGTCATGTCGCTGGCACCGTCATGCGCACCTGGAAGCCGCCTTCGGAAGACCGGGAGAAGTCGGCATCGCCGCCGAGCTGCTCGGCGCGCTCGCGCAGCCCCCTGAGGCCGTTGCCGAGGGCGAAGTCGCGGCGCGCCCAGCCGTCGTCGCGTGCCTCGAAGACGAGCGTGCCGTCCGCCGGATCCCGCGAGATGTCGATACGAAGATGCTGCGCGCCCTCCGCGTGGCGTATCGCGTTCGTCACCGCTTCCTGCGCGGCGCGCACGAGCGCGGTTCGGTGCGCGGCGTCGACCGCGAGGTCTGGGTCGACGATCAGGGTCACCGCGGGACTCGTGATGCCCGCGACCGCGCGGTGCAGGGCGTCGTGCAGGGATCCGTGGTCATCGCGCATCTGCGAGACCGTTTCGCGCACATTCCCCAGCAGGTCCTTGGCGATCGCCTTCGCGCGACCGACGTGCTCCTCGACGGGCCCGTGTGCGTGGTGGGCGGCGATCTCCAGCTCGAGCGCGAGCGCGGTCAGCTGGTGTCCGGCGACGTCGTGCAGATCGCGCGAGATGCGCAGGCGCTCTTCGGCTCGGGCGGACTGTTCGAGCAGCGCGGCGGTCGCAGCCAGCTCGACGTGCGTCGCGGCGAGCTGGCGCCGACCGCGCTCCTGAGCGATCCAGGTCATCACCGCGGCCGCGCTCAGGGTCTGCACCGCGAGGTAGAAGAGTCCGTTGGCCGCCTGGTCGGCGAGCGTCGACGCGCCGACCATCGCGACCACGGTGTTGGCGAGGATGACGACCGCGGTTCCCCAGCGGGGCAGCACGTAGCAGCTCAGCGCCGCGCTGAACACGAGGATCACGTTGACGAAGCCGAGCCCCGTATGGATCAGCATCACGCCCGCGACGGCGAGCGCCTCCTGCACGAGGAATACCGACACCGCCCACGCACGGCGCGGGTGCTCCGCGAGCACGCACGCCGCGACGTACGCCGCGAGGAAGGCTGCGTAGACCCCGGCCCACACCCAGACCGAGCCGTGCGTGACGTCGACTCCGCGCGCGTGCAGCACCACGACCGGGGCGCCTACCGCGATGCACAGCAGCACGGCGAGGCCCACGAGCAGCAGCTCGGGATCGAGACGGCGCGCGCCCTGTCGCATCTCTCCACCGTAGCGACGTCGCACCATCAGCACCCGTGCCGGAAGTCACGGTCGCAGAACGTGACCGATGGCACGCGCGACGCGAGATGCGGCTCCGTAGCGTCGTCCGCATGATGGATATCGCAGTGGAGGTGAGCGGGCTCAGCCGCGGGTACCGGCAGAAGACGGTGCTCGACGGGGTCGACCTGCGCGTCGCGGTGGGCGAGACGGTGGGCATCCTGGGCAGCAATGGCGCGGGCAAGTCGACGCTCGTCGAGACGATCGCGGGGCTGAGGCGGCCGTCACAGGGATCCGTGCGGGTGCTGGGCCTGGACCCGTGGCGGGACAGGGCGCGCGTGCGGGGCGTGCTGGGGGTGCAGCTGCAGGAGGCTGAGCTCCACAGCGATCTCACGGTCGCGGAGAACGTTCGGCTGCACCGCTCCTTCTATCGAGACGGCGAGCGCCCCGAAGAGCTGATCGACAGGCTCGGGCTCGCGGAGTCCGCGAGGGTGCGCACGCAGCACCTCTCGGGCGGGCAGGCGCAGCGACTCTCGGTCGCGGTGGCGCTCGTCGGTCGCCCGCGAGTCGTGATCCTCGACGAGCTCACAACCGGGCTCGACCCCGAAGGGCGCCGTGACATCTGGCGGCTCATCGAGCAGATGCAGGAGCGCGGGGCGACCGTGCTTCTCGTGAGCCACTCGATGGATGAAGTCGAGCGGCTCTGCGATCGCATCGTCATGCTCGACGAGGGGCGGGTCGCGATCGAGGGCACCCCGGCCGAGATCGTGAACGGAACCGGAGCAGACGACCTCGAGGACGCGTTCCTCCGCGTGAGAGAGCGCGCCTCGGCGAGGAGGGCATCATGACCGTTGCTGGGTACGACATCCCACGAGCCGCGCGCCCAGGCGTCCGGGCCTGGGGTCAGTTGGTCCTCGCCGAGATGAGGAGCGTGATCCGCGACACCGCGGGGCTCATCATCCCCATCGGGATGCCGAGCTTGCTGCTCATCACGCAGGGGGCGGCGGCGTCGCAGGAGATCCTGCCCGGAACGGACGGCAGGAGCGTGTACGAGATCTACATCATGCCGCTCATGCTCGTGATGGTCGTCGCGCTCGTCGGAGTCGTGAACATGCCGTCGTTCCTCGCGGCCTATCGTCGGCAGGGGCTCTTGAAACGGCTCGCCGCGACGCCCGCTCATCCGTCGATGGTGCTCGCCGCACAGGTCGTGACCTCGTTCGCGCAGACCCTTGTCGGCGTCGGGCTCGCACTGGGGATCTCGGCGGCGATGTTCGGCATCGTCGGCCCCGCAGCGCTTGCGGCGACCATCGGCGCGTTCGCGCTCGTGTGCGCCGCGATGTATGCGCTGGGCATGGTGGTTGCCGCGGTGTCTCCGACCCCGAACGCGGCCGTCGCGCTCGGGCTCGTCTCGTTCTTCGGCATCGCGGCGGTGGGCGGGATGTTCGGCGGCGCACAGAATCTGCCGGAGCCTGTCGCGGCGTTCGGCCGCTGGCTGCCCTACGGCGCGGGCGTCGAGGTGCTGCAGCATGCCTGGGTGGGCGAACCGATCTCGTGGCAGCCGGTCGCGGCGCTCGCCGCGGCCGTCGTCATCGGAACGGCGTGCGCGATCCGCCTGTTCCGGTGGACCCGGTAGGAGCGGTCCGGTCGGCTGATCCGCACCCTGCTTCAGCGCGGAACTGTCGCAAGCTTCGCTGTGGCCATCGCGAGGGCCGCGATCGTCTCGCCGTCGGCGATCTCGCCCGTCGTCGACATCCCGAGCGCGTCGGGCAGCGCAACCCATCGGCTCTCCGTGATGCCCTCCTCGGCGCGGTGCGCGCTCGCGTCCTGCGCCTCGCGGAGACGGCGCGCGATGTACACGGTCTCGTGAGCGTTGCAGACGCCGTTGAGCGCGCGCATCGCACCGGCACGGATCCATTCTTCCGCTTCCAGGCCGGCCTCCTCGAGCAGCTCGCGCTGCGCCGCGACCAGCGGATCCTCGCCGTCGGTTCCGCCCGCGACGACCTCCCACGAGGATCCGACCGTATAGCGGTCGATGTGCACGAGCAGCACCCGATCGCGTTCGTCGAGCGCGACCACGAACACTGCGTCGTTCTGCAGGTCGACGACGCCGTAGATTCCGTCGGATCCGTCGGGCCGCATGACCTCGTCTTCGCGCACGCGGATCCACGGGTTCTCGTACACGGTTCGGGAGCTCTTCGTCGTCCACGTCACCCCTCCATGCTCGCATTCCGAGGCGAGCCGGTACGATTCGGGGAACAGCTTCTCCTCTGTCACAAGGAACCCACATGTCTCGAACCCGTCTGCGCCGCGCTGCCGCTGCCAGCCTCGCCGCCACCGCACTGTTCGCCATCACGGCCTGCTCCTCGTCGGGCGGGGAGGGCGCCGGAGACGGCGCCGGGGGCAACGAGACCATGAAGATCGGCGTACTGCAGTTCGTGCAGCATCCCGCGCTCGATGCAGCGACCGAGGGCTTCAAGGAGGCGCTCGACGACGCTGGTGTCGACGTCGAGTACGACGACCAGAACGCGCAGGGCGAGGTGCCCAACACCAACACGATCGCGACGACGTTCGCGAGCGATGATCTCGACCTCGTGTTCACGGTGGCGACGCCGGCCGCGCAGGCGGCGACGCAGGCGATCATCGATACCCCCGTGCTGTTCACGGCCGTCACCGATGCGGAGGCCGCGGGCCTCGTCGAGGCGAACGACGCACCCGGCGCCAACGTCACGGGCACGAGCGACCTGAACCCCGTCGCGGATCAACTCGCGCTGCTCGCCGAGATCGCGCCCGAGGCGAAGACGGTCGGCGTGGTCTACAGCTCCGGCGAAGTGAACTCCGAGGTGCAGGTCGACCTTGCGAAGGAGGCCGCGGCCGACCTCGGCATCACGATCAAGGAGGCCACGGTCTCGAACTCGTCCGAGGTGCAGCAGGCCACGCAGTCGCTCGGCGATGTCGATGCGATCTACGTGCCCACCGACAACACGGTCGTCTCCGGCATCGCGGCGCTGATCCAGGTGGCCGAGCAGCAGCAGATCCCCGTGATCAGCGGCGACTCGGGCCCCGTCGAGAGCGGTGCGGTCGCCACGATCGGCATCGACTACACGAAGCTCGGCTACCAGACGGGCGAGATGGCGGCAAAGATCCTGCTGGATGGTGCGGACCCGGCGACCATGCCGGTCGAGACCTCCAACGACGTCGAGCTGATCATCAACCCCGCAGGCGCCGAGCGGATGGGCGTCGAACTGCCCGACTCCGTCACGGAGCGCGCGGGCACCGTCATCGAGTAGTCGCTGATGATCGGAGCGGTCGAGCTCGGCCTCATTTACGGCGTCATGGCGCTCGGCGTCTACCTGACGTTCCGCGTGCTGCAGTTCCCCGACCTCACCGTCGACGGCAGTTTCACCACGGGGGCCGCGGTCGCGGCGGCGATGATCACCGCGGGTCAGAGCCCCGTCGTGGCAACGCTTGCGGCCGCGGGCGCCGGGCTCGTGGCCGGATCCATCACCGGGCTGCTCCATACCAAGGGACGCATCGACGGGCTCCTCGCCGGGATCCTCACGATGATCGCCCTGTGGTCGGTGAACCTGCGCATCATGGGCGGTGCGAACGTTCCGCTGCTGCGCGAGGACACCCTCATGACGCCGCTGCGCGAGGCGGGCCTGCTCGGCAGTTCCTGGCTCGTCCCCGTCATCTTCTTCGTCGCCGTAATGATCCTGAAGCTCATCGTCGACTGGTTCCTGACCACGGACCTCGGCCTCGCCATCCAGGCGACCGGCAACAACAAGCAGATGATCGGCAGCCTCGGCGCGAACACCGACGGCACGACGATCCTGACGCTCGCGCTCTCGAACGGACTCGTCGGGCTGTGCGGCGCGCTCGTGGCCCAATACCAGGGCTTCTCAGACATCAGCATGGGCATCGGCCTGATCCTCGTCGGCCTCGCCTCGGTGATCCTCGGCCAGGCGGTGCTCGGGCAGCGTTTCATCTTCCTCGCGAGCCTCGCCGTCGTCGTCGGTGCGGTCATCTACCGCATCATCATCTTCGTCGCGCTGCAGGTCGGCCTGAACCCGAACGACATGAAGCTCATCACAGCGGCGCTCGTCGTGGTCGCGCTGCTGCTGCCACGCTGGGGCGTGCTGAAGCGCGTTCCCTCATGGCGCGACCTGCGCGGCGGACGTGCGCGTGTGACCGACGCGAAGGGAGCCTGACGATGCTTGCGATGGACGGCGTCAGCAAGACGTTCTTCCCCGGATCCGTCAACGAGCGCCGCGCGCTCGCGGGCGTGGACCTGCGTCTCGAGACGGGCGACTTCGTCACGGTGATCGGGTCGAACGGCGCTGGGAAGTCGACGCTGCTCAACGCCGTCGCGGGTCGGATCCTCATCGACTCGGGTCGCATCGACATCGACGGCACGACCGTCAACCGGCTGAAGGAACACCGCCGGGCGCGGTACGTCGGGCGGGTGTTCCAGGATCCGATGGCGGGAACGGCCCCCGATCTCACGATCGAGCAGAATCTGTCGCTCGCGCTGCTTCGCGGACGCCGGCGGGGCCTCGCGCGGGGCGTGACGAAGAAGCGCCGCGCACGGTTCGTCGAAGAGCTCGGCGCGCTCGAGCTCGGCCTCGAGCACCGATTGAAGGCGAAGGTGGGTCTGCTGTCCGGCGGGCAGCGGCAGGCGTTGTCGCTGCTGATGGCCGGGTTCACGCACCCCCGTGTTCTGCTGCTCGACGAGCACACGGCGGCGCTCGACCCGCAGCGGGCGGAGCTCGTGACGAAGCTCACGGGACGCATCGTCGAGCAGGGCGGGCTGACGACGGTCATGGTCACGCACAACATGCAGCAGGCCCTCGCGCTGGGCAACCGGCTCATCATGATGCACGAGGGGCGCATCGTGTTCTCGGCCGATGCGGCGACGAAGAAGACCCTCACGGTCGAATCGCTGATGGCCGAGTTCGGCAAGATCAAGGGTGCGACGTTCGACGACCGCGCCATGCTCGGCTGACGGGCGGGGAGTGTGACCCGCGAGGAATAGACTCGCCGAGTGGCCGACCTCGATACCCTCACGCTGATCCTGCTGATGCTCGCGGGGTTCGGGGCGGGGTGGGTGGATGCCGTCGTCGGCGGCGGAGGTCTGATCCAGCTGCCAGCGATGATGCTCGTGCCGGGGATCACGCCCGTCCAGGCGCTCGCGACGAACAAGATCGCGAGCGTGATGGGCACGTCGATCGCGGCGGTCACCTACACGCGCCGTGTGAAGACGGATCCGAGGACGGCGCTTCCGCTCGCGGGCATGGCGTTTCTCGGCGCGATCGTCGGCGCCGTCATCGCGACGTATATTCCAGAAGAAGCATTTACGCCCATCCTGCTGATCGTGCTCATCGCCGTCGGGGCATTCACGGTCTTCAAGCCGCAGATGGGAGTGCACACGGTAAAGCGCTGGGACGGATCGAAGCATGTTCTCGCGGCGGCCGCGATCGGCCTGCTCGTCGGAACGTATGATGGGGCGCTCGGACCGGGGACCGGGTCGTTCTTCGTGATCCTGCTGGTCAGCGTGCTCGGGTACGCGTTCATGCCGGCGACCGCCCTGGGCAAGATCGCGAACCTCTGCACGAACATCGGTGCTCTGCTGTTCTTCATCCCGACCGGACACGTGTTGTGGGGAATCGGGCTGTCGGTCGGAGTAGCGAATCTCATCGGCGGCTACCTCGGTGCGCGCATGGCGGTGTCGAAGGGCAGCCGCTTCGTGCGGATCGTGTTCATCGTCGTGATCGCGGCCCTCATCGTGAAGTTCGGTTTCGATGTGTTCTCCTAGGTCCGCGTGGGCGACTTCTCATGCGCGCCGGTTGACGCGCAACTACCCTCGAAGACATGGGTGAGCAGCGGCGTCGGGGGAGCGTATTCGGCGGACTGAAGCGCGCCTTCTGGAATGACCCTGCGCGGCGCCACATGACCGAGCAGATGCCGATCATCGACGACCGCCTGGCGCAGAGCATCATCGACCTCGCGATGCGCGTCGCCGAGGTGATGCTGTCGATCGGCGCCAGCGCGAAGGAGGTCACGCTGGCGGCCCTGCGCATCACGACGGCGTACGGACTCAAGAGCGTGCACGTGAACGTGACGTTCAACTCGGTGATGCTGTCGGATCACCGGAACGGCACGGGGGATCCCATCACGCTCATGCAGGTCGTGCGCTCGGCGGCGCCGGATCACGCGAAGCTGCAGCGCCTGCAGGCGCTCGTGAACGAGATCGAGTCGGGTCTGCCGCTGAGCGAGGCGATCGCCGACTTCCACAAGACGCGGCGCATCCCGTTCATGTACGGCGACGCCGTCGTGATCTTCGTGCAGGGGCTGCTCGGAGTGGCAGTGGCGTTGATGTACGGCGCGGGATGGGTCACGCTCGTGCTGGTGCTCATCGCGGCGCTCATGGTCGCCCTCGCCCAGTTCGGCCTGGGGCGGTTGAGAATCCCGCTCTTCTTCCTCCAGGCCGCCGGCGGGCTTGTGCTGGTCGCGTTCGCCGCGACGATCGCCGCGGGTCGTGCGGCCGGGATCGAGGTGTTCGACACCGTGCGCCCGAGCGTGGTCGTCGCCTCGGGAATCGTCATGATGCTCGCGGGCCTCGCGGTGGTCGGCGCGGCGCAGGACGCGATCGACGGCTTCTCGCTAACCGCGGGCGGACGAATACTCGACATCGCCGTCATGACGATGGGGCTCGTCGTTGGCATCGTGACCGGCCTCGAGATCGCGCGGCAGATCGGTTACGGGCTCGAGATGCCGACATCGATCGCGTTCGGGCCGCCGCTCGGACACCTCGCCGGCGCGATGCTCATCGCGGCCGCTGTCGCGGTGCTGAACGGCTCGGGGCTGCGCATCATCGTGGCGAGCACGGTCCTCGGGGCGGCCGCATGGGCCGGGTGGTACGTGCTCGCGACGCTGTCCGGAGCGCCGCACGCGAGCGCCGTATTCGGCGGCGCGCTCGTGGCGAGCTTCGTCGGATCCGTGATCGCCGACCGATTGTCCGTCCCGTCGATCGCGGTGACGACGGCCGCAATGATCCCGATGGTGCCGGGCACCGCTGTGTTCCAGGGCCTGCTCGGCTTCGTGAGTGCCCAAGCGGATCCCGCACAGTTCTTGGTCGCCTTCGACTCGCTCTTCACAGCCGGCCTGACCGGTATCGCCCTGGCCGCCGGCGCGACGCTGGGGCTGATGATCGGCAGCCCCCTGCGGCTGCGGCTCGGCGGCCGCAAGGTGCTGATGCGGGCGAAGGCCCGACCGGTCTCGGCGGCCGGCGGTACGGCGGCGTTCGAGATCGTGCGCACCGAGCCCGTGGAGCCGACCGTCACCGAGTTCGACGATCCGCATCCGCTCACGAAGCCGAACGAATCGGACGAGTGAAACTCCCGAGCGCCGAACGGTCGAAACGCAGAGCGGATGATGACCGCGCGGGCTCGAGAGTCCGCGCGCGCCGGCTCAGACGAGCGACGTGGCGATGCGCTCCAGCGACGGGAGCCCGACGAGCTCGTCGATGAGGGGAATCCGCGTGATGGGCGCGCCGAGATCGAGGTGTTCGAGCAGCGCGTCTTCGCGGGTGCGTCGGGCGGGCATGAGGTCGGCGGGGGAGAGCCGGTTCGCGACGACGCCGACGAGAGCGACGCCGAGCTCTGCGAGCTGCCGGGCCACTTCGCGGCTCTCGGCGATCGGCATCGGCTCGGCGACTGTGACGATCACGAACCCTGTGCGCCGCGGATCCGCGAGGCTGTCGCGCATGAGAGAGAAGCGCGCCTTGCGCCGCAGGAGCAAGCGCCGCAGCTCTGCGTCGCGGTCGGAGGTGTCCTTCGTGCCGCCGAGGGCCCCGTAGGCGACCGCGAAGCGCTCGGACCGGTCGCGGTTGGCGAGCAGCTTCTCCGTCCAACCGGTCATCTTGTCGGGCATCGCGAGCAGGTGCAGCGTGTGGCCCGACGGCGCGGTGTCGAAGATGACGCGGTCGTACCTGTCGAGGCCGATCTCGAGCGTCTCGGCGACGCGCTCGAGCACCGCGGCCTCGTGGGTTCCGGGCGCGTCGCGCGCGGATTCGAGGTGGGCGCGCGCGGCACGGTGCAGGTGATCGGGCAGCAGTCGCGTCATCGTGTCCGAGACGGACGCCAGGTGCGCGTCGACCGTGCGCGACGGGTCGATCTCGACGCCGTCGACGCGGCCCGAGGGCCCCGCCCACAAGGTGACGGCGTCGTCGCCGACGGGGCGCTCCCAGAGATGCCCGAGGTTGTGGGCGGGATCCGTCGAAACGACGAGCACGCGGGATCCGCCCTGTGCGTGGGCGAGCGCGAGCGACGACGCGACGGACGTCTTGCCGACGCCGCCCTTGCCGCCGACGAAGATCGCGTGGCGATCAGCGGTGGCGGCAACGAGGCTGCTCATGCGACGACTCTCGGAGTGGGGGCGGTCAGCAGCACGAGATGTGATCCAAGGGGCTTCGTTCCAGACCGGCGCGCTGATGCCAGTCGTGGAAATCTTCGTAGACGGCGGGCAGCAGCTCGGCGGTGTAGTACGCGGCGGGGTCGGGCACGCCGAGGGATTCGGCGAGCACTACGAGCATGAAGTGGTCGTCCTCGTCGCGCTGGGACTGTGCGAACGTTCTGCGGTACGGGCCCGCGTAGAACTCGCTCAGCCCCTGAGAGACGGCTGCCCAGCGCGACGAGAACGACATGTCACTTCACCATAGGCACACGACCGGTGAGGTGATCGGTGACGTCGGCGTCCTCGTGCTCGGGCGGCTCGTTCGCCGCGCGCCGCATCGCGGCAATGCCTTCGATGCCGACCCAGATCGTCGCGATGATGATGATCACGTCGAGAACGAGCAACAGCCAGTTGGTGTCCTGACCGGAGTTCCAGAACGTGCCGAGCTGAATGATCGCCGCCCAGAAAGCCGCGATGAAGACCAGCACGAGCGGGATCAGTGCGACGAAGTAGTTGCGACGCTTGCGGATCAGCATGATCGACACGATGATCAGGGTCAGCGAGGCGAGCAGCTGGTTCGTTGTGCCGAACAGCGGCCAGATCGTGAGTCCGCCCGAGCCGTCGATGCCCTGGCTGAACACGAGGGCCATGCAGAGGATGAGAGTCACCAGCGTGCCGATGATGTTGTTCATCTTGAAGCCGATGACCTCCGACGCTTCCTGGAACACGAAGCGCAGCAGGCGCACGCCCGTGTCCATGGTGGTCGCCGCGAACAGCACCGCCATCGTGGCGAGCACCGTCGCCGACAGAGATTGCGGCAGGCCGAGGCCCATCTCGATGATGTTGCCGCCGCCCTCGACGAACGCGTTGACGCCGCCGTTGTTGAAGGCGGAGTAGATCTCCTCCCAGCGGGCCAGCGAGGAGATTCCGGCCGTGGTCGCGATGATCGCTCCGAGGGCGAGCAGGCCCTCGCCGACGGCGCCGAAGTAGCCGACGAAGCGCGCGTCGGGCTCCTTGTCGAGCTGCTTCGACGTGGTGCCGCTCGCGACGGCGCCGTGGAATCCGCTGATCGCGCCGCACGCGATCGTGACGAACAGCAGCGGCCAGATCGAGGGCGTGCCCGCGGGTACGGCGGTGTTGATCGCGGGAGCGACGAAACCGTTTCCGAACACCAGGCCGGCGACGATCGTTCCGATGAACAGGATCGCAAGCCCGACGAAGAGCTGCACGCCGTTGATGTAATCGCGGGGCTGCAGCAGCAGCCACACCGGAAGCAGCGAGGCGATGCCGGCGTAGACGAACAGCGCGACGATCCAGAAGGTCGCCGGGGTCATGCCCAGGAACGTCTCGGGTAGGACGACCGGGAAGCGGTCGCCGAGCCAGATCAGCGCATACAGCGCAACGACTCCGACGACTGTGACGACGGTGAGGTTCCAGCGCAGCTTGTACACGGCGATGCCGACCAGTACGGCGACGGGGATCGCACCCCACGCGGGGATGACGGTCGACGGGCTCGCGATCAGCAGGTCCTTGATGACCACGGCGAACGCCGCGATGACCATGAGCAGCAACAGCCCGATCACGAGCAGGAACACGTACGACCCGCGCTTGCCGATGTACCGCGCCGCGAGGGCGCCGATCGAGCGCCCCTTGTTCCGTTCGGACGCCCACAGCGCGCCGAGGTCGTGCATGCCCGCGAAGAACACCGTGCCGATCGTGACCCAGAGGAAAGCGGGGAGCCAGCCCCAGATCACGGCGACGGCGGGACCGACGATCGGCGCGGCGCCCGCCACTGATGTGAAGTGGTGCCCCCAGAGCACGAACTTGTTCGTCGGCACATGGTCGACGCCATCGTTCTTCTCGTGGGCCGGGGTGCGGAACGCGGGGTCGAGCTTGAGAACGCGCTTGCCGAGGTACCTGGAGTAGACGAGGTAACCGGCCGCGAAGATCGCGAGGCCGACCAAGAGCAGGAGTACGGAGTCCATGGCGATGTCCTTCTGTCGTCGTTGACAATGAGACGGACGCCGCGAGTGCGCGGCACGACTACAACGTATCGCAGACGTGCGACGGAACGAGCAACGATTCAGTCACCCGATACGCTGGCTCCATGACGCGGATCCTCGTGGTGAACGGCCCGAACCTCAACCTGCTCGGCACACGCAGGCCCGACGTGTACGGCACCCAGACGCTCGACGACGTCATCTCCGTCGCGCGGGAGGCGGCAGGCCGGCACGGCATCGAGATCCGCGACGTGCAGTCGAACTCCGAGGGTGCGCTGGTCGACGCGATCCATGAGGCGCGCGAAGACTGCGACGCGATCATCATCAACGCGGGCGCGTACTCGCACACGTCGATCGCGATCCGCGACGCGCTCGAGGCGGTGGAGCTGCCGTTCGTCGAGGTGCACATCTCGAACGTGTATGCGCGCGAGGAGTTCCGGCACCACTCGTACCTCAGCGCATCCGCGAGCTGTGTGATCGCGGGAGCCGGCCTCAAGGGGTACGCGTTCGCCGTCGACCACCTCGCGGAAGCGCTCTAGCGCACGAAGAAGGCGGGATCCCTGTCGGAACCCCGCCTTCTTCGAACGTGACTTACGCGTCGGGCGTCGAGATGGCCTCGTCGGCCACCCAGAGCTCGTCTTCGGCGCTGAGCGTCTTCCATGCCACGACGAAGATGCCGACGGCGGCGGCGATGCCGAGCACGGCCGCAATGACGGCGCCCGCGGAGGTCTTCTTCTTCGGAGGGTCGACGACGATGGTGCGCTTGCCGAGCTTCGCCGCCGTCGCATCGTATGCGCCCGCGGCGCGGCCGATCACGGATCCGGCTGCGGGGATCACGCGTCGGTCGAAGAACTGCTTGCCGCGCCCGTAACCCTCGCGCACGTAAGGCGTCGCGCGGTCCACGTACGGCTCGACGTACTCGTGGTACTTCTTCTTGGCCTCGGGTGCGATGATCTCGCGGTTGATCTGCTGCAGTTGGCGACCGGCGGCGCGCGCCACATCTGCGGCCTCTGCCGCGACCTCACGCTGTGCCTGCAGCACGTTGTCGGCCGCGCCCTGCAGCTTGCGGAGTTCCTTCTTGCGCTTCTTGCTGAGGCTGACGCTCACGGGTGTGCCCTTCCGCCTAGGTACGATTCCTTCCCCATACTGCCATGCACTTCCTCGATACGGCG
>Ga0308157_10003744_pt1 | contig 21434 bp, 13 predicted proteins | sample PhyBR1_FD_201035 | JGI IMG/M metagenome (GOLD analysis project Ga0308157, IMG submission 201035) | Phyllosphere microbial communities from UC Gill Tract Community Farm, Albany, California, United States - DLSLB.R1 | ecosystem: Host-associated > Plants > Phyllosphere > Unclassified | place: USA...
ATGCAAAGATAAAGGCTTTCAGAAGCCAGTTCAGAGGTGTAGGTGACATCAATTTCTTCCTGTTCAGATTGACAAAATTATTTGCTTAGTCCACAGGTTTTGAAACTGATCCAAGAATTTTTAATATTTATCTACTTTTTAAGCATAAAAAAAGACTTGTCGTGGGCATGGTGACAAGTCTTTAATCAAAATTAGTTTATAATTGGATAGAATAATTCGTTCAAAGTTTTAAGACTTTCTGGTCTATCATGTTTTAGTTTTTTTGGTTATTAAATTGTGAGTGCAAACTCACTTTTTAATATCTTTCATTCCCCTTTACATCACAAACATAGAGCTTTAATTACGTTCATACAAGATGTTTTTTAAAAAAAAGTAAGTGATTACTTATTACGGAAGCGTAATTTGCACACGTTTGTCTTAAGGAAATCTATATTGTTTCATAATAAAAACATACAGTTTTAAGTCAGTCCATCTGAACCAGATTATGGCCCTAAGCTTGCATTACAACTGAAAATCTTTAACATTTATTGATATTTATTAACAGATAAAATGACTGGTAAAAGAGGGTAAATATTCGATGTAAAATGGTTCAAATCTCAATAAACATTTTCCAAAATATTTTGATATTCAGTGAAAAATCAATGGCGCTTATGAATAAATTTTATCATAAACAGAGAGGTAATAATGACGACTTGAATTTTCCTAAGATATTGGTACTTTTGTTCGATAAGATTTTGATATGAAGATTTGGCAAAAAAATATAGATGTAGATTCTTTTGTAGAGACATTTACCGTTGGACAAGACCGTGAAATGGATATGAACCTTGCGGCAGCAGATGTCTTAGGTTCATTAGCGCATACGAGGATGTTGAATAGCATCGGGTTGATGACGGATAAAGATCTGGAAGAGGTTCATAAAGAACTTAAAAATATATATCAGGAAATTTTATCCGGTAACTTTCAAATTGAAGACGGAGTGGAAGACGTTCACTCTCAGGTAGAGATGATGTTAACTGAACGGATAGGGGAAGCAGGCAAGAAGATACACTCCGGAAGATCGAGGAATGATCAGGTTTTAGTAGATCTAAAACTTTATTTCCGTACCGAAATTGAAAGTATATTTAAAAATACAGAAGAATTATTCAATGAATTACTTTCATTAAGCAATCAACATAAGTCGGTTTTGATGCCGGGATATACCCATTTACAAATTGCGATGCCATCGTCGTTTGGTTTATGGTTTGGAGCTTATGCAGAAAGTTTGGTAGATGATCTTCAGCTTTTAAAGGCAGCATGGAATGTATGTAATAAAAATCCGTTGGGCTCTGCGGCTGGTTATGGATCTTCATTCCCTTTGGATCGTATGATGACGACTCAATTACTGGGATTCGAAGATTTAAACTATAATGTCGTATATGCTCAGATGGGGCGTGGTAAAACAGAAAGAATTCTTGCACAGGCAATGAGTTCCATAGCAGCAACCCTTGCTAAATTCGCAATGGATGTTACCTTATTCATCAATCAGAATTTTGGATTTATTTCATTTCCGGCACATTTAACCACAGGGTCATCTATTATGCCTCATAAGAAGAATCCTGATGTGTTTGAATTAATTCGTTCCAGATGCAATAAAATTCAGGCATTACCAAATGAAATTGCATTGATGACCACCAATCTTCCTATTGGTTACCACAGAGATCTTCAGCTATTAAAAGAAAATCTTTTCCCTGCATTCCAATCATTAAATGATTGTTTGGCGATTGCAAAATACATGTTAGAAAATATTAGCATAAAGGATAATATTCTCGATGATCCTAAATATGACTACTTGTTCAGCGTAGAGGTGGTTAACAATGAAGTGTTAAATGGAGTCCCTTTTCGTGAAGCCTATAGAAAAATAGGGTTAGATATTGAAGAAGGAAAATTCAAACCTGCAAAAGAAGTAAACCATACGCACGAAGGAAGTATTGGTAACCTGTGCAATGATCAAATCGAAAGAATGTTTAAAGAGATCAAAGCAGATTTCGGCTTTGAAAAAGTAGATAAAGCATTGGAGGATTTAGTTAAAAAATAGTATTTAGTAGAAAGTAGGTAGTATTTAGACAAAACCTTTGGAGTCTTATTTTTTAAAATACGTTTGCTCGAATAAATTAACGAGGCAAAAATCTAAATACTAACAACTAGAAGAGGCTACGCCTCTTTTTTTATGTTAAATTTATATCGGGTTTCACTTTCGAAAATTTCGCCGGGATTAAGTCTTACGGATGGGAAATGTTCATGATTGGGGCTGTCGGGATAATGTTGCGATTCGAAACAAAGTCCGCCGTAACGTAGATACTTTCGCCCGGACTTACCTTTATCATCTTGTAGGAAATTACCCGTATAGAGATGAATGGCAGGTTCAGATGTAAAGACTTGTAACTCTATTCCCGATTGTTTTGAATAGGCCGACGCAATTGCTTCACTAACCGGAAGTTTATTGATAAAGCTGTGGTCATATCCATTCGCTATTTTAAGTTGTTCTTCATTATTATTGATATCTGTAACAAGCGTTTTGGGAATACGAAAATCAAAAGCCGTTCCTTCAACGGGATAGATATCACCTGTAGGAATCTGATGTTCATTTAAAGGCAAAAACTCATCAGAACGAATGGTAACCTCATGGTTTAAAACATCACCATCTCCCTCTCCATTTAAATTAAAATAAGCGTGATTTGTCAGGTTGAGTATAGTCGGGGCATTGCTTGTTGCTCTGAATTTGATAATGATTTCATTACTATTACTTAGTTCATAAGAGACTGTTGTTTTTAATTCTCCCGGGAATCCTTCTTCTCCCTCAGGAGATACATAATAGAAATCAACTAATTTATTAAAACTAACTTGCCTATCCCACACGCGTTTATGAAAACCTTCCTCACCACCATGTAGACAGTTATTTCCATTGTTTTGAGCCAATATATAATCTTTTCCTTCTAAAGAAAATCTGCCATTTGCAATGCGGTTACAGAATCTACCTACTGTGGTGCCATGATAGATTTCCTTGGCTTCTAAATACGCTTGTATATTATCAAAGCCTAATACGACATCAATTAAATTCCCATGTTTATCGGGAACCAGCGCACTCACCAATCGTGCCCCGTAATCAGTCAATGCAATTTGCATTCCGGCGCGATTAGTTAATGTAATCAAGTGGGTGTTCTTGTTATTTAACTTGCCTTCAAAATTCTTCGGAAGTGGGAGTTTATAAGTAGTCATTATCTATGCTTTGCTTCTGTTAAAGATAACAATAAAGCGATTTGTTGCAAAGAACAATGATTTTAATAATAGCACAGATTTTATTATTTTGTTTCAAAATCAATCTTTATGTTCCGGATATCATTGCTGTTTTTGGCTGTAGGCATACTTGTAATTGCCTTTGCAGTTTTTGTACCTGCAAAGGATTCCTCTATTACTATTCATTTATTTGATACATTTTATGTTTTATCGTCTACATGGCTTTTCAAAGTTTTAGGCCTTTTAGGATTGATATATGCCGGACTTTATCATTTTACTGAGCCCTTGCTTTATTCAAAAACCTGGAGTGTGATGCATTTAATTAGTTTTCTCTGCTTGATAATAAATGTATGGACCTGGGGGTTTGTGGAACGAGTGTATTTTGGGAATTTTGATTCAACATCTCCTTCCACACTTTCCGACTATTCAAAAGCAGTTAGTTTTCAGCGAATTCAGCAGTTTTATGTAGGCGCATTAGCCATTATGATTGCTATGCAATTATTGTATGTGTTGAATCTGATTATTGGTTTGATTTACCAAAAATCCAACTCAGAGAATTAAGCTCCCGTTTTTAAAATGTATATTTGCCATTCAAAATCTGAGGTTTTAAATGAATTGGAAACAACTGTTATCGGCGAAAAGGTGGGGCTATGAAAGCCGTGCAAATAATGAGCAATTTGATGCTAGATCCGAATTTCAACGTGATTACGATCGACTGATTTTTTCTTCTCCTTTCCGTCGACTTCAAAATAAAACGCAGGTTTTTCCTTTGCCGGGAGCGGTATTTGTCCACAACAGATTAACCCATAGTTTAGAAGTGGCTTCAGTAGGTCGATCTTTAGGTCGATTGTTCTATAATATGATGAAAAAGAACAATCCGAATATCGATGAAGAGATTCCCTTTCTTCAAGAAGTAGGAAATATTATTTCAGCAGCTTGTTTATCCCATGATTTGGGTAATCCTGCTTTCGGGCATTCAGGGGAAGCGGCTATTTCCACCTTTTTTACGGAAGGTAAAGGACAGAAGTATAAAGAGATGCTAAGCAAGGAACAATGGGAAGACTTAACACATTTTGAAGGAAATGCCAATGCATTAAGAATTCTGACCCATGCATTCAATGGAAAAGACCCTAAAGGTTTCGCTTTGACTTATACCAGTCTGGCGGCAATAGTGAAATATCCATGTGCTGCCATTGATGGTCATGTAAAAGGATCTCATCATAGAAAAAAATACGGCTTTTTTGATTCGGAGAGAGAAACGTTTGAGAAGATTGCACTAGAATTGGGTTTAGAAAAGGATCCTTCTAATCCGAAAGGTTATCTACGACATCCATTGGTTTATTTGGTGGAAGCAGCGGATGATATTTGTTATAATATCATTGATCTGGAAGATGCCCATCACTTAAAGATTCTATCTTATCAGGAGGTTGAAGATTTACTTTTGCCACTATGTGCAGGTGAGGATCTGAGAACGCGTTTGGATGCATTAGGAGATACCGCTAGTCGGGTTTCTTTATTGAGAGCAAAAGCAATCAATACTTTGATTTGGGAATGCGCAAGAGTGTTTGCCGAGAATCAAGAAAAATTCCTGGCAGGGACTTTTGAAAAACCTTTGATGGATGCATTAGATCCTGAGATTGTTAATCATATGAAAGTGATTTCAAAGATTTCCGTAGAACGTATTTATAATGCGGCAACGGTTGTTCAAATTGAAATTGCAGGATTTAAAGTTATGAACGCCTTATTAGAAGAGTTTGTCCCGGCTTATCTTAAATCGAATAAATCCATGTTTGATAAGAAGTTAGTAGCCATGATTCCTCAACAATTCCATACAGATAAGGAAGATACCTATTCAAAGATTAGAGTGGTGCTTGATTATGTATCCGGAATGACCGATGTATATGCGGTAGACCTGTTCCGTAAAATTCAGGGAATCTCGATTGCATCATTGGATTAAGGACATTTTTTTATAGAGAGTAAAAATATTTAATGAAAGTAGTAATAGCGGAAAAACCTTCTGTAGCAAGAGATTTGGCCAGAGTGATGGGTGCTAAAGAGGTTAAGGATGGATATATTTCAGGGAATGGCTTTGCCTTTACGTATGCATTTGGTCATTTAGTACAGTTATGTACCCCCCAGACATATGGATTTCATAATTGGTCGGTATCTAACTTGCCAATTATCCCCGAACAGTTTGTTTTAGAGGTGAAAAAAGTAAAACGGGATGGAAAACAAATGGATGATTCCGGAGCCTTGAAGCAACTAAATACCATAAAGGCTTTAATCAATGATGCTGAAGAAATCATCGTGGCAACGGATGCCGGAAGGGAAGGAGAGCTTATTTTTAGAAATATTTACTATTACCTTAATGCCAAAGTGCCATTTAAAAGACTTTGGATTTCTTCGCAAACGGATAAAGCGATTAAAGAAGGTTTTGCTAATCTTAAAGATGGAATAGAATATGATAGCCTTTATATGTCTGCTCGCTCCAGATCTGAATCCGATTGGCTGATAGGAATTAATGCTACTCAGGCATTAACTTTGGCCGCAGGAAACAAAGGCTTGTTATCCTTAGGACGTGTTCAGACCCCTACTCTTGCTATGATCTGTTCCCGCTTTCTTGAGAATAAAGATTTTAAACCACAAACATTTTATAAAATTCAGGCTGGGTTTGAAAAAGAAGGTATTCAGTTTAAAGCAACTTCCAATAAAATCGATAAGAAGGAAATCGCTGATGAAACTATGGCGAAGTTGCAGGTAGGCATGAATGCTGAAGTCAAAAATGTGGAAGCAAAAGAGACAAAAGAACAACCACCTTTATTATTCGATTTAACCTCTTTGCAGCAGGATGCTAATAAAAAGTATGGCTATTCAGCGGATCAGACTTTAACAATTGCCCAAACATTATATGAGAAAAAGGTAATCACCTACCCTCGTACCGGATCCCGGTATATTGGTGAGGATGTATTTGAAAATATAGAAAGCCTTTTTCAGCATCTAGCCGATACTGCGCAGGAAAGTATCGCGATTATTAGTAAAAACCTGATTGGTGCTAAACTCAATAAACGATCTGTAGATGATAAGAAAGTAACAGATCACCATGCTCTCTTAGTAACTGATGAGAAACCGGGGCCAATGCCGATGGATCAGCAAAACATCTATAATATGATTGCTAAACGTATGGTAGAGAGCTTTTCTGAGGTCTGTCTGAAGGATATCACGACGGTAATTATTGATGCAGCAGGAGTGGAGTTGATTGCTAAAGGAACTGTCATCCGCCAATACGGTTGGCGATTATCTGCGGATCAGGTTGAACAGCCTGATGAGGATAAAAATACAGATGACCAGGATAATGAAAATGCGCAATTACCAAAGTTGAGTATACAGGAAATCCTGGAGGTAATAACATTAGAATTGGCAGAGCGCTTTACCAAAGCAAAGCCTATACATACGGAAGCTTCTTTATTGAAAGCAATGGAGACCTCAGGAAAGGAAATTGAGGATGATGAGATGCGTCAGGCGATGAAGGACTGCGGTCTAGGAACTCCAGCCACACGTGCTGCAACCATTGAAACATTATTCCAAAGAGATTATATAAAACGTGATAAAAAGAAATTGATCCCAACGGAAAAGGGATTATCTGTATATCATTTGGTAAAGGATCGTTCTATTGCAAAAGTTACGCTGACAGGTAAGTGGGAGCAGAAATTGGAAGAGATGCGAGCCAATAAGGTGAGTTACGATGTGTTTATGAAGCATATCAAGGACTACACGGAAAAGATCACCAGAGAACTTTTACAACTGAGGGTTGCCATAGCCCATGAAGAGTTAAAGCCTTTACAAAAAGGTAAAATAAAATGTCCTAAATGTAAGCCTGGTCAGATTCAACTTTATGATAAAGTTGCTCAATGTGATCATTATGCAAGAGGATGCGATTTTAAGATATGGAGAACATTGAATGGTGTATTCCTGGAGGAAAAAGAAATGAAAAATCTGCTGGAGAAAGGAAAAACATCTGTCTTGAAAGGTGTAAAAAACCAGGATGGTCAGGTGGTATCAGCAGCGTTAGTTTTTGAAAACTATAAAGTAAATGTAGGCTGATTTGTTTATCTTAGATAGATGGACAGCATATATGTTTTTTCGGGATTAGGGGCCGATCGTCGTGTATTTGAAAAGCTTGATTTATCAGGCTTTAATATTGTATATGTAGATTGGTTAAAACCTAGACCATCAGAAGCGATGGAAAGTTATGTGTTCAGATTGGCTGAACATTATCAAATTCCGAAACAAGGAGCAACGGTATTAGGGGTTTCTTTTGGGGGAATGTGCATTGCAGAGCTTTCCAGGTATTATGATTTTAAGAAAACAGTGCTGATATCGTCCGCTAAAACCAAAGATGAACTGCCAAAAGTTCTGGGCGTTTCTAAATTTCTTTCACTGCATAAATTACTTCCGGAGGGAGGAACATCAAAAGCTACCACCAAAGTGCTGCACTGGTTATTCGGCGTAAAAACCAAAGAAGAAAGTACGCTTTTGGATGCTATTCTACAAGATTCAGATCCTGATTTTCAAAAATGGGCCGTGGATAAAATTGTTCATTGGGAGAATCTTCATATTCCTGTTAACTGTTTACACATACATGGTGATAAAGATCGACTGATTCCCATTCAAAATGTAGATTATACCATTCGAATCAAAGGAGGCGGCCATTTTATGGTTTGGAATAAAGCTGCTGAACTATCTTTCCCGATTCGAAATTTCTTGATTTAGTATTCTATTGATTTCATAGTCATACTGCCGTAATTTGTAGGTAGGCTAGTTCAGCTTCTATTAGTTTTCTGTTACCTTTGCAGCTTATGGCAAACAAACTTTACAATCCTTTTTTAGATTTTCAATTCGACAATAAGACTTGTTTCCTTTCCGGGAAAGCTTTAAGCACTGATGATGAAATGATTCAGGTATTTCCACAGTGGATGATGCGCTCATTTGATTTGGAAGAAAAGCCCTTTAAGATGTTAGATGAGAGTATTGTAACTTATAAAAAGTTGCAGTTACCTTGTTCTTCAGCAGTGGCTAAGTTATTGGAGGAAGTAGAAAAAAAGGTAGAAAATGCTGTAAATATTGGCTATTCCGCGGTACAGGAATTGGATCAATTGACTTTGTTTCAGTGGGTCGGTAAAATTCTTTACGGAGTAGTATTTAATGAAATCCAGGCAGGGATAAGACAAGCATTTTTATCGGGCGAACAATTGAATTTCTCCCAAGCATTGGTGCAAAAGTTCAAGAATCTGCATTTTATGCTGCAATCTCTGATTACGCCAATGGAATTCGAAAATAAGAACCCCTTTACTATTCTTGTTCTCCCCGTAGATAATGCACCTGAAACTTTTATGTATAGAGATGAAATCAATACTTTGATTTTCTCTATTCGTATGAAAGATTTTGCATTGATCGCTACACTTCAAGATAATGGTGTTCATGCCATTTATCATGATGAAATACTGGATAAAGCAAATGGTCATGTGCTTCATCCAATTCAGTTTGAGGAAATCTGTGCACGATATTTTTATTCAGCCTATTTATTTAACAGATTACCTGAATACACCTACATGGAGGTGCCTGAAAAGGTTTTTGTGGAACCCATGCCTTTAAATGATTGGACTTTGAAACCCATATTTGATCCTTGGCAGGTAAAGACTTATGGACAGGTATTGGAGAATTTCTGGAAACCATGGGGATACACCTTGTTTGAAATTATTAAAGATCCGGAGAATCCAATGACTTTTATTAGCAATCAATCAGGGGACTTTAATACAACTATTGAACTTGAAAAATAATGTTTTAAATTACAGTTAGAAATTTGTAAATTAAACATATTGAAATATAGGTAGTTATGAAGGTTTTGTTTGTTGTTGTTTTTCTACTTTTTTCCAACTTTGCATGGTCTCAAGAAAGCAAAGTTCAAGATTCCACTTTGGTCAGTAATTTAGATAGAGTTCCTTTATTTCCGGGAGGTGCCAGTGGATGGCAAAATTTCCTAGTTAGAACAATGAATATTAATGAGGCAATTAGAGAGTTAGATAGTGCCCAGTATGTTGATTTTGGGACTCGCCAAACAGCTATATTAGAATTTACCGTCTGTGAAGACGGGAAGATTTGTGATATCGAAATCCTCAATAAAAATAAAATTAGCCCTGCTTTTGCAAAAGAAGCTCTCAGAGTTATGAAAAGATCACCAAGATGGAAGCCAGGCCAAAAAGATAACCAACCCGTTAGAGCTAGATTTAGACAGTCAATTACAGCTATCTTAGACGAAGATTAACTTATTTTATTAAAATATCAACGTATTATAATATTTTTAAATGTTATTGTAACGTTTTTATTTAATTGTTGCTAAGTTTATATTAAAATCTTACTTTAATACACAAGATTAACATTCCTAAATATGAAAAAAGCACCTGAGTAATCTAAATAAGCTTTAAGTTTATTTTTTAACAAACACCTAACCTAATAATTAAATTATGAATCAAAACGAATGTCCAAAATTATGGGCTAAGCCTCTGTTTTCCTCAAGCAAATGGCCCCTTATTGGTTTAACATGTCTTTCCTTACTATCTTTCCCTGAACTTTCCCAAGCTGCGTTAGAAAATATTGACGTTGTAACTCAAGAAGAAATTGACGTTAAAGGAAAAGTTATGGATAAGAATGGGAACCCTATAGCTGGAGTGTCCATTGTAATTAAAGGGAAAAGTATTAGTACGGCCACGGATGCTAGTGGAAGTTTCTCCTTAAGAACAGCGAAAAATAGCATTTTAGTAGCTAGTTCTATGGGATATGAACCAATAGAGCACTTAATCCTAAACTCTAACCCTATCAACCTAACACTGATTGAGTCAAATGAAGCACTAGATGAAGTAGTTGTTATCGGTTATGGGACGCAGAGCCGTAAAGAGATCACAGGAAGTCTTACATCTGTAAAAGGCGATGATGTTGCGAGCTTGCCCGTACAAAGTTTTGACTCGGCTCTCGGCGGCCGTTCTTCCGGAGTTCAGGTCAATACCAGCGCTGGAGTATTGAATCAAGCACCTGTTTTTAAAATAAGAGGAACAAATTCGTTATCTCTAAGTACTTATCCTCTAATTGTTGTCGATGGTGTCCCGGCATTTAATGATAATGATGATTCCGGACCAAGTTATGCGGCAGCAAATCCTTTATCGGCTATTAATCCTGCTGACATCGAAAGTATAGATATTGCGAAAGATGCTGCGGCGACAAGTATTTATGGATCACGTGCTGCGAATGGGGTCGTATTTATTACCACCAAAAAAGGAAAGCGAGAGGCTGCAAAGGTCAATTATGAAGGCTGGCTAGGTTTTACCACTGCGAATCGTTTACCAGAATTGCTCAATGCAAATCAGTATGTTGAAATTAAGAATGAAGCCTTGAAGAATGATGCAACTTATAACGAAACCTCTAACTATTACGGATTAAGTAAAGATGCAAATGGTAATATCATCGATACAAGATGGTACGATTATATTTATCAAACAGGAACTTCTCACAGCCACAATGTAAACATTTCTGGCGCAACCGAAAAAACCAATTACTATGGTTCTGCAGCTTTTACAGATCAGGAGGGTATATTTCAGAAAAACGGGTTTAATAGAAAATCGGTCATGTTCAATATTGACAATACAACAACGGATTGGTTGAAGCTAGGTGTCAAAATGAACTATGTTAATGAAAATAACCTTGCCGCAATGTCGACTGGCTCAGGATCTAACGGAAGCTTTCAGTCTTCTTCGTCTTCTGGTGCTATGTCGAGAATCGCTTTGATTTCCGCCCCGATTATTGGTCCTTACAATAATGACGGAACCTTTAATACTACATCTAATGGATTCTTGGGTTTAATGGATAATGAGGGACACCTAAATCAATCTAGATTAGGTTTTTATAACCCATTACTCTCTTTGATGAACAACTACTCAAACAATGCAGGAAATAATGTTCAATCAAATGCATATGTTCAGATTAAGCCATTTAAATGGTTTACATATAAATCAACATACGGCATTGACTATCGAAATGTAAATTATAACAGTTATTATTCTCCATTAAGTGGTGAAGGACTTGCGGATAATGGATCAGCCAACAGTGTAAACTCAAAACGAGAACGATGGGTATGGACCAACACCATTACGATGGAACAAAGTTTTGATAAACACAACTTTAACTTATTGGTAGGTCAGGAACAACAGCGTACCACAGGTTCGATGTTTGGACTAGAACGTACTGGACAGACTGACCCTTATTATACGAATATTCAAGGTGGTTGGCAGAACGTATTTGAATATAGAACCGACAATCAGGAAATTAATAATTATTTGTTCTCTTTATTTTCCCGACTGCAATATGACTACGAAAAGAAACTTTTCTTTACAGCCAATTTAAGACAGGATGAGTATTCTGCTCTTGGATTGAATAATAAGAAGGGGGTGTTCTGGGGTTTATCTGGAGGATGGGATATAGCAAAAGAATCTTTTTGGTCTGAAAGCAGTATAGGGGAAAAGATAAATGCTTTCAAATTACGTAGTAGTTATGGCAAAGTAGGAAATGTAGGAGGGTTGGGAGACTTTGGCGCACTTAATACCTATTCCGCAATATTATATGGCGGGCAACCTGGATTGACATATTCAGTAACAGGAAATCCGGACTTAAAATGGGAAACCAGTAAGAAGTTTGACATAGGACTAGACTTTGCTTTATTTAATTCTGCAATTACAGGTGAAATTGGATATTATAAAAATTCAATCGATGGGTTAATCTTTGCCGTTCCACTTCCTCCTTCTGTAGGTATTCCAAATGGAACTGCAAATAGTATTCTTCAAAACGTAGGTGAAATGTATAATAGTGGTTTGGAGTTTACGTTAAATGGGGCACCTATCAAAAAAGAGAACTTTACGTGGAACAGTTCCTTTAACCTTACAACCAATAAAAATGAAGTTTTGTCATTAGCTAATGGGGTCCCAAGTATTATCTCAGGAACCTTAGATGGAATGACGATAACTCTACCAGGAGAATCTGCAGGAATGTTATATGCAATCGAAACTGCTGGAGTCGATCCTGCCACAGGAAGAAGAATTTTCATTGATGGAGAAGGAAGAAAAGTTTATTATCAACAAAGTATTGCAGGGACCAATGATGTAGCGTACCAATGGGAATATGAGGATGGTACAAGAGCAAGAGCAATTACACCGGCAGATGATGCCAAGCCATATAAACCTACTGCACCAAAATTATTCGGAGGTTGGACAAATAATTTTAACTATAAAGGAATTGATTTAAGCATTCTTTTGACTTACCAATTAGGTGGTTATATGATGAATGGGAACCGGGGAACAATGCGTGATTTACGATTCTGGAATAATTCTGTAGATCTTATGCGTAGATGGCAAAATCCTGGGGATGTAACTGATATCCCAAGAGTGGTGAATAATGACAATGTTTCTAACGGTAATACATTGCCATTAACCCATAATATAAGTTCAACAGATTATCTAAGACTGAAGAATGTAATGTTATCTTATAATCTACCTAATTCAATAGTGAATAAGATGAAATTGAGTAATGTAAGGGTATATGTAAGTGGTCAAAATTTAGCATTGTGGACTAAATATACAGGTTATGATCCTGATGTAACAACTAATGGTAATAATGCTATTAGACAAGGGATTGATAAAAATCAAGCTCCAAATGCAAGAACTTACACTTTTGGTATTAACGTAGGATTTTAATGGCAAACAATAAATTGATAAACATGAAATCAAGAAAATCTATCATACTATGTGCAACGGGTTTAAGCTTATTGTTTGCCGGTTGTAAAAAAGAATCATGGTTGAATCCACAACCGACAACTTTAATCACAGATGCTACCGCATTCAGTAGTCCGGAAAGAATCCTAAGTCAGATAAATGGTTTATACGCAAGTATGAAAGCCACTAATTATCTGGGAAGTTGGTATACAATCATTTCCGATGTGCGAACAGGAGAATTCCATTGTAGTAATATGAATGCCGCAACAGGGTCAACCATGTATTCCATGTTACCTCAAACAACCACCAATGATGTTAATGATATATGGGTGGCGGCATATGCTGCCATCAACAAAATTAATGTGTTTTTGGATGGAATGGATAATGGCGGTGATGCAGTTTTAGATGCCACAACAGCAGATGCATATAGAGCCGAAGCTCGTTTGGTACGAGGAATGACATATTATTACTTATTGCAATTCTATGCAAGACCGTATTGGGATGGCAGTGGAAGTAAACCTGGATTACCACTTCGTTTAACCGGAAATACTGGGCCCGGGAATTATGATTTAGCACGAAGCACTGTTGCTGAAACCTATCAACAAGTATTGGCGGATTTAGATTTTGCTGAACAGAATCTACCCAACAATTATTCGTCGGCATTTTTAAATACGACTAGAGCACATAAAAATACAGCTATTGCTTTAAAAACACGTGTGTATTTAAGTATGGGACAATATGCAAATGTAGTAACTGAAGCAAATAAGATTGTACCTAATACAGCACCTTTTGTTGCTAGTTCCGGGGTGGGAAATAAACTGGAAGCAAATTTTGTAGACATTTTCAAATCACCGTATACTAGCAATGAGTCTATCTTCTCTATGCCATTTACAAATAATGATGCACCTGGTTCCGCACTTTCAAGATATTATTTGCCCGGCACTGGAGATGGTGGAACAGCTACTAGTAATGGAGCTGGGGAGTATTCACTGAATAAGATAGAGGGAATTTATGCCTCAAATTTGTGGTCCGATACAGATGCTAGAAAAGGGTTGACTAAAATCGGAACCAACACAGGGAAGGCATGGTTAACAAAATTTAATCAAGCTTCTCCTTATATTGATTATGTGCCAGTAATTCGTTATTCCGAAGTTTTATTAAATCTGTCAGAAGCATTAGCCAGAAGTTCAAACAGCATAGATGCTCGATCTTTAGCTCTATTTAATGCAGTGTATGGTAGAGCAAATAATGGTTCCTCACTAGCGGCTTCAGGGTTTGCAAATGCAACAGCTTATATAAATCGAATTATAGAAGAGCGGAGGATAGAATTTGTTGGAGAAGGAATCCGCAATGGCGATATTATGCGGTTAGGACTTACCATTCCTGCTAAATCTCAGCATGCTATTGCAGCAGTCCCTTCTGATGATCCTGCTTATATTCTCCCAATACCGAGTAATGAGTTGATATTAAACAAGCTAATGGAAAACAATTAAGATTAAATAATAATGAATTATACCAAGATAAATGTCATTTGTTTTATCCTTTTTATTTTAACCCTAACTGAAAGCTTGGCTCAAGGTTTAGCCCCCAGTATCCCAAAGGGCCCTCAGTATAGTAAGAATAAGCCTGTTGAAGTATTGACTTTAGATACGGCTGTTGTTTCTTCAAATTCAGCTTTTATACCCCAGGTAGTAGAAACGAAGCATGTTGCTAAACTACGATCGGGAAATTTGGAATATACTGCTCAATCGGGTTATATACAACTGAAGGATGAAGATGGAAATCCAAAAGGAAATGTGTTTTTTATTGCTTATGTAGCGGTCAACCAGAAAGATAGACCCATCACTTTCGCCTTCAATGGTGGGCCAGGGTCTGCTTCTGTTTGGGTCAACTTAGGGTTTATGGGCCCTAAAAGACCAAACTTAACGCCTGAAGGGGATGCAGTTTATCCATATAGTTATGGGGATAATCCCGAAACATGGCTTGATAAAACAGATATAGTTTTTATTGATCCTATTTCTACTGGCTATAGCCGTGCTGTAAAAGGTGAAGATCCAAAACAATTTCACGGTTTTGTTGAAGACGTACAATCAGTAGCAGATTTTATTCGATTATATGTCACAAAAAACGAACGTTGGGCATCTAAGAAATACTTAATGGGAGAAAGTTATGGCACTCCTAGAGCCGCAGGATTGGTGCAGTATCTTCAAAATCGTTACTCCATGTATTTTGATGGCGTTATTATGTTGAGCTCTATTTTAAATATGCAAACAGCAAGATTTGATATTGGTAATGACTTACCGTATCATTTATTTTTACCAACCTATGCCGCTACTGCATATTATCACAAACAATTAGATCCTGCTTTACAACGAAATCTTCGCTCAACATTAGATGAAGTTGAAAAATTTGCCAATAATGAATATCTTTTGGCTTTAAACAAGGGGTCTGATTTAACAGCACAAGAATTTGATCAAATTGCTGAAAAATTAGCGTATTATACAGGATTAAACAAAGAGTATATTAAGGAAACCAATTTGAGAATCAATATTCATAAGTTTTGTAAGGAGTTACGTAGAGATGAAGGTTTAACAGTAGGTAGATTGGATAGTCGTGCAATAGGTCGTGATTATGATGATACTGGAGATCGTTTCGAATTTGATCCTGCCGGAAAAACTGCAGGAACTTTTTCTTCTGCCATGAATCACTATATCCGTACGGAATTAAAATATAAAAATGAATTACCATATGATTTTTCCGGATCGGTATCTCCTTGGAATTACAATAATGTACAAAATAAATATTTGAATGCTTCAGAGTTATTAAGACAGGCAATGTCAAAGAATCCTGATCTTAAAGTTTGGGTTATCGGAGGATATTATGATTTGGCGACACCCTATCATGCCGCTGAGTATGTAATAAAACACATGAATTTAAGACCAGAGCAAAAGGACAAAGTTTCTTTTACTTATTATGAAGCAGGTCATATGGTTTATATGCCTAACGACTGTATGATCCAATTAAATAAAGATGCAGATGAATTTTATAAGAAAAACTAACCAAAACAGCTTGAGAGCCTCTTTTTTTGTTGCTTTTTTAGCTTGTTCAAGTCTGAGTGATGCTCAGGAAGTACTTAATTATCAGTTACCACCGAAAGGAATTGTAAATCTTGTGGATGCACCGCAGATTCCTATGGAAGAGTTTAGCCCGGATGGAAGATACATGTTAGTGCTGGATGTGCCAGGTTTTCAATCTATCGAGCAGGTTTCACAGCCGGTATTAGGTATTGCTGGATTAAGAATTAACCCTATTATTAATACTACTGTTGCTGAAAATGCAGGAACATTTAAAGGTGTTAAAATTAGAGATCTCAAAACTGGTTCTGAATTTACCCTCAGTGGATTACCACAAGATCTGCAGATGGCTGGTATCAAATGGTCCTCTAAAGCGGGAGTTTTTGCATTTCTTAATAAATCTTTGCAGGATACCGAATTGTGGTCTGCTGATCTGAATAGCAAAACAGCTAAAAAACTACTAAGTAAGGTGAATGACACTTATGGTAGTACCTTTCAGTGGAACGCCGATGGAACAGCTCTTTTGGTGCAACAGGTAGTTTCTTCAAGAGGGGATGTGCCAGTTCAAAATCCTGTGCCTTCAGGTCCGGTCGTACAAGAAAACCTAGGAGGTGTAACCCCATCCAGAACCTATCAAAATCTATTAGCAAATGCTTACGATGAAAGTTTGATGGAGTATTATTTAAGTTCTGACCTTATAGAGGTGGATCTTCAAGGAAATTCAAAGTCAATTGATATTCAGGGAATCTTTAAATCCGTTTCCTATTCACCGGATGGACAATTCATTTTAGTGCAAAAAGTAGTAAAACCATACTCGTATTTGGTTCCAATTTATTTATTCCCTTCGGAAGTTACTATGTATTCATCTACTGGCTCGAAAATAAAGGATATTTATACTTTGCCTTTAGCTGACAACTTGCCCATAAGTTTTGATGCAGTACTCGAAGGACCACGTAATTTTGAATGGAGAAGGGATAAAGACGCTTCCTTAATTTATACACAGTCACTGGATAAAGGGAATCCAAATACCAAATCAGAAATTAGGGATGAACTATATGAATTAAACGCTCCGTTTGATCTCTCGTCTGCAAAAAAGATCTATTCAGGAAACTACCGTATTCGCAATATTCAATGGGGAGATGGAATAGCCATTGTTGAAGAGAGCTGGCGTAAAGATAGATCCGCTAAGCTTACTTTGTTGGATTCAAAGAAAGATGAAGTAATTAAGGTTTTATCTACAAGAAAATCTGAGGATACATATACTGATCCGGGTTCATTTATTTTAAATGCTAGAGGACAGTTGCTGACGGATGGTAAGGGATCTGTATTCACTCATGGACTCGGAGCATCTGCTGAAGGGGATCGTCCTTTTCTTTTAAAATGGAATGTGGAAAACGGTAAACAAGATACCCTGTATAAATCAAAACGTGAATATTACGAAGAACCCATATTCTTCAATAATTCGGGATTGGTGTATGTCTCCCGTGAATCAGCGAAAGACGCTCCAAATGTATATTCGATTGATCTAAAAAAGAAAAAGGAAATAAAAGTTACAAATTTTGCTGATCCTTATCCAAGCTTAGCGAATGTACAAAAAACATTATTATCCTATCCACGGAAGGATGGATTAACGCTGTCGGGCACTTTATATGTTCCTGAAGGATTTAAAAAAGGAGATGCCCCGCTTCCGGTTCTGATATGGGCATACCCGAGAGAGTTTAAAACCAAAGAAGCGGCGGGGCAGGTTAAGGGATCCGCAAACCGTTATCCAAGGTTAGCATTCCGTTCTCCAGTGTTCTGGGTAACTCAAGGCTATGCGGTTATTGATCAGGCAGATATGCCAATCGTAGGTGAGGGCACCTCAGAACCGAATGATACCTTTATTGAACAAATTAAAGATAATGCTACTGCACTCATCGATTATGTCGTAGACCTGGGGGTTGCAGATAGAAATAGAATTGGGGTAGGAGGTCATTCATATGGTGCATTTATGACGGCTAATCTATTGGCACATACAGATCTATTTGCCGCTGGAATTGCCCGTAGTGGTGCTTATAATAGAACCTTGACTCCTTTTGGATTCCAGGGAGAGGCCAGAACATATTGGGAGGCCAAAGATACCTACGATAAAATGTCACCCTTTACTTATGCTCCTCAAATCAAGAAACCTTTGCTGCTGACTCATGGTATGGATGATGAAAACTCCGGGACTTTCCCCATTCAAAGTGAGCGTCTTTATTCTGCCATTAAAGGCCATGGGGGTATCGTAAGGCTTGTTATGCTACCTAAAGAGTTTCATGGGTACAGAAGTAGAGAAGGGGTATTGCATACCTTCTGGGAGCAACATCAATGGTTAGAAAAGTATGTTAAAAACCGCAAATAAGATGATTAAAAACAGTTTAAAATCAGTACTTATTGCCTTACTGATAGGGCAGTTCCAGTATGGATCTGCTCAACAAGTTACCAACCCTAAAACACATTTTGGTTTCAATATGGGAGATGATTATATGTTGGCTAACTATAAGCAAATGGAGAGCTATTTCTTACAAGTTGCCAAAGAATCTGATCGGGTAATTATCCAAGAGGCAGGGCTTACAGAAGAGGGCAGAAAGCAATATCTAATTATTGTGTCATCTCCCGAAAACTTGAAAAATGTCGAGAAATATCGTAAGATCTCTCAAACTTTAGGACGTGCAGAGGGAATTACAGATGCTCAGGCAAAGGACCTCTCCAAAGAAGGTAAACCAGTAGTTTGGATTGATGGAGGAATGCACTCTAATGAAATGGTAGGTTCCCATCAATTAGTCGAAACTTTATACCAATTGACCAATAGAAATGATGCCGAAATCAAAGATTACCTAGATAAAGTGGTGGTTTTGATGTGGCACGTTAATCCGGATGGCCAAGACTTACTTGCCGATTGGTATATGCAATATGAGGATAAGGAAAAGAGAAATATGTCTATTCCAACCTTATATCAAAAATATGTTGGTCATGATAATAATCGTGATTTCTTTATGTATAATATGAAGGAAGCTACGAACCTGGCTAAGGTAATGTATGTCGATTGGTTGCCTCAAATAATATATAACCATCACCAGACCTCACCGGATGGAACTATAGTTGCCGGTCCACCATATCGGGATCCTTTTAACTATGTGTTTGATCCATTGTTAGTAACCGGAATAGATGGGGTAGGCTTTGCAATGATTAACAGATTAAATGAAGAGGATAAGCCTGGATATGTTCGTATGGATCAATCAGGTTTCTCAACATGGTGGAATGGAGGATTAAGAACAGCCCCTTATTTCCATAATATGATTGGAATCTTAACAGAGATTACCGGAAATCCAACACCATCAGAGATTCCATTAGTTGCTGAACGACAAATACCAAGAAATGGTTTGCCGTTCCCGGTAGATCCTCAAAAATGGAATTTTAAGAAATCGATAGATTATTCAGTATCCCTAAACTTGGCCATATTAGATTATGCAGCTCGTAATGGAGATAAGTTGCTTTATAACTTTTATAAAATGGGTAAGAATTCGATTGCCAAAGGCAATGCCGACAATTGGACAAAATATCCTAAATATATAGCTGCTATTGAAAAGTCCTATGATGCAGATATCGCTTCTGGTAAGTTGAAAAAAGAGGAAAACAATTCTTATTATCGTTCTAAACTTATACCAAATTCTTATTACGATGCGGTCTTTAAAGATGAAGCAAATAGAGACCCAAGGGCATATATTCTTTCTGCAGAGCAAGCTGACTTTGGTACGGCAGTAAAATTTGCCAATGCACTTATAAAATCAGGGGTATATGTTTATACAGCTGATTCTGATTTCAGTGCGAATGGTAGAAGTTACCCGAAGGGATCCATTATCGTAAAAACAAATCAAGCTTTCAGACCGCAGGTTCTGGATATGTTCGAACCACAAGATCACCCTCATGATGTAGCGTACGAGGGAGGTCCTCCAATCCGTCCTTATGATGCTGCCGGTTGGACTTTAGCAATGCAGATGGGGGTAGAATACGACAGAATCTTTGACGATTTGCAAGGGTCTTTTAAAAGGCAAGAATACGGGAAACTTTTAACAGCGTTGGCTAAAGAAGTTCCTAATGCTAAAGAAGGATATTTAATCAATGGAAAAGCGAATGATTCTTTCTTGGCGGTCAACCAATTGCTAAAAGCAGGAGTAAAAGTATACAGAGATTTAGATTCTAAAGATTTTTATGTAGATGCTAAAGCTGCCTCTAAATTAAAAGAGTTTGGAACCACATTAGGATTAGAAAGTAGAGCAGTTTCGGCAAAACCAAAACAATTGAAACCACTTCAATCCTTAAAAATTGGATTATTTGACTATTATGGTGGTAGTATGCCGTCTGGTTGGGTTAGGTGGATTTTGGAGCAATATGGATTTGATTATGAATTGTTCTATCCTAAAGATATCGATAATAACAAGATAAAAGATTACGATATTCTATTATTTATTGGTCAAGGTATTCCGGCATTTGGTTCTAATAACACCAACCGTCAGGTGAAAGAAGATCTTGTACCTGAAAAATATCAACACCTTTTAGGAACCGTTTCTGTCGATAAATCCATTCCAAAATTAAAATCTTATGTAGAAAATGCCGGACAAATATTAACCATTGGTTCCTCATCAGAACTTGTTTACCATTTTAATTTACCTGTCGAAAACCCCTTAATGGAAGAGGGAAATGAAGGTAAAAAAGTGAAGATTTCTAATGTGAAGTATTATGTTCCGACCAGTATTTTAAAGGCCGAAGTAGATGTTACAAAACCCGAAGCTTATGGATTGACTAAAGATGTGAATATTGTATTTAATAATAGTCCGGTTTTTAGTTTTCAAAATTCAGATAATTTATATTCTTTAGGTTCAATCACATCTAGTAACTCATTGCTTAGTGGTTGGGCTCATGGACAGGAATACCTTAAAGATGTAAATATCGGTTTGGTTGCTTCTATAGGAAAAGGAAAATTAATAGCAATAGGACCTGAGGTGACAAATAGGGCACAAAGCCATGGTACCTTCAAGTTGTTATTCAATCAACTTTATAAATAAAATAAAAGGGAGCTTATAAGCTAGGCATGGTCGGAAGATTATTCTTCCGACTTTTTGTTTTTTATAAAAAGAGATAGTTTTATAATTATCTGATAATCAAATAATTAACTTGTTTTTATTATTTAATTTCTGTATATTTATACTGATAATCAAACATTTATGTCAGTATTTAGAGACCACAAAGTTTC
>Ga0308157_10003745_pt1 | contig 21425 bp, 20 predicted proteins | sample PhyBR1_FD_201035 | JGI IMG/M metagenome (GOLD analysis project Ga0308157, IMG submission 201035) | Phyllosphere microbial communities from UC Gill Tract Community Farm, Albany, California, United States - DLSLB.R1 | ecosystem: Host-associated > Plants > Phyllosphere > Unclassified | place: USA...
GGTTTTACATCTTTTGGTTCCGGGCTTTCAGGAGAGCCTAAGTTTACTAATAATACGCCTTTCATTATATATATTGCTTTAAGCTTTTGTTTGTTAATTTTCGTCAAAAGTATAGAAAGCTACTTTTTAGAAATATGATAAATGTTATTTTTTAGTTATGTTTTAATATCCAAAACCAATAGTGTTTTACACATTAGTGTTTATGGACATCAAATATTTCTTGGGAGTTGTTCCAAATTTCTTCTTGAAAGCGGCTATAAAATGACTTCCAGTGCTGTAGCCAATTTTCAACCCAACTTCGTTTACGTTATAAGAACCGCTATCGAGTAGTTTTCGGGCGTAATCCATTTTGTAATCGAATAAAAAGCCATAAACGGTATCGCCATAAATTTGCTTGAAACCCATTTTAAGTTTCTTTAATGTCAAACCAATTTCGTCCGCTAACTCTTGTAAACCTGGAGGTTCAGCCATGTTGGCTATGATTATTTCTTTTGCCTTTTTGATTTTAAACACATTGTCTTCGTCAATCAAGAAGGGGCATTGTTCCGCATTTGGATCTTCAGTTCGATTAAAATACAAGCTCAATAATTCGTATCCTTTTCCTTTATAATATAAATTTTTAATGGATGGATGCAGGCTGTAATGAAACAATTGTGTCAGTACAATCGCCATCGACGGACTTATATCGTCCTCTTTATAATATTTTTTATCCCGATTGTCGTCGCTCAAAAAAGTAATGTAATTAGCTTCGGTTGAAAATAAAGCATGAAATTTTTTGATGGAAATAATAACCGAAATTACCCAGGAATTCGGAGCTAATTCTAAATTTAATGGTAATTCCTTTTGCGGATTGTATAAAAGCAATGACTTTTCATCCTTTAATTCTAAGGCATAAGTTCCTTGATTGAACAGGAATTTTGCATTACCCTTTAATCCAAAATGAAATTGAATCAATCCGCTATTTACCTGATGTTCAGCCTGAAAACTGACTTCGCTGTCATTTTGAAAGCGTATTAGCGTAAAATCATCTTCGATAGTTATAATTTCTTGTGAACCCATAGCGATATTTTTTTAAAGACAAAAAAATCCTTTATTTAGATTGGCTCTAAATTAACTCCTAAAGAACCCTTTTTAATACTACAAAATTACTAGTTTTTATTAAAAAATAACGATTTAAATCCAAAAAAGCATGAAGCGATACAAAAAGTACTTTTAGCGTTGTTTTTATCAAATGTATAGTAATAATTTTGTAAAACTTTAAGGAAAGTGCATACTATGAAAAATCATAACGTTTCGAAGCATCTCTATTTTTACTCCATTGGACTTAGTTACAAAAAAGCCGATGCTGAGATAAGAGGTAAATTTAGTTTAGATACTTCAGCTAAAACAAACTTACTGCAACAAGCCAAAAATGAGGGCATTCAAAGTTTATTTGTGACTTCAACTTGTAATAGAACTGAAATTTACGGTCATGCCGAACATCCTTTTCAACTTATAAAATTACTTTGCGATAATAGTAATGGTACCGTTGAAGATTTTCAAAAAGTAGCCTACGTTTATAAAAACCAAGATGCAATTTCGCATTTATTTAGAGTTGGAACTGGTTTGGATAGCCAAATTCTAGGCGATTTTGAAATTATCAGCCAAATTCGAAATGGTTTTGCCGAAGCCAGATCAATGGGATTGGCCAATGCTTTTATGGAGCGTTTGGTAAATGCAGTAATTCAATCTAGTAAAAAAATCAAAAATGAAACCGAAATCAGTTCAGGTGCTACTTCAGTGTCTTTTGCTTCGGTTCAATATATTATCAAAAATGTTCCAGACATTGGAAACAAGAATATTTTACTTTTTGGAACAGGGAAAATCGGAAGAAATACTTGTGAAAATTTAGTAAAACACACCAAAAACGAGCACATTACTTTAATTAACAGAACCAAAGATAAAGCTGAGAAATTGGCCGGAAAGTTGAATCTTATTGTTAAAGATTATTCGGAATTGCACATTGAATTGCAAAAAGCAGATGTTGTGGTTGTCGCTACAGGTGCTCAAAACCCTACGATTGACAAAGCTATTTTGAATCTGAAAAAACCATTGTTGATTTTGGATTTATCTATTCCGAAGAATGTCAACGAGAATGTGAAGGACTTGGAAGGAGTTACTTTGATTCACATGGATCATTTGTCTCAAATGACAGATGAAACATTGGAAAACAGAAAAGCACATATCCCCGCTGCCGAAGCGATTATCGAAGAAATCAAAGAAGAATTTTTGGCTTGGACCAAAGTGAGAAAGTTTGCCCCAACGATAAATGCTTTGAAAGAGAAGTTGAACTCTATTAAAAACTCAGAATTGGATTTTCAAAGCAAAAAAATATCCAATTTTAATGAAGAGCAAGCAGAAATCATCAGCAACCGAATCATTCAAAAAATCACTACTCATTTTGCGAATCACTTAAAAGACGATGATACTATGGTCGATGAAAGCATCGAATGGATTGAAAAAGTCTTCAAAATAAAAGCTTCGTAAAAATATATTTAAACATATAAGGCATATAAGTTCATATAAGTTTGAGATATCAACTTTTTAAGTTTTGTTTAATTCGAATTTCTTAAATGTCCTTTAATAACTTATATGGTTCAAAAAAATAAAAATGGCAGAAAAAGTAATACGAATAGGAACTCGCGATAGCGAATTGGCACTTTGGCAAGCTCATACGGTCGAGAAAAAACTAAACGATTTAGGTTATAAAACCGAAATTATTGCCGTAAAATCGCAAGGGGATATCATTCTCGACAAACCTCTTTACGAACTCGGAATCACCGGAATTTTTACCAAAACTTTGGATATTGCTATGATTAATGGCCAGGTTGATATTGCTGTGCATTCGATGAAAGATGTGCCAACAGCTTTACCAATTGGAATTGTTCAGGGTGCGGTTTTGGAAAGAGCTAACACTTTGGATATTCTTGTTCACAAAGGAAACTTTGATTTTCTGGAAAGAACTGGAACTATCGCTACAGGAAGTTTGCGTCGTCAGGCGATGTGGCTGAATAAATATCCAAATCATACCGTTGTGGATTTGCGTGGAAACGTAAATACGAGAATGCAAAAGCTAAACGAAAATGATTGGAACGGAGCCGTTTTTGCTTCGGCTGGTTTGGAAAGAATCAACTTGAAACCAACCGAATTTATCGATTTAGATTGGATGATTCCCGCTCCGGCTCAAGGCGCAATGGTTGTTGTCGCTATGGCAAATGACGAATTTGTTCTGGATGCCGTTTCTCAACTGAACGATGTCGAAACCGAAGTTTGTACACACATCGAAAGACAATTTCTTAAAATTTTAGAAGGAGGCTGTACAGCACCGATTGGAGCCTTGGCAACGTATTGTGAAATCGAAGATACCTTTACTTTCAAAGGTGCTTTGTTGTCTATTGATGGAAAGCAGAAATTAGAAGTTGAAAAAGTGGTTCCCGTTGAAGAATGGAAAAAACTAGGCTTTAATTGTGCCAAAGAAATTCTTGACAATGGCGGAGCCGAATTGATGGCAACGATTAAAGCAACTTTGAAAAAATAATTCGGTTTACCCAAAAATCATGAAAATACTCTCGACTAAAATACTAGCAGAATATCAAAAACAAACACTGATTGAAGCGGGTTTTGAGGTTTTCGAAAATGATTTTATTATAACCAAAATCAAGTCTTTTGATTTAAAAAACATCAACGAAAGTTTGATTTTTACAAGTCAAAATGCCGTTGAAAGTATTTTGCAACATCCCGATTTAGACAAATTAAAAGCTAAAAAAGTATACTGCGTTGGCTTGAAAACCAAAACAATGCTTGCTGATAATGGTTTTGAAGTCATTGCTTACACAGGCTACGCATCCGATTTAGCAGAAATCATCACTTTGATTTACAAATCAGAAAGCTATACTTTTTTCAGCGGAAACCTTCGAAGAGAAACTTTACCAAATGCTTTGAAAGAAGCGGGAGTTGTGTTTAATGAAATCAATGTTTATGAGACTAATTTAACTCCTCACAAAATAAAGAATTCAGTTGATGCTATTTTATTTTTCAGCCCTTCGGGAGTGGAAAGTTATCTAAAAAAGAATACATTTAAAAAAGAAGTTTGCTTTTGCATTGGTGAAACCACCGCATCAGCATTAGAAAATAAAACAAAAAATATAATAATCGCAGATCAACCAACCGTTGAGGACGTGATTGAAGCAGTAATCGAAGAATATAAATAATTCAAATAGCTTTTAGCCTTTAGCTTTTAGCTTTTGGCAAGTAAAAAATAAATAAATAAAAATAAAACAGCTAATAGCCAACAGCTAATAGCCAATAGCTAAAGAAATGATAAAGAACGACCTATTTTTAAAAGCACTAAAAGGAGAAACTGTACAACGTCCACCAGTTTGGATGATGCGTCAAGCGGGAAGATATTTGCCAGAATTCAGAGCATTGCGTGATAAATACGATTTTTTCACTCGTTGTGAAACTCCTGAATTAGCAGCAGAAATCACCGTTCAACCGATTCGAATTGTAAAACCGGATGCTGCGATTTTGTTTTCGGATATTTTGGTAGTGCCAAGAGCGATGGGTATTCACGTAGAATTGAAAGACAATTTGGGACCAATTATTCCAAATCCAATTCGCACGATGGAACAAGTGAATCAGGTTTTCGTTCCCGATGTAAATGAAACTTTAGGTTATGTTTTTGATGCTATCAAATTGACTAAAGAAATGTTGAACGATGAGGTTCCATTGATTGGTTTCGCAGGTTCCCCTTGGACAATTTTCTGTTATGCAGTTGAAGGAAAAGGTTCAAAAAGTTTTGATACTGCGAAAGGATTTTGTTTCTCAAACCCTGTAGCAGCGCACACTTTGTTGCAAAAAATTACAGATACGACTATTTTATATTTAAAAGAAAAAGTAAACGCAGGTTGTAATGCCATCCAGATTTTTGATTCTTGGGGAGGAATGCTTTCGCCAGTAGATTATCAGGAATTCTCATGGAAATACATCAACCAAATCGTTGAAGCATTGGCGGATATTACTCCGGTTATTGTTTTCGGAAAAGGATGTTGGTTTGCTTTGAACGATATGGGGAAAAGCAAAGCTTCGGCACTTGGAGTAGATTGGACATGTTCGGCTAGAAATGCCCGTTATTTGTCTGGTGGAAACATTACTTTACAAGGTAATTTTGATCCAAGCCGTTTGCTTTCACCAATTCCTGTGATCAAGAAAATGGTTCATGAAATGATTGATGAATTCGGAAAAGACAAATATATCGTAAACCTAGGTCATGGAATTTTGCCAAATATTCCTGTGGATCATGCTAAGGCTTTTGTGGAAGCGGTTAAGGAATACGTAAATTAGTAAACAGTTATCAGATTTTAGTTGGCAGTTGCTGTAGATAAATTAAATTGAAATTTTAAAAAATGCTAAACAAAGGATTAAGAGATCAGGAAAGTATCCGCATTGACAACATACTCAAAAAGTTGATGTCAATAGTTTACGTGCCAAAATTTTGGAATCTTGAAGACTTAAACCAGATTGAAGAGCAATTAAAAGGTTTTGGATTGAATATCGAAACTTTAGTTGAAATGCCCGCTAACGATTTGGTTACTTTGCTAATGCAAAATCATTTAGACTGGGCACAATTAGAGCAATTTGCTGATGTTTTAGTTATTCTTTCGAAAGAGAATCAGTTTCAATTTACTGAAAAAGCTATTGTTATCTACAATTATATTCAACAGGAAAGCAAAACCTTTTCATTTGGAATTTTGAATAAAATCGCTGTTGCAAAAGCCAATTTATAATGAAAAACAAATTTTACGCATACATACAAAATCTTCAAGACCAAATTGTAGCCGGATTAGAAGCTGTTGATGGTCAAGCCAAATTCAAAGAAGATCTTTGGGAACGCCCAGAAGGCGGTGGCGGAAGAACCCGAGTAATCGAAAACGGAGCTGTTTTTGAAAAAGGCGGTGTCAATATTTCGGCAGTTCACGGAAAATTACCGGAAAGTATGCAGAAATTATTCAACGTAGGCGAAGCTGATTTTTTTGCCTGTGGATTGAGTTTGGTTTTACATCCCAAAAGCCCAATGGTACCAACGGTTCATGCCAATTGGCGTTATTTTGAAATGTACGATGACAACGGAAATGTGATTCAACAATGGTTTGGTGGTGGACAGGATTTAACGCCTTATTATTTGTTTGAAGAAGATGCCAAACACTTTCATCAAACCTGTAAAACCGCTTGCGACAAACATAATCCCGAGTTTTATCCAAAATATAAAAAACAATGTGATGCCTATTTTTGGAACGCACATCGCAACGAGGCTCGTGGAATCGGTGGATTATTTTTTGATTATTGCAAAGCAAATGAAACAATGTCAATGGAAAATTGGTTTAACTTTGTTACAGAAGTTGGAAACAGTTTTCTCGAAGCGTATGTTCCAATTGTCGAAAGAAGAAAAGCATTACCATACACTCCTGAACAAAAAACGTGGCAGGAAATCCGTCGTGGTCGTTATGTGGAGTTTAATTTGGTTCACGATAAAGGTACACTTTTTGGTCTGAGAACCAACGGAAGAATTGAAAGCATTTTGATGAGTTTACCACCACATGTGCAGTGGGTTTACGACCATCATCCTGAAGCTGGAAGTGAAGAAGAGAAATTAATAAAAGTATTAGAAAATCCGATTAATTGGGTTTAAGTGCAAAGCTTAAACAACTTTAAACCTTAAACTTTTTTAAACTTTAAACAAAAATATATGTTTCCATTACACCGAGGTAGAAGATTACGCGTCAACGAATCCATTCGTTCTTTAGTTCGCGAAACCAGTTTAAGTCCAGCCGATTTTATGTTCCCGATGTTTATTGCAGAAGGCGAAAACGTAAAATTCGAAATTCCATCGATGCCGGGAATTTTCCGTCGTTCGATTGATTTGACGGTTGCTGAGGTCAAAGAATTATTCGATTTAGGAATTCGTGCGGTAAATATCTACGTTAAAGTAAGCGAGGATTTAAAAGACAATACCGGAAAAGAAGCATGGAATCCAAACGGATTAATGCAACAAGCCATTCGCGCGATCAAAACGGCTTGTCCTGAAATGATTGTGATGCCCGATGTAGCTTTAGACCCGTATTCAATTTACGGTCATGACGGAATCATTACCAATGGCGATGTAGAAAACGATGCAACCAATGATGCTTTGGTAAAAATGGCGGTTTCTCACGCCGAAGCTGGTGCCGATTTCGTAGCTCCTTCCGATATGATGGATGGTCGTGTGTTGCGTTTGCGTCAAGGATTAGATAATGCAGGTTTCCACAATGTGGGAATCATGAGTTATTCGGCAAAATATGCTTCGGCATTTTATGGCCCTTTTAGAGACGCTTTAGACAGTGCACCAAGAGAAGCTGATGTAGTTGTACCAAAAGACAAAAAAACATACCAAATGGATTATGCTAACCGCATCGAAGCGATCAAAGAAGCAGTTTGGGATGTAGAAGAAGGAGCCGATATGGTGATGGTAAAACCAGGAATTGCCTATTTGGATATTGTTCGTGAAGTCAAAAACGCTGTGAATGTTCCCGTAACGGTTTTCCATGTTTCAGGCGAATATGCGATGATCAAAGCGGCTGCCGAAAGAGGTTGGCTAGATAATGACAAAATCATGATGGAACAGTTAATGTGTATAAAACGTGCGGGTGCGAGTTTGATTTCGACTTATTTTGCGAAAGAAGCTGCCATCCTTTTAAACAAATAGAGCCATGAAAAAAATCATTTTAGCCGTAGCTTTTTTTACGTTGTTATCATGTAAAAAAGAAAGCCAGGAACCATTTGGAAAACCTACAGAAACAACTACCGAAGTTAAAACACCTGAAGCTTTAGGAAAAGAAATATTTGAAGGAAAAGGGAACTGCGTTGCCTGTCATCAAGTGGATCAAAAAGTCGTTGGACCAAGTATTCAGGAGATTGCCAAAATCTACAAAGAGAAAAACGGAAATATAGTAAACTTCCTTAAAGGCGAAGGCGAAGCGATTGTTGATCCAAGTCAATATGAAGTGATGAAAGCCAATTTAGAAATCACTAAAACTTTCACAGATGATGAATTAAAAGCAGTTGAAGCTTACATTCATTCAAATTTGAAATAATAATTTATCCTGAACGTTGTCGAAGGGAGGAGCAATTTCCCGCTGTCCGCTATATCTTTTCCTGGTTGGCAGCAACCAGAAAAAGGATGTCGCTTCCATCGGGGCTAGGGATCCAGAATACACAAAACCATCTCGATTTAGAGGTGGTTTTGCGTTTTTATACTTTTAAAAAATTATTAATTAGCGACTTTGTTAATTCTGAATTTGTAAACAACAAACTAATAATAAGTGTATTATGTTTTTTTAAAGAAAATAAAACATCAATTAGAATCATACTAAATTGAGCCGTTTTGGATCATTTTTGATATAAAGGAAGTACGGTTAAATTAATTTTTTTTTAAATTTACTAAAAACTAGAAATCATGCTATTAGAAAATATTGAAACCGCATTAAACAAACAAATCCGAATAGAGGCCGAATCTTCTCAAATATATTTATCGATGGCTTGTTGGTCTGAAGTAAATGGATTGGAAGGAATTGCACAGTTTATGTACGCTCAATCGGATGAGGAGCGTTTGCACATGCTAAAATTAATCAAGTATGTAAACGAACGCGGAGGTCATGCTCAAATTACTGATTTGAAAGCACCAAAAACCAGCTATGAGACTTTCAAAGGGATGTTTGAAGAATTATATAAACACGAAGTTTTTGTTTCCGAGTCTATCAATGATTTGGTGCACATCACTTTTGAAGAGAAAGATTATGCTACTCACAACTTCCTACAATGGTATGTTGCTGAGCAGATCGAAGAAGAAGCAACTGCCAAAAACATTTTAGATAAAATCAACTTGATTGGTGACGATAAAGGCGGCTTGTATCTTTTTGACCGTGACATTCAGCAAATCGCTGTTGTCAGTGCTGCTGCTAACACAACAGCCAAATAATCAAATAACTAAGATACTCCTTAATAAAAAAATCCTCAAAATGCAGTAACTGTGTTTTGAGGATTTTTTTTGCTCTAAAAGTGTTAAATTTTATTTAGAATAGATAAAAATAACATACATTTGAATTGGTTTTAAATTCTTTATACCAAAGTTTCAAACGAATATTAAATTTAATTGGAAGTCACATTGAGCAAGAAAGAAAAGGAGAAGGAGAAAAAAGACAAAAAAAAGAAGAAGGACAAAAAAGAAATTCTTAAAAAACTAAAAGCTGCCGAAAGTTGCAAATCAACTTGTATGTCTAGCTGTAAAGTAGCTTCAAACTGTAAATCCAGCTGTTGCGAAAAATTCAAAAAAAGCGAAAAGAAACGTTGCAGTCGTTGTCCAATGTTTGATTTGCGTAAAAAATCTGCATGATTTTTCAGGTATCCAGTTAACAGATTTCGGTATCGTCCTGTATTAGCAATTATTATAATTAATTAAAAAGAGTTTGCATTGCAAACTCTTTTTTTATGCCCATACTTTCAACTCATGACTACCAAAAAGTAAATTTAAAGGATCTATACTTTACTCCAAATAAGCAACAAGAAAATAAATAGGTTTAACTGTTGATTATAGTTTTTTAGCATAATTTTTCCGTTATTCAAAAACTATTTTAATCATAATCACTTATAAAATAGCCATTTAGTCATTTTAAATACTCAGCAATAAAACCATTCTTTTGATATATCCGCATACTTTTAAAACAATAATATAAAATATCGAAAAAAAACGTTTAAATGTATTAAATAATCGTTTAAATACATCTGTTATTAATTTAAACACTACTTTATTTACTTTTTAAATTTATCTTTGTAAGCCAAAAATTAAAAAATAACAATCTATATAGTTTTACTCTTCTATAAAAACATTAAAAATTTATGAAAAAAATTATTTTAGCTACATTTATTACTTTTAGTATTCTATCGTGTTCAACTGATAATGACTCGATAGCAGAAGAGACAGTAGGAATTAATCGTACATTAGTTACTGCCAAAATTGGTGTAGGTAAAGATGCTTTCCCTACAAATACAGGTAAGAATGTATACAGAGGAACAATTCCTACTACTATCAATCAAATTACGGTAGATGTAGTAAACAATGATAGTGCAATACCGCCTACTAAAACCATATTTGATTTGGTAGCCAATAACACAGCGGGAGCAGAAGATATGTTTTATATTGATGATGTAACCTCTGGTGATAATGTATTTACTGCAAAAGCTTATACTACAGCTGCTGCAAAAGTTTCAACAACTCCATATACAACTGTTGATAGTGCAACTACAGATGCAATGTTGACTGCTCAAAAATCTAATGTACCTTATGCATATTACCAAGCAGTAGTAGGTAAGAATATTATTTTGGGTCAATCACAAGAAATTCAATTTCCGCTAACCACTTTAAACGGAAGGATTATTGCTTTGATAGAAACGGGTCCTACCCTAACTGCCATAAATCGTAAAGTAGAAGTTATAGGAGACAGACACAATCCTGATGGTTCATTGATAAATTCAGGAACAATTGATATTACAGGAACTAAAAGTGCCTTATTATACTGGTCAGATACTAATTCTGTAAAGGATGCTTATGTAAATTATACTGTAAACATTTATAATGCAGCAGGTGATACTGTAGAAAAAACTTTTACCAAAAAAATTACAGTTATCGAATCTACGGGGATCACATCCAAAAACACCATCACCTTTAATGGTATAACAGAAGACATCAACTACGGTACATTCACTATTCCAGAATGGACAGAAATAAATGAATAAGTAATACTGAAGAGGATTCAATATCCGAAACTACCATTGGAACAGTGGTAGTCTATTACAACTGGAAAAGCACAATGAAAAAGATATTATTGATTATTGTATTATTATTTGCAATACCATCTTGTTCAAGTGATGAAAATATAACTCCGCAAACCACTTCGGTAGGAATTACTACCAGAAATGAATTTACTGCCTCCACCACTGGAAAAGAGGTACAAAGAGGCACTTTGTTTGCCTGGATAAGTGAAATGCAAATCAAAACAGTTAACGAAAGCGGTTATGTAAGTACTACCGATTTCACTCTTGTTGCTGACGGAACTGCTGGAGCAGGCACTCAATTTATCATCGATAATGTACAATTAGGAAACAATACTTTTACTGCATCATCAAAAACAAATGAAGTCGAAAGATTGGAAACGACTCAATTCTCCAGAACAGGTAGAAAGCCAACAAATCCATCAGATCCTTCCATTTTAAACCAGTTTAGTACCCTAAATGCAAGGAATCCATATGCAATTTACACTAATACAAATCCCGTTACGGCAACAATAGTACAAGGAGTTGCACAAGAAGTAAATATTCCTCTAAAAACAGATAACAGTCGTATTATTGCCGTATTTACTACTGATGATATAGACAAAACCAACAATAAGAATACAGTAACAATTACCTGTTATGTAGATGGCGTTGTTTTTGGACCACCAGCTACTTGCAATACTTCTATGAATGCAACCTTTTATTGGTCTGATCAAAATTCAACAGCTGGTAAATCAATAAGTTTTAGAATTGTTAATAATGATCAAGGAATATTAGAAACTTATGATACTCCACCAAAAATTATAAGAGCATCCAATACTCTAAAAATGCTATATACTGTTACAGACACTGGTTTAGTAATTACTCCAATGTAAAAACATAAAAAAAAGAGTTTCAAAATACGAAACTCTTTTTTATCGATAAAATTTAAACTAAAAGCTCAAAACTATTTTCCCAACAACATAATCTCGCTCACCACCACTTCAGTGATATAGCGCTTTTCACCATTTTTGTCATCGTAACTTCTGTGGGTAAGTTTACCATCAATGGCGATTTGCTTGCCTTTGGTTACGAACTTTTCGATAATTTCAGCAACTTTCCCCCAAGCGACTACGGTGTGCCATTCGGTTTGTTCTACTTTTTCTCCTTTGTCGTTTTTGTAGCTATCGCTGGTGGCGATGTTCAAACTGGCTTTTTTGCTTCCTCCTTCAAAAGATTTGATTTCTGGATCGTTTCCTACGTTACCGATCAACTGTACTCTGTTTTTTAATGCATTCATGGCGTATAAAATTTAAATGTTAATGTTATTTATAATGATGTCTATAAAATAAATATTACAATTTCTGTGTTTATTAAAGACAGGGCAAAGATGTAAACGTTTTCAAAAGTTATTCGGTTACTAACTGTTTACTTTCGGTTGTAACTATTTGTAACCGTTTGTAATCGGAAAATATTCACTAAATTTGTTGTAAGTCAAAAAATTATGCAGACAAAAATCAAAAAAGTTGAGTTGCGAAATCTGAAGATTGAGGACTACAAAGAATTAAAAAAATCAATGATTCAAGCCTATCCGGAAATGGAAAATCCATTTTGGATGCAACCCGACATTGAAAATTTATTAGATAGGTTTCCTGAAGGTCAATTGGTAATTCTAGCCGATGGAAAAGTGGTTGGCGCAGCATTATCATTGATTGTAGATGAAATCTTAGTAGATAAAAATCCAAATTACGCCAAAATAACAGGTAACTATACTTTTTCTACACACAATCCAGAAGGTGAAATATTATACGGAATTGACGTTTTTATCAATCCTGAATATAGAGGTTTGCGATTAGGAAGACGTTTGTATGATGCCCGAAAAGAATTGTGCGAAAAAATGAATTTAAAAGCAATTGTTTTTGCAGGAAGAATTCCAAACTATAACCAACATGCAGACAAACTGACTCCTAAAAAATATATTGATAAAGTAAAAAGAAAAGAATTACATGATCCTGTATTATCGTTTCAATTGAGTAATGATTTTCACGTCATCAGAATTATGAAAAACTATTTGGAAGGAGATGCAGGTTCCAAAGAATTTGCGGTATTGCTGGAATGGAATAATATTTACTATGACGAAAGTCCACAATTGATAAATACTACAAAAAGCATTATCCGGCTTGGATTGATTCAATGGCAAATGCGTCCGTTAGCTAATTTGGATGCCTTATTTGAACAGGCAGAATTTTTTATTGATGCCGTTTCGGGTTATAAAAGTGATTTTGCACTGTTTCCAGAATTGTTTATTGCACCGCTTATGGCCGATTACAATCATTTGACGGAGCCCGAAGCCATTCGAGAATTGGCTAAATACGCCGAACCGATTCGCAAAAAATTTCAAGAATTTGCTATTTCATACAATATCAATATCATTTCGGGGAGTATGCCTTATTTGGAAAATGGTATTCTGTATAATGTTGGTTTTCTTTGCAAAAGAGACGGAACTTCGGAGATGTATTATAAAATTCACATCACGCCAAATGAAGTCTTGCATTGGGGAATGAAAGGCGGTTCTCAATTTAAAACCTTTGACACTGATTGCGGAAAAATAGGCATAATGATTTGTTATGATGTCGAATTTCCTGAGCTTTCCAGACTTTTGGCCGATGAGGATATGAACATTTTGTTTGTACCCTTTTTAACCGATACCCAAGGTGGTTATACCAGAGTTAGACATTGTTCGCAAGCCCGAGCCATCGAAAACGAATGTTACGTGGCTATTGCGGGATGCGTTGGAAATCTTCCAAAAGTGAATAATATGGATATTCAATATGCGCAAACGGCTGTTTTTACGCCTTCGGATTTTTCTTTTCCAAGTACTGGTGTGAAAGCCGAAGCTACTCCAAATACCGAAATGACATTAATCGTTGATGTAGATTTGAATTTATTAAAAGAATTACACGAACACGGGAGCGCCCGAATTCTAAAAGATCGTAGAAAGGATTTATACGAAATCATTAGACTTAAATAAAACAGAATGAAAGACCAAATTAACCTGGAAAAACTAAAATTCCCAATTGGAAAATTTCAAAAACCAGATATTATATCCCAAAATGATTTAGAAACCTGGATAGCAACTATTGAAAATTTCCCCGGCAGCATAAAAACCTTAACTGAAAACCTTACGATCGAACAATTGAATTGGAATTACCGCCCTAACGGCTGGTGCATCAAACAAGTGGTTCATCATTGTGCAGATAGTCACATCAATAGTTTAGTACGTTTTAAATTGGCTTTGACAGAAGATATTCCTGTGATAAAACCATACGAAGAACAATTATGGGCAGAGCTTGTTGATGGAATTTCGGACGATATTTTACCTTCTATCAAAATTATTGAAGGAGTTCACGCTCGCTGGACGTTACTTTTGAAATCTTTTGGAGAAGAAAAATTAAAGAGACAATTCACACATCCTGCAAACAATAAAACCTCTTGCTTGGATGAGACAATTGGTATGTATGCTTGGCATTGTAATCATCATTTGGCACATATTGAGCAGGCAATTTTGAATAAAGGGCAGTTTTAAAAATAAAAAACCTAAACAACTGATTATGAAAACCTGTCTTGAATGTGGTGAAAAAATTGTAGGTCGCGAAGACAAGAAATTTTGCAGCGATGGTTGCCGAAACGCTTACAACAACAAAATAAATAAAGATAGTACGAATTATATGCGCAATATCAATAACAAATTGCGTAAAAATTACCGAATTTTGTCTGAGCTAAATGTGGAAGGAAAATCCAAAACGACTCGTGCCAAATTGATAAGCAAAGGTTTCGATTTTGATTTTTTTACTAACATTCTGAATACCAAAACGGGAAATACCTACTATTTCCTGTACGACCAAGGCTATATGGTTTTGGATAATGATTATTACATGCTCGTTAAAAAAGATATTTAATTTCCTCAATTCTGAATAACATAATGAAAAAAAATTACTTCTCTCTTATCATTGCCGTCATCATAGTTGCTATTTTGGCTTTTCTCTTTAATTTTCTCACCCCTTCCTGGTCACAAGACGAGGAAAATAAAGTGACAGAGTTTTCGACTAGCAGAGCTTTGGAGCATATTACCGCCATGACCAAACAACCGCATTATGTGGGTACCAAAAACCACGAAGTTGTTGCCAACTATATCATCAAAGAATTGCAAAAATTGGGATTGGAAACTTCGGTTCAGGAAGGCTTTACATTGACTGATTGGGGCAATTTGGCAAAATCGAAAAACATTATGTGTCGCATTAGCGGAACCAAAAAAGGCAAAGCGTTGTTGCTGCTTTCGCATTACGATAGCGCACCGCATTCATTTTCATACGGAGCGAGTGACGATGCTTCGGGTGTGGCGACGATTTTGGAAGGTGTTCGCGCTTTTTTGAATGCCAAAACTAAAAATGCAAATGACATTATCATTCTTTTTACTGATGCTGAAGAATTAGGTTTAAACGGAGCTGCTCTTTTTGTAACGCAACATCAGTGGGCAAAAGAAGTGGGATTGGTTATCAATTTTGAAGCGCGTGGTTCTGCTGGGCCAAGTTATATGTTGATGGAAACCAACAAAGGAAATGCAGGTTTAGTAAAAGGATTTTCTGAAGCTGGTGCGACTTACCCGGTTTCAAATTCGTTAATGTACAGCATTTACAAAATGTTACCCAATGATACCGATTTGACGGTTTTCAGAGAGCAAGGCGATATTCAAGGGTTTAATTTTGCTTTTATTGACGGCCATTTTAACTATCATACTCAACAGGATGATGTAGCGCATTTGGACAAAAACTCTTTGAAACATCAAGGTTCTTATTTAATGCCTTTGCTTACTTATTTTACGAATGCAGATTTAAATACTACGCTTTCGACCAAAGACGACGTGTATTTCACGATTCCGTTTACGTTTATCAGTTATCCTTTTGATTGGGTAATGCCTATGACACTTATTGCGGTTGCTTTTTTGATTGTATTGGTATTTTTAGGAAAAGTCAAACGCATATTGAAACTGAAAGACATTATGAAAGGTTTCTTCCCTTTCCTGGGCGCTTTGATTTTTACTGGATTAATTACGTATTACGGCTGGCAAGGATTGCTTTTGGTCAATCCTCAGTACAATGATTTATTGAATGGTTTTACATACAATGGGCACGATTATATCGCTGGTTTTATATTGCTGAGTCTTTCGATTTGTTTTTTCTTTTACCAAATTGCTTCAGCTCGAAAAATAACGATGAATCATTACGTGATTCCTCTAATTTTTTGGATTGTATTGAATGGTTTTCTGGCGAATAGTTTACCCGGAGCTGGATTCCTGATTATTCCAGTATATTTTGGATTGTTGGCTTTTGCTTTTTTCATCTTTAGCCAAAGATCGAATTGGATTGTAAACCTTATTTGCGGGATTCCTGCGTTATTGATTATTGCTCCTTTCATTCAAATGTTTCCTATTGGTTTGGGATTAAAAGTATTGTTTGGAAGCGCTATTTTGACGGTTTTGACATTTGCTATAATGTTGCCTGTTTTCGGTGATTTTCATAAAAAAGGAAGCTGGTCATTGTTACTGTTTATTATTTCTGTTTTGTTTTTTGCGAAAGCACAATACCATTCGGATTATAAATTAGGCGAAGCCAAATCGAATAGTTTGATATACCTCTACAATGTCGATAAAAACAGGGCGTATTGGACAACTTATGACACCAATCTAGATTCTTGGACAAAAGGGTATTTGGGCGAAAACCCGAAAAGCGCAAAACCACTCAATACTTTGAAGTTGTTTAGCAAATACAATTCGGAGTTTACGTATGCTGCCGATGCTCCTAACAAAGGAATTGCCAAGCCAACTATTACTTTTTTAAGGGACAGTGTTGTAGGTTTCAAAAGATATTTGAAAATACAAATCACGCCCAACCGAAAGGTCAATCGTTACGATATTTTTGCCAATGAAATTATGAGATTTTTCAATTTCAAAGCCAATGGCGTTACTACTTTGGGTCAGGAAGGAACAGAATTGGATCGAAGTGGAAAAAAACTATTGAGTTATTATGTAGTTGATAATCAACCGCTGGTTTTGCAATTTACAATCAACAGAGCGACTGTTTTGGATATGGATGTTATGGAAAGTTCTTTTGATTTAATGACTAATCCATTGTTCAATATGATTCCGAGACAAGACTGGATGATGCCAACTCCTTTTGTTTTGAATGATGCGGTAGTGGTTACTCAAAAAATAAAGCGAACTCCAAAAGTGGTTGTTCCAGTTATTGATCCTAATTTGGTAAAGCCTGTAGTAAAGGATAGTTTGGCTGTTGCTAAAGATAGTTTACGAGTGAAGTAAAAGGTTTTATTTCGCAAAGTACCTCAAAGCAAACACAGAGATTCGCAAATTTTTATAAATTATTCTTTGCGTGTCTTTGTGTTTTTTTCTTTGTGAATCTTTGCGAAATTTTTATCGTTTTTTAATTGCATTTAAATCAAATGAAACAAATAAGCATATTAGGTTGCGGCTGGTTAGGTTTGCCTTTGGCGAAAGCCTTACTAAACCAAAATTATATTGTAAAAGGTTCAACCACTTCCGAAGGGAAACTTCCTGAATTGGTAATATTGGGAATTGACCCTTTTTTAGTTGCGCTTGACAGCAAAAGAATAACTGGAACTATTGCTGATTTTCTTAGCGGAAGTGAAATCTTGATCATCGATATTCCACCACAATTGAGAAGAAAAAAAGATGACCTAGCCACTGTAATCGAAAAAGAATTTGTTGCCAAAATAAAAACCTTGATTCCGCATATAGAGCAATCGAGCGTACAGAAAGTGCTTTTTGTGAGTTCTACTTCAGTTTATGGAGAAATTGACGCTACAATCACTGAAAAAACACCTCCACAACCCGATACCGAAAGCGGCAGACAATTGCTCGAAGTTGAAATGCTGTTGCAAAAGAATAAAAGTTTCAAAACTACGATCCTCCGTTTCGGCGGACTCATTGGCGAAGACCGAAATCCGATTACGTTTTTGGCAGGAAAACAAAACCTAGAAAACCCAGAAACGCCAATCAACTTTATTCATCAGGGGGATTGTATAGGTATTATTCTGAAAATCATAGAATCTGATTCATGGGACGAAATCTACAATGCTGTTAGTCCGTTTCATCCCACGAGAGAAGGGTATTATACACAAAAATCAACTGAATTAATCTTACCTTTGCCCGAGTTTGACCACTCCAAAAGATCTTTGCAAAAAATCATTTTGAGTGATAAAATTGAAACCATTTTAGGGTACACTTTCATTAAAAAGAAGTTATAAATTGAAATTAATTTTAAAAAATGCTTTTAAGTCCAGAGTAAATGCTATTGGGTTACCTGTTTTGGCATTGTGTTGGGTAAGTTTTTTTTGGGGAACTACTTGGTTAGCTTCCAAAGAAGGAGTGAAGCACATGCCCGCATTGCAACTTGCGGGGATGAGACAATTTATTGCGGGATCTCTTTATGTGTGTTTTTTTCTTTTTAAAAAAGCCGCTTGGCCTAAAAAGAAACAATGGAAAAGTATTTTTATTCTTAGTTTACTCAACTTCGTCTTGAGCAATGGACTCAGTACTTGGGGAGTCAAATACATCAGTAGTGGATTGGGTGCTATTATTGGCGCAATGGTTCCAATGTGGATTGTACTTATCAGTATTTTTAAAGGAGAACGAATAACCAGATTGGCAGTTTTAGGAATTTTGGTTTGTTTCGGGGGTGTTTGTGTAATTTTTTATGAACACCTGCTTGATTTTCTGCAGCCTGACTTTCGATTTGGGATATTGCTTTCCATAGTATCAACAATTACGTGGGCTTTTGGCTCTTTATACACCAAGAAAAAAGCAGCGAGTTTCAATCCGTATTTTAGTTTGGGATTGCAAATGTTAATTTCCAGTATTTTTATTTTCGCCTTTATTGGAGCTACAGGTAGTAGTATTCCGCTTTCTGAAATTCCAGCCAATTCATGGTGGTCTATCGGTTATTTGGTAATCATAGGTTCGATTTTGACCTTCATTGCTTTTATTTATGCGTTACAAAATCTTCCTACGGAATTGAGTAGTGTGTATGCCTATATCAACCCAATAGTTGCGGTTCTTTTGGGAGCTTTTATATTTGGAGAATCTTTAACTTTTGCTGTTATTTTTGGCGGAAGCATAACCTTAATAGGTTTGTATTTTATCAATTATGCGATGCGGAAAAAGCATTAAAAAATCCCATCCGATTTAAAGTCAGATGGGATTTTTATAATATTTAAATCTGTTTACTACCAGATTTTTACTCTGTTTGCAGGATCAACATACATGGCATCACCTGGTTTAATAGAAAACGCTTCGTAAAAGGCATCAACGTTTTGTAGTGGTACGTAACCTCTGTACATTCCAGGAGAATGCGGATCCGTTTTTACAAGGTTTTTGATAGCTTCATCTCTCATTTTAGTTCGCCAAACGGTACCCCATGAAATAAAGAAACGTTGCTCAGGAGTGAATCCATCAATTGGAGCAGGTCTTCCGCTTTCTTTCAGATACAATTGCAATCCGTCATAAGCTGCATTTACTCCGCCTAAATCTCCAATATTTTCGCCAAGAGTAAACTTACCGTCAACATGTATTCCTGGTAGAGGTTCTAATGCGCTGTATTGATTTGCAAGTGCTGTTCCCAATGCTGTGAATTGTTTTAAATCATCGGCTGTCCACCAATCTACCAAATTTCCGTCAGCATTGAAACGTGCTCCTGAATCGTCAAATCCATGAGAAATTTCGTGTCCAATTACAGCTCCGATTCCACCGTAATTCACAGCTTCATCTGCTTGATAGTTGTAAAATGGAGGTTGCAAAATCGCTGCTGGAAATACAATTTCGTTATAAGAGGGATTGTAATAAGCATTTACCGTCTGTGGGGTCATGTGCCATTCTGTTTTATCCACAGGTTTTGATAGTTTTTCAACATCTTTTTGATGATTCCAAAGCATAATATTCTTTGAATTTTCAAAAAGGCTACCTCCTTCAGACGGGCTTTTAATTACAAGTTTTGAGTAATCCTTCCATTTGTCTGGATACCCCACTTTTATGGAGATTTTTTTCAGTTTTTCAATGGCTTTCACTTTTGTTTCAGCCGACATCCAAGGCAAATTGTTAATTCTGATTTCGTAAGCCCTAACGATGTTTTTAATCATTTTTTCTGCTTTTACTTTTGCTTCAGCAGGGAAAACTTTTTCTACATATAATTTTCCTAAGGCTTCTCCAATGCTTGCGTTTACAGTTTGCAAAGCATTTTCATCAATTGGTCTTTGTTTGATTGCTCCGGATAATGTTTTTCCGTAAAAATCAAAATTTGCAGTTTCGATATCTCTTGATAATAAACTGGCCGAATTATTTAGCAGCGTCCACTTCATATATTCTTTCCAGTCTGCTACTTTGTTTTCAGTAAAAATAGTTTGCAGAGCTTTCATGTAACGCGGCTGATCTACATTGACAGTGCTTAAATTTGGAAATCCAACTGCTGTAAAATATTTTTCCCAATTGATTGCCGGAGTCATTTTTTGCAAATCAGCAATGGTTGTTGGGTTATAACGCAATCTGGCATCTCTTCTTTCCACTCTGTCTAATCTGGCTTTTGACATGGCGGTTTCTAAAGCTAAAATTTTTGTAGCGCTTTCACTTGCTTGTGTTGGATTTTCTCCAATTATCTGAAGCATTTTAGCAACATGCAGTACATATTTTTCTCTTTTTTCTTTAGAATCTTTATCATCAGAAACATAATAGTCTCTATCTGGCAAACCTAATCTACCCAAACCAAGACTAACCGTATTTTTGTTACTGTCTTTGAAATCGGCACCTACATTAACTCCAAAGAAACCAATTCCTCCTATTGGCTCCATTTCAATCATGAATTTTTGCAGATCATCGACATTCTTGATTTTGTCAATTTTGGCTAAATAAGGTTTTAGTGGGCTAATTCCCTGCTTGTTTCTAGCGACTGTATCAAGAATTGATTTGTAAAGAGCAATGGCTTTTCCTTGATCAGTATTAGATTTGTACTTTGGATTTTTGGAACTTTCTTTCAAAATATCTAAAGCATCTTTGTCCGTTTTTTTTCGAAGTTCGTTAAATGAACCCCAACTTGTTCTGTCACTAGGAATGTCGGTTTTACCTAACCAAGTTCCATTTACAAATTGGAAAAAATTTTCAGACGGTTTAATTTTTGAATCCATATAGGAAACATTAATTCCAGGTTCTTTTTGAACGTGAGAGTTTTGTGCCTGGCTTGCGGTAACTCCTAAGGCACTAGAAACCACAACAAAGCCAAGTTTGAGAGTTGTTTTTTTCATTATATTTTGATTTAGTAAGAATTCAAATATATTGATAATTAATTCAAGTTGCTAGTTTATAGGATATAAAAAACAAAGCAAAGGTTAAGTAAATTTGTTTTGCGACCAATTAAACTATACCAATGCTTTGCAAAGACAAAATTATCTCAATTTTTTGTTTA